>Ga0307412_10000854_pt1 | contig 17525 bp, 18 predicted proteins | sample DK1Cmetagenome_3_FD_203823 | JGI IMG/M metagenome (GOLD analysis project Ga0307412, IMG submission 203823) | Maize rhizosphere microbial communities from greenhouse at UC Davis, California, United States - DK15-C-1 | ecosystem: Host-associated > Plants > Roots > Rhizosphere > Soil | place: USA...
TCATATAAATTCTCTTTTGATTGTGGAATATCAAAGCTAATAAAAATTTAATTATGAAAAACAAAATTTTTTAAGGATTTTTTAGAGTATTCATTTAAAAAATTATGCAATACATTGAATATGGTTAAAATTTTAATTTCTCAAAAAAAGAAAATAGCACCCGCAAAGTACGAGTGCTATTCACTTATTAATGATATAATTCTAAATTTCTAAAACTTATCATCGGCAGTCGGTCCGTACAATCCCGGAACTTTATTTCCTGTGGATCTTAAATAAACCACCAATTCGCCTCTGTGATGATACAAATGATTATACAAAAACGAACGAATCACCTGAACTTTCGGCATAGGAGGGAAGAGTGTATTTCCGCCCATTTCCATTTTCCATTCGTTCATCATCGTGCTTTCGTCCCAATTTTCTAAAACATTTTGAGCTTTTGCAACATTTTCTTCAAACTTTGCAACAATATTTTCTGCTTTGGAAATATCACCTTTATCATACTGGTAGGTTCCCATATCGAAAACATCCTGATTAAAAGTAGGATCGAACCAATTGTAAACTTCCGCAACATGGGAAGCCAATTGAGCCGTTGTCCAGTTGATTTCAGACGGTTTCCAGTCCAACGCGTTGTCAGGGATTGCCTTTAAAAGCTTTCTGGTGCTTTCCGCTTCATGCAGAAATTCACCTAAGAGGGCTTGTTTAATCATTTGTATTGTGTATTAATTATTTTGTAATATCTCTACCGATAACCAATCTCTGGATTTCAGAAGTACCTTCTCCGATAGTACAAAGCTTGGAATCTCTGTAGAATTTCTCAGCAGGGAAATCTTTTGTATATCCGTAACCTCCAAAAATCTGAACGGCGTTGTTAGAAATTCTTACACAAGCTTCGGAAGCATATAATTTTGCCATAGCTCCTTCTCTTGTCATTTTTTGCTTAGCATTTTTCAAAGTTGCAGCTCTCTGGATCAATAATTCTGAAGCATCAATTTCCGTTGCCATATCTGCCAACATGAAGTTTACAGCCTGGAATTCTGAAATTGATTTTCCGAACTGATGTCTTTCTTTAGCATATTTTAAAGCAGCTTTGTAAGCTCCTCTTGCTGTTCCTAAACTTAATGCAGCGATAGAAATTCTACCTCCGTCAAGGATTTTCATAGCCTGTTTGAAACCTTCTCCAACTTCTCCTAATCTGTGAGAATCCGGCACGCGAACGTTATCGAAGATCAATTCAGCCGTTTCTGAAGCTCTCATTCCCAGTTTGTTTTCTTTTTTTCCGGAAGAAAAACCAGCCATTCCTTTTTCCAAAACGAAAGCTGTTGAGTTATTTTTTGCTCCTTTTTCACCTGTTCTTGTCATTACCACTGCAATATCACCAGAAATTGCGTGAGTGATGAAGTTTTTAGCACCGCTAATAATCCACTCATCGCCGTCTTTTACGGCTGTTGTGGACATACCTCCGGAATCTGAACCTGTATTGTGCTCTGTCAATCCCCAAGCTCCGATTACTTTACCGGAAGCCAGCTGAGGAAGCCATTTGTTTCTTTGTTCTTCGTTTCCGAATTCATAAATATGATTAGTACAAAGTGAGTTGTGTGCCGCTAAAGAAAGTCCGATAGACGGGTCAACCTGGGAAATCTCGTCCAAAATCGTAACATATTCATGATAACCTAGACCAGAACCTCCGTATTGTTCAGGGATTACGATTCCCATAAAGCCCATTTCGCCTAACTGATGAAATAAGTCTTTTGGAAAAGTCTGACTTTCATCCCACTCCATAATATTTGGTCTAATATTCTTTTCAGCAAATTCTTTTGCTGTTTCCGCTATCATTTTAATGTTGTCAATAGTCTCTGTATTCATATAGATAAAAATAGTTAGTTCCCAAAGATACTTAAATTGACGAAATACGAAAAATAATTATTAGCTGCATGGGATTTTATTCGCAAAGTTTTAATTTTCAATTTTTTATAGTTTAAGAATTAATTATTTTTTAATAAATATTTCTGAATTTTCAGTAGATTTATTTACTATTTTAGTCAACCTAATTTTTTAAGCATGAAAAAACTTTTACTTTCGATCATTTTAATTTCATCATATTTCTCTGCACAGGCTCCGGCAGGATATTACGACGCAGCCACCAGTTTGTCGGGCTATGCTTTAAAATCAAAACTGCATGATATTATTTCGGCGAAAAATATCAACTGGCATTATGGCGACTTAACAAATTATTATAATCAGACAGATTTAGATAAATATTATGACCATGATGCAACAAATACAACCTTTTTATTGGATATGTATTCTGAAATTCCGACGGGAGCGGATGCTTATGAATATACAACAGCTAATATTATAGGAAGTGCAAATGCTGAAGGATTGGGATGGAATAGAGAACACATGATGCCTCAAAGTACATTTTACAGCAATTATCCTATGTATTCTGACTTATTTTATGTAGTTCCGACAGATGCCAGAATTAACCAATTGAGAAGCAATTATCCTTATGGAATTGTAGGTTCTACTATATATTATACTTTCACAAATTCTTCGAGGATTGGAAATTCTGCAATTCCAGGTTCAACTTATACTGGTCGTGTCTATGAACCCATTAATGAGTTTAAGGGCGATGTAGCAAGAAGTTTATTGTATTTTGCTGTAAGATATGAAGGGAAATTAGGAACTTTTAATTTTAACAATAACGCCAATCCGGCTTCCGACACCAATCCATTGGACGGAACGGAAGAAAGGTCTTTCGACCCTGCTTATATCGCAATGCTTCTTCAATGGCATAATCAGGATCCTGTTTCTCAAAAGGAAATTGACCGGAATAATGCGGTTTATAATTTACAAAAAAACAGAAATCCTTTCATTGATAATCCAACTTGGGTAAATGCCATTTGGGGACAGACTCCGGATGCGATTACACCACAAACTCCGATGAATTTGACGGTGACACAGAACAGCGCTTATTTTGCTACATTAAGCTGGGCTCCGAGCTCAAGTACGGATGTGATCGGCTATAAAATCTACCAAAACGGGACTTTAGTTGCTTCCACGAAAAATTCCACCATAAGCATTGATCATTTAACACCTTCTACAACGTATAATTTTACGGTAAAAGCCTTTGATAACGGCTATTTACTTTCTGCGGACAGCAATACAGCTTCTACAACAACTCTGTCTTCGGATATTTATGCAAAAGACTTAATGGTTACAAAATATCTGGAAGGAAGTTCAAATAATAAAGCATTAGAAATCACCAACAAAACGGGACATCCGGTGAATCTTAGCGATTACAGATTGTCCATTCAGTTTTTTGGAAATGGTAATTATTACTTTGTGGATCCTTATGAATTGGAAGGAACGGTTCAGAATAACGAAACTTTTGTAGTTGTAAATCCTAATGCAAATTTTTCATGCTTTACCATCAATCAGGCGAAATTTGTAACGGCAGCACCACAAATGACTTTTACGGGAAGTAATTATTTAGAATTAAGATATAAATCTTCTACAGTTGATGCCATTGGTGTTTTGAGCCAAAGCAATTCTTCTGTTTTAAGCAATGTTTCTTTGTATAGAAAGACCAATATTAATCAGCCAACGACAGCATTTACAATCAATGAATGGGATTCTTATGCAAGCGATTATTGTCAGAATTTAGGAACACTTTCAACTTCTGATTTAATTTTAACAGGAAATGAATTTAAAATTTATCCTAATCCTGCCCATGATAATATCTTCGTAAACGGAAAAATTGAAAATGTAAAAAATGCACAGATTTCAGATTTTTCAGGAAAATTAATCTATTCTGAAAAGCATCCTTTTAAAAATAAGAATGGAATTTCCGTTCAGAATCTGGCTACAGGAATTTATTTATTAAAACTTGATGAAAAAGTATATAAGTTCATCAAAAAATAATTAACCAAAATCTCAATTTACATTAAATTCATATAAGTGACTTTATTAATATAAGACATCCATAAATGCTATTTTATATATAAGTAAATATGCTTATATTTGCAAAATGATAGCGGTCATTACCGGAGATATTATAAATTCAGAACACTCGGAAACAAAGCTTTGGATTACCAGGCTGAAAAATCTTCTCGGAAACTGGGGGAGCAATCCTCAGACATGGGATATCTACAGAGGAGATGAGTTTCAAATGAAATGTAATATTGATGATGCGTTCTGGCATTTCTTAGCTATAAAATCACTTTTAAAAAGTCAGGAAAATTTAGATGTAAGAATTGCTATCGGTATTGGTGAAGAAAATTTTACTTCCGAAAAAATTACTGAATCCAACGGAACGGCCTATGTAAATTCCGGGAGGCTATTAAATGACCTGAAGAACGACGGACACACGGTTTCCATCAAAACTTCCAACGATTCCGTAGACAGAGACCTGAATATTTTACTGAAATGGTCATCAAAAGATTTTGACAACTGGACGGTGGCTACCGCAGAAATTATCCACGAAATGATCATGAATAAAGACATTACGCAGGAAGATCTTGCCAAAAAGTTTGCCATCTCACAGTCATCGGTAAGCCAGAGGCTGAAGCGCGCAAACTACGAACTGATCGTAGAAACCAATCAATATTTTAGAAAAAAAATTTCAGAATTATAAAACATGATTTTCATTAAACTCATATTGGCGCATCTATTTGGAGATTTTGTTCTTCAGCCGAATTCATGGGTTGCAGATAAGGAAAATCGTAAATTGAAAAGCAAATATTTATATTTTCATGTTCTGATTCACATTGCTTTAAGCCTTATTCTTCTTTGGGATTTAAAGCTCTGGTGGGTCGCTGCACTTGTTGGTGTTTCACATTTCATTATTGATGCCTGTAAGTTGAGTTTTCAAACTGCAAAAACTAAAAAGAACTGGTTTTTTATTGATCAATTACTTCATGTTTTGGTAATTGCGGGAGTTTCTTTTTACTTTGATGAATTTAATATTGAATTCTTAAAAGATCAGGAATTCTTAAAAATAGCAATGGCAGCCTTGTTTCTGACAACGCCCGCTTCTATTTTTATCAAAATATTACTGTCTTCTTGGACGCCGGTTCCGGAGACAGCGGGAAATATACAAACCGAATCTTTATCAAGTGCCGGAAAATATATTGGGATATTAGAACGTTTACTGGTATTCACTTTCATTATGGTAGATCACTGGGAAGGTGTAGGTTTTATGGTGGCCGCAAAATCTGTTTTCAGATTCAGCGATCTGGCACAGGCCAAGCAAAGAAAACTGACGGAATATGTATTGATAGGCACACTTCTGAGCTTTGGAATGGCGGTTTTAACAGGAATTTTAATTAAAATAATATAAATCTAATAAAGAAATGGAAATCGTAGATTCACGGATTCCTTTTTAAAAAAAGTAAAATTATGAGTCAAAAGAAAGAAATGTTGTACGAGGGTAAGGCAAAACAAGTATTTGCTACCGATAATCCTGATCAAGTAGTAGTACGTTTCAAAGACGATGCTACAGCATTTAATGCTCAAAAAAGAGGATCTGTTGATTTAAAAGGTGAAATGAACAATGCCATCACCACTTTGATTTTTGAATATTTAAATGAAAAAGGGATTAAGACTCATTTCATTAAACAATTGGACGAAAGAGAGCAATTGGTAAGAAAAGTATCCATCATTCCTTTAGAAATGGTTGTAAGAAATTATTCTGCAGGAAGCATGGCTCAAAGATTAGGGGTTGAAGAAGGAATTAAATCTCCGGTTACAATTTTCGATATCTGTTACAAAAAAGACGAGTTGGGAGATCCACTTATCAATGATCATCACGCTGTTTTCTTAGGAGCTGCAACATACGAAGAGCTTGATGAAATGTATGAATTAACATCAGACATCAATGAAATCCTGATTGATCTTTTCGACAAAATGAATATCATCTTAGTTGATTTTAAAATCGAATTGGGTAAAACTTCAGACGGCGAAATCATCCTGGCAGACGAAATTTCTCCGGACACTTGCAGACTTTGGGATAAAGATACAATGAAGAAATTGGATAAAGACAGATTCAGAAGAGATCTTGGAGAAGTGACTGAGGCTTATGTTGAGATCTACAACAGATTGAAAGTTGCTCTTGGCAAATAAGATTTTAGATAAAAATTAGATGTTAAGTTTCTTATTTAACATAATATTTAATTTTTCATCTAATTAATTCTATCAAAATAAATCTAGATTAGAAAAAATAGAAATGAAAAGTTTAGACATTCATAAAAGTGAATATTTAAAACAATTTGAAACTCAAACCTACGGAAGAAATCTTTTCAGAACGCAGGAAGAAGAGAGACTGGATGCTCCCAATGAGGAGTGCGGTATCTTCGGAATGTATTCTGATAATGATCTTGATACGTTTTCACTTTCGCAGTTCGGGCTTTTTGCGTTACAGCACAGAGGTCAGGAAGCATGCGGTATTTCTGTTTTAAAGGACGGAAGAATTACCAATATGAAAGATGAAGGTTTGGTTTTGGATGTTTATAAAGAGATCCAGCATCCTGAAACTTTTATGGGAAATTCTGCAATCGGGCACACCCGTTACACGACTGCAGGAGACAAAAAGAAGTATAATTTCCAGCCATTTTTCGCGAAAAACGAATATGACCAGATTATCCTTTCCATAGCGCATAACGGTAATCTTACCAATGCAAAAGAACTAAAACAGGAATTGGAAGCTGAAGGCGTGGTTTTCAGGGCAACTTCTGATTCTGAGGTGATTTTAAGATTAATCCAAAAAAATCTTGACTTAGGACTTCGTGGAGCCATCAAAGCAACAATGGAGAAAATTGAAGGCGCATATTCTGTTGTAGGAATGACGAGAAATAAGTTTTTCGCGTTCAGAGATTTCAACGGAATCAGACCTTTGGTTTTGGGAGCAATTAACGAAAATTCTTACGTTGTAGCTTCTGAATCTGTAGCTTTAGATGCTGTCGGAGCTCAATATGTCCGTAATATTTTGCCTGGAGAAATCATTTATACTAATGAAAACGAACCTGGGAAACTTCATTCTTACATGGTAGATGAAGAAAAAGGAAAGCAGAGAATCTGTTCTTTTGAATATATTTATTTTGCAAGACCGGATTCAACACTGGAAAATATTAATGTTTACGAGATCAGAGAGAAATCAGGAGAAAAAATCTGGCATCAGGCACCAGTAGATGCTGATATAGTAATCGGGGTTCCGGATTCGGGAGTTCCGGCTGCGATTGGCTTTTCGAAGGCTTCGGGAATTCCTTTCCGTCCGGTTTTGATTAAAAACAGATATATCGGAAGAAGTTTCATCGTACCGACTCAGGAAATGAGAGAAAGGGTAGTGAATCTAAAGCTGAACCCTATTATTTCTGAAATTAAAGATAAAAGGGTAGTGATCATCGACGATTCCATCGTTCGTGGAACTACTTCTAAAAGATTGGTCAAGATTTTAAAAGACGCCGGTGTTAAGGAAATCCACTTCAGAAGTGTTTCTCCACCAATTATTGCTCCGTGTTATTTAGGAATCGACACACCTTCAAAAGATGATTTGATTTCTGCAAATATGACTACAGAGGAGCTTAGAAAATATCTTGGCGTTGATTCTCTAGAATTTTTAAGTGTAGAAAACCTTCAGGAAATTTTAGGTTCTTCCAATCACTGCTTCGGATGCTTTACAGAACAATATCCTGTAGAAAAAGGAGAAGAGATAGAATTATTTAATTAATTTTTACATAAAATAAAATACGAAAAGGTCAGACTTAATAAGCCTGACCTTTTCTATTGAAATTAAAATTGGTTATGTTAAAATTTGTAGTTTAATCCTATCTGGAAAACTCTGTTTGTATTAATATCTTTATCTTGTTCTGCTACACCAGAATTATTGGCGATATGTGTAAGACTGTTTACATATCTTGCATTAATTCCTAAATTAGGTGTGAAATAATATCCAAGACCTAATCCAAATCCAAGATTAAGTTTCTTAATCTGATCTTTTTCAATACTTTTAGATTCGGAAACCGTTTCAGTTGTTGTATTTCCTGCGATTGTAGTGGTAACAGTAGTTTCACCTGTATTCTTACCATTCATAAAATAGCTGATTTCCGGACCTGCCTCAATATAAAAATTGTGCGCCGGCTTCATGTGAAGCATTACAGGTACTGAAATATAATTCAGGGAAGTTGTAAAATCATCTTTGATTTTTACACTTGTATTACCACTTACTGTTTCGGTGAAATTAGTAACACTTTTAGCCCCTAGCTGATTGTACATAACCTCCGGCTGGATTGCAAATTTTTCTGATAGTGGAATATTAACAAAAACACCTGCATTAAATCCGGGTTTTAAGCTCTTTGTGTTTAGCTGCTGCTCGCTGAACTGGGAAACATTCAATCCTCCTTTGATCCCGAATCTTACAGGTTCTTTCACTTTGTTGATTGGAGCTGCTGTTACCGTTTTCGTTTCCTGAGCAAATACTAATGAGCCAGCGACTATTGCTAGTCCTAGAAATAACTTATTCATAATTTTGTTTTTTTAAAATTTTACTATTAAGTTCACTGGTATTTTCTACCAGACCCGGAGTATTTTGCAAAATGCTTGCCAAAATGTATTTTTTCCTGATTTCATGGGCGTTAACAGAGATTTCAATACTGAAAAATAATAGTTTATAAGAGTAAATATTAAAATTAAATAAACAATAAAATATATCTTACTTTAAATTATACATTAAATCATCTTATAATAAGAAAGAAAAAAATATCGTTTTTATTTAGCTTTAATGATAAAAATAAAAGCCGGGCTTAAAACCCGGCTCTCATTTGAAAGATCTACTATGAATCTATATAAAGTTATTATTTGAATTTATAAGCTAAACCTACCTGGAATACGTTGTTTTTCACAGCGTCTCCGGAATTGTCTTTATAAGTATCTGTAAGTCCTGCTACATATCTTACGGTAACCCCTAGATTCGGGATGAAATAATAACCTGCACCAATACCTAAACCAACATTGAATCCTTTAGTGTATTTTTTTACATCTGCGTCAGCAATAGAACTGTTATTGCTTTCGCTTTTCAATTTGTTATTAGCACCTACAAGGAAACCAAACTCAGGACCAGCCTCAAAATATAGGTTTGGTAACGCATTATATTGAAGCATTACAGGTACAGCGATATAATCCAAATTCTTTGAGTAAGAATATTTTTTTCCTAAAATAGTCTGGTCATATTTACTTCCGTACTGAGAATATAAAAGTTCCGGCTGTACGCTGAAAGAATGTCCTACAGGAATATTAACAAAACCACCAGCATTGAAACCCACTTTTGATCCTTGATCTTCCAGACCTTCGCTTTTAGAAAGAGAAGAAACATTTAATCCCGCTTTTACACCAAAGGTTAAAGGAGAAGTAGAAGTTTTTTGTTGAGCGAATGTAAATGAACCAGCTACAACCGCTAATCCTAAAAATAATTTTTTCATAACTTGTTTTATTATTTACTTATTTAATTTTTTTAATGACGATTTGTCTTTCTGGTATTTTCAAATCGCATGCCAAATACTATTTCATGATAAATATCATCAATGTTTAAAGGTAAAAAACAATTGAATTAATAAAATAACAAGTCATTTAATGTAAATAATTTAAACTAAATATTTAAAAATTATAATTTTTTTTAATCAAATATTAAAAACAGCTTTATTCTGGAAAGTATGAAGGGGCAGATAAGAATGAAATCAAATTTTTCAAATCCGAATTCCAATAAGACGTTTTGCCGTTAAATCAAAAAAAATCAGGCTTATTAAATAAACCTGATTTTTCTTATTAATACTAAGTTTGTTTTTAAAATCTGTAAGCTACACCTACCTGGAAAACGCTGTTTCTAATTGCATCGTCATTATCATTAAGATTGTTATCTTCAGCAATATCAGAAACACCGGCTACAAATCTTGCCGTAACACCGAATCCCTGAGCGATATAATAACCTGCTCCAAGACCAATCCCGAAATCAAATCCTTTGATTGCATCATCAACATCCAGGGTACCACCGTCACCTTTTAATTTTTTGCTTATTGCAAAACTGAACTGAGGCCCAGCTTCAAGGTACAATTCCGGAAGAACGTTGTATTGGAACATTACAGGAACTGAGATATAATCAAGATTTAATCTTACATCAGATGCGTCTTCTAATTTTGCACCCATACCACTGTATAAAACTTCCGGCTGAACACTGAATGAGCTTGCAACAGGGATATTGGCAAAAACTCCACCATAAATACCCGCTTTTGCTTTAAATTCATCATCATTTACAGATGAAACGTTAAGACCGGCTTTGATACCAAATCTTACTGGTGAAGAAGTTTTTTCAGCTTTCTCTTGAGCAAAAGTCAATGAACTCATCGCGATTGCGAATCCTAAAATTAGTTTTTTCATAGTTAATAATTTTTTTTAAAAATTTCTAAGTGTATTATGCAAATTCCTTGCCAAAAAATATTAAATAGTTTTAAATTAACGAAAAATATACATTTTTTTATTATAAGATTAATATATTATTCAATTTCAGTTGATGAATATTACTATATTAATCAAAAAAAGGCCAGACTATAAAGCCTGACCTTTTATTGAAATCAATTTCGTTATTACTAACTTTTTTTTATTAGAATTTAAATGCTAAACCAACTTGGAAAACATTGTTTCTGATAGCATCAGAATTGTCCGGTCTGTCTTTAGCGACGTCAGTAAGACCTGCAACATATCTTGCAGTAATACCGATATTATCAGTAAAGTAATATCCGGCTCCTAAACCGATACCAACGTTGAATTTGTTTAAATCATCTTTGTAATCGCCAGATTCATTGATAACATCGTTATCAGTTTCGTTTTTAAGCTTATTCTTTGCATTCACCAAAAATCCGAATTCCGGTCCTGCTTCCAAATAAAGGTTTGGAATCACATTGTACTGGAACATTACCGGTACAGCTATATAATCATGGTGTCTTGCGAAAGAATATCTGTTTCCGTTGATAGTTTCATCATACTTATCCCCATATTGAGAATATAAAACCTCCGGCTGGATACTGAATGAGCTTGCAATCGGGATATTAGCAAAAACACCCGCATTGAAACCGATTTTAGAACCTTGATCATCTAATCCACTTTCATTGGTAAGTGATGAAACGTTCATACCCGCCTTAATACCAAATGCTACAGGTGATGTAGACGATGTGGTAGTGGTAGAAGTTGTTGTCGTCTGCTGTGCAAACGCTAATGAACTTGCTGTAACTGCTATTCCTAAGATTAACTTTTTCATAACTTAATTTTTTTAATAATTACAATTTCTATTTAAATTTTACTACTATTATGCTTTTTCACATAATGGGTTGTATCTTTCAAATTACTTGCCAAAAAATTATTTTATGATTAAAATCAGTAAAAATATCGCTTAAAGCAGGAGTTGATTATTTATTACTTCATTGATTATCAATTGTTTAAATAAATTATTAAACGTTTGTTTGGAAATAGTCTAAATTGACAATTTTGTTAAAAATTTAATCTAAATCATTCAATTTCCTGTAAAATTTTAATGATTTCAGGATATTTTCCTGGTCACATTGATGATCAAAAGCACAGGAACCAATTCCCGAAAGCAGAGAAAAGTTGATTTTGTTGTCAGTATTCTTTTTGTCATTAAATAATAAGGTAAAAATGTCATCATCCTTAAAATCACTTATATCTAAATAAGGATAGTATTTCTGGATATTCTCAATAATAATCGTTGAATCTTCTTCCGAGATTAATCCTTCCAGATAAGAGAGATGGGCTTCGGAAATCATACCCATTGCCACTGCTTCGCCGTGAAGAATAGGATTTCCCTGTTCAAGATAAAGGCTTTCAATGGCGTGCCCGATTGTATGTCCGAAATTCAGGGTTTTTCTGACATTTTTTTCCTGAAAGTCCTTTTCTACGATATCCTGCTTTATATATATAGAAGCCTGAATATAAGGAATCACCGCATCCGCATCAAGCTTATGAAGCTGAATAAGCTCTTCCCAATGTGCCTTATCTGCAATTAATCCATGCTTAAGCATTTCTGCAAAGCCGCTTCGCAGTTCTTTAAAAGGAAGGGTTTCTAAAAATTTCGGGTAAACAAAAATCTGTCCGGGAAAAGCAAAAGTTCCCACCATATTTTTATAATGCATAAGATCAATTCCCGTTTTTCCGCCTATCGCCGCATCACACATCGACAGAAGGGTAGTGGGAATATTAATAAACTCAACACCTCTTTTATAAGTAGAAGCTACAAATCCGCCCATATCCGTAATTACACCGCCACCAAGATTGATAACCAGCGCTTTTCTGTCCGCCTTCATTTCCGTAAGAATCTCCCAAAGCTGATTGGCGGTCTGGATATTTTTCATTTCTTCTCCGGCTTCAATTTCCAGGATCTCAAAGCCAAGATCGGTTTCCATATTTCCCAGAAGAACAGGAAGACAATATTCATGTGTATTTTCATCAACTAAAATAAAGATTTTGCTGAAAGATTTTTCGTGTAAGAAATCATTTAATTGAGAAAAATTATCGTTTAATATTGTTATCATTTCATATTTTCTGTTAAGTTAAAAGTAGAACTATATTGCAAAGTTATGTTCTTAATTTTTAACTCGTAACTAAATTAACTATCTTTGCATAAATATTTAGCATGAGCAGAGACAATAATTCAGGAAGACCAAAGAAACCAAGAAGTTCAACAAGAAATAATTCTGATGGTTCTCGTGCTTCAAGATCAGGAAATTCTTCTGGTTCAAAACCATTCAAAAAGCCATTTCCAAAAGCTGGAGAGAGAAATTCTGATTCCAGGAAAAGCAGTGACACAAGTTACCAGGCCCGAATGGATAAGAAATACTCAAAAACTGAACAAGAGCCATTTATCAGCAGCCCGGGTGAAGAAAAAAAGCCATTCGGAAAATCGGCACCACAAAGAGGTGGGAGCAGAGGCAAAAGCTTTGATACCAGGGATAAATATGAAAGAGGCAGCCTGAAATACGGAAAAAGACCTTCTGCTGATGGTGAAAAAAGACAGGACAAGGCAAAATCCTTCGTACAGAAAAGAAGATTAAACAAGATTGAAAAAGATGTTCATAAGGACACGATTCGTCTTAATAAATACATTGCAAATTCAGGAATCTGCAGCAGAAGAGAGGCAGATGAATTAATTGTACAGGGATTGGTTGAAGTCAACGGAAAAGTGGTGACTGAAATGGGTTACCAGGTTGAGAAAACGGATAAAGTAGTTTTTGACGGACAAAATATCACTCCTGAAAAGCCTGTTTACGTTCTTTTAAATAAGCCAAAAGGTTATATTTCTACTACAAAAGATGATAAAGCGAGAAAAACAGTAATGGATTTGGTAGCAAATGCTTCTCCTTACCGTTTATTTCCTGTAGGAAGACTGGACCGTTCTACAACCGGAGTTATACTTCTTACGAACGACGGGCACATGACAAAAAAACTGACACACCCATCTTTCGATGCCAAAAAAATCTATCATGTAACGTTGGATAAAAAACTTTCCCATGAAGACATGAAGCTGATTGCAGAAGGAATCCGTTTGGATGAAGGGGTAGCTGTTGTTGATCAGATTTCTTTTATTGAAGGAAAACCGAAGAATGAAATCGGGATTGAAATCCATATCGGATGGAATCGTGTGATCAGAAGAATTTTCCAAAGATTAGGATATGAGGTAGAAGCTCTTGACAGAGTAATGTTTGCAGGATTAACAAAGAAAAATATTAAAAGAGGACACTGGAGAATTCTTACAGAACTGGAAGTGAATAATCTTAAAATGCTTTAATAAGTTATAAGTTTTGAGTTATGAATTATGAGTTTATTCGTTGCTCTTCATAGGAATTGAATTTTAAGTTTAAAAATAAAAAGACGTTGAATTGTTTTCAACGTCTTTTTTGTATCGTTTTATTCTTACGAAGACATTATAAAAGTTATACAGTTAAAGACTTATAACTCATAATTCTCAACTTATAACTCAAAAACTATCCAAGAACAGTCACACCCTTCTGGATCATCTCATAAATTGCGTCTCTTCCGTTGTCCGGTTTCACATTTACGGCTTTAGTTCCGTTGAAATGAAGACACGTTACATATCCGTTGGCAACTGCATCTGTACAAGTGAATTTTACACAATAATCCATCGCTAAGCCTACAATTTCCAATAACTGAATATCGTGATATTTCAAGAAATCATCCAAACCTGTTTTCATAAAATGATTATTATCCTGAAAACCACTGTAGCTGTCGATTTCCGGGTTTTTTCCTTTTTGAATGATATGAGTTACTTTTTCCTGATTTAAATCTTTGTGAAATTCTGCCCCGAAAGTCCCCTGAACACAGTGATCCGGCCACATAAACTGCGGAATACTGTTTAAAATAATGCTATCGCCAACATTTTTTCCGTTGTTGCTGGCAAAGCTTTTATGATCTGCAGGATGCCAATCTTGGGTTAAAACGATCTGGTCATATTCATTCTCTTCCATTAGGGCATTAATGTAAGGAATCACTTCATTTGCACCTGGAACTGCTAATGCGCCGCCTTCACAAAAATCATTCTGTACATCTACTATTATTAACGCTTTTTTCATATTTAGATTTCTCGAATTTTTGATAAATTTACAAAAACTAACACGCAAAAATTTGTCCAAGACTGAATTATCTGACAAATCGGCAACATAAAATTTTAATTCCAATAAAATGAGCGATTTAGAGAAAAAGAAATTTCCTATAGGGCAGTTTGAGCAGCCCGAAAACATCTGTGATATCAAACTTGATGAGTATATTAAAGTAATTAAAGATTTTCCGGGAAGGCTTAAAAACCTCATCGAAGATTTTGGTGACGACCAGTTTGATACCCCTTACAGAGAAGGAGGCTGGACAGTGAGACAGCTTGTCAATCATATTGCAGACAGCCATATCAATAGTTTTATGCGCCTAAAATTGGCTCTTACCGAAGACAATCCTACCATAAGACCTTATGATGAAGCAAAATGGGCAGAGCTTCAGGACAGCACGAATATGCCGATAAAACCAGCCATGAGAATGATTAAAGGAACACATCAGCGATGGACAACATTACTAAAAACCATGACCAACAAACAATTTGAAAGAACATTTCATCATCCAGAACAAAACAAAAACTATGATCTGAGAAGCTATCTCGCCCTCTATGCGTGGCATTGCAATCATCATTTTATTCATATTGAAAATTTGAAGAAAGAAAAAGGTTGGTAAAAAAAAGTATTCACAACCGGATTTATTTTGAGGAAATAATCCGTAGAATTTCCGATTTATCTGAAACGTCACAAGCAAGATGGGGGAAAATGGATGTCTGCCAGATGATGAGACATTGTAATTTTGTACTCCAGATTCCATTGCAAAAGATAGAATTACCTATCGTTAATATCCTTTTTGGGACAATAGGTATTGTTACCAAAATTGAAATGCAGATTTTTAATAACGGAATTCCCAGAAATATGCCGACTTTTCAAAAACTAATCGTTAATTTTGAGTGTGATTTTAATGATGAAAAACAAGATCTTTTGAAAACACTTGATGAATATTGGAATATTTTTATGAATAAAAACCTCCCTGATAATCATGCGCTTTTCGGGAAAATGAAAGAAAAAGATTGGGGATTTCTTGAGTATAAGCATCTTGATCACCATTTAAAACAATTTAATGTATGAGTTTTTTTGATAAAATATTTAATGGAAAGGAAGAAAATTCAGAAAAAGAATCTTTCTGGAAAAAAATAGAATCTGAAGAAGATCTTAAAAATGCTCTTGAAAATTCCTTTAACCAAAGGATCGCAATATTCAAGCACTCAACGAGTTGCTTTATCAGCAAAACCGTATTGAGAAATTTTGAAAAAGAAATAGAAAACTTAGATCAAAAAGTAGAATTATATTTTCTAGATTTGCTTAAATACAGGTCTATATCAAATAAAATTGCAGAAGATCTTGGCGTAAGGCACGAAAGTCCACAATTAATAGTAATAGAAAACGGAAAAGCAATCAACAACGCTTCTCACCAGCATATATCGGCAGACCAAATTATATAATGAAAAATATTAATAATTATTTAGCAAAAGTTTTAAGTGTTCCTGTAGAAAAGGTAAATGCTTGTAGTTTACACTATGAAGTAAAGAAAATTCAGAAAAATCAATTTCTTTTACAATATGGTGAAGTCTGCAGATATATTTACTTTGTCGAAAAAGGGCTTTTAAAGATGTATTCTATCGATAAAAACGGTAAGGAGCACATTATTCAGTTTGCACCGGAAAGCTGGCTTATTTCTGACCGAAGCAGCCTTTATTTCAATGAAAAATCTGTATATTATATTGAAGCTGTTGAAGATTCCGAAGTTCTTTTATTACACTCTGATTTTATCAATAAATTAATCGGAGAATTCCCCAACAGCCTTGAAAAAAGCGATATTTTAGTTCAAAAACATATTAAAAGCCTTCAGGACAGAATCAATTCTTTATTGGGTGAAACTGCAGAAGAACGCTACATGAAATTCATCAGAATGTATCCTGATTTGCTATTGAGAGTCCCACAATGGATGATCGCGTCTTACCTGGGAATTACGCCCGAAAGCCTGAGCCGCGTAAGAAAAGAACTGGCAAGAAAAAATTTCGTCCCGGATAATAAATAGTGGGAAGAATTGAGGCTGGAAGCTGGAGGTTTTACAACTAACCGATTATTTTTTAAACTTCCAGCTTCCAACATCCATTATCCTTTCCAAAAAAAAATCAAATTCTCTTCGCTAAACTTCCGACTTTCCGTAATTTCAACTGCGTCTCTTCCGACCACGGCAGGCCGATACAAAGCCGCATACAGTTTTCAAACTGATTCTGAAGTGTAAACATTCTTCCGGGAGCAATACTGATGTTTTCTTTAATCGCAAGGTCGTACAATTCTGTTGTTTTTAAACTTTTATCAAATTCTACCCACAGGGAAAGACCGCCTTGCGGACGGCTTGTTTTTGTACCCTCCGGAAATGATTCTGCAATAGTCTGGACATAATTCTGATAATTATTATGCAAAGTTTTCCTCATCTGCTGAAGATGTTTCTCATACTTTCCGGATTTTAGAAAATTAGCAACCGCTTCATTCACAATGGAGATCGAAGAGGTGGAATGAAGTAGTTTTAACTTTAAAATTTTATCCTTGTATTTTCCGGGAGCAATCCATCCGACACGATATCCAGGAGCCAGTGTTTTGGAAATCGAGCTGCAATATAAAACGCTTCCTTCCTTGTCAAAAGATTTACAGCATTTTGGCCGACCCGAACCAAAATAAAGATCTCCATACACATCATCTTCTATCAAAGGAATTCCATTTTCCGAAAGGAGCTTCACGACCTCTTTTTTGTTTTCATCGGGCATACAGCTTCCCAATGGTGCATTGTAATTCGGGATCAGAAGACACAGATTAATCTTTGGAATCACTTTTTTTAAGGCTTCA
>Ga0307412_10000855_pt1 | contig 17505 bp, 28 predicted proteins | sample DK1Cmetagenome_3_FD_203823 | JGI IMG/M metagenome (GOLD analysis project Ga0307412, IMG submission 203823) | Maize rhizosphere microbial communities from greenhouse at UC Davis, California, United States - DK15-C-1 | ecosystem: Host-associated > Plants > Roots > Rhizosphere > Soil | place: USA...
GGTAGTCTGGTTTTTGAATAGAATAAACTAGCGGAAAGCTTTTCATATTTTCAATTGTCCCGCGCCCATTATGTTCCACCTTGTATTGTTCTGGCCCATCAGATGAATGCCACCAAACTAGATCACCTTCTTCTACAAAACCATCTCTTACACGATATTTCGGTTTTGTCTTAACAGGGGTAATCCCAAAAATACGTGAAAGCTCTTGAATATCTTCAGCAGTAAACATTTTATTTCCTTTAAATATTAGATTGAGAATACTTCTTAGTAGCTGCATCGTAAGTGTGCAGCACTTGAGCCTTGTGTTCTACGATATGGAGTTTATCACCAAAAACAATACCCCCGTCAATGTAGAAATGCTTTCCCCTACGTACAGGATTGATTAGCGGTGTATGTCCAACATACGTAATTGATAGATCATCTGAATGCGGGGCGGGACTCCCTTGAATGATATCACGTCCCCAGAGCATTGCGTTACAGCGATATTCATCCCATTCCATAACATCAAGGTCTTTGTCTGAGATATCAGGGGCAAAGGTAAGTTCAGCGTGAACAATGTTAAATCGATTTCTACCAGTCCCAACGGTGATGATGTAGGGTAGGTAGGGTTCAATCATTTCAACATAGTTACGAAGCTCCTGACGCTCTTCGTGCTTCCATGGACACCCCCACTTACCTCCATTCATCTCCCAAAGGTAAGTGGGATATTTGCAGAGGACAGATTCAATCATCATTTGTTCATGATTACCACGCACAGAATAGAACCAAGCATTATTCAGAAGCTCAAGACATTCTCGTGACTTTGGGCCACGATCTACCAAATCTCCACAGCAGAACATACGATCTTTCCACGGATCGAATACAAGATGCTTCAGGAAATTCTCAAATTCATCGAAACAACCGTGGAGGTCGCTCACAATGAAATCCCTGCCCACTGTGTTTTCAGGGAAAGCTTGGTAGAAATTAGTGGGAACAGGGGCGTACATTTTAGGTTTCCTCTTTTGGTAGGGGTCTTTTGTAAAAATATCAGTCATTATAGGCAAGAAAGAGGACGCAAGTAGGGTGTAAAACCACCTTGATACGTACCCGGAACAGGAATCATATTATCACCAACAATATCCACAGCAGGAAGAGAACCGATGTTTTTATACCACGTCTTAACATATTCTTGGTCGATAGCATCTAGGCGAACTAGAAGATGAAATCCACCACGAGTGAACAATACGTCAACCGCATCGGAATTGATCATCCTCTTAACTTCTTTCAGGCACCATGGAATATCTAGCTCATCTTCAATATCAAAATCAATGTCTGTGAAAATCTTCCGACTGATCGACTTGTGCAAAGCTGTCAAGCTCTCTTGGTAAACATTCGGGGAAGGTTCATTGTCTGCTACAACGTCAGCCATACGTTTCAGCATAAGCTTTGCTGCTTTCTTATGGCTACGTGGGTTCACAGTGATATAAGAAGCCAATGCTTCTTGAGGGACAATGACATTCTTGATGCCATAGCTGCCCACAGGGCATTCAGTTTGTCCAATCTTAAGAGCTAGACGCTCTTTGTTAGAAACAAACCTAGCACATTGGTGCTTATCAGAATTCATGGTACCAATACCTGTGCCTCTGACATACTTATCCCGCGCAAGCAAAGAATAGTAATATGTTTCATCAGGAGTAAGTTCAGGAAGCCATTCAATGAATTTATTGAACTCTTCACGGTCAACAATAGTTTGGTAGTTACCATCCATCATGTATTTCTCCTAAAGGCATATTCACTGTAAGTATAGAAGTACCAACTTGTCTGTATGTTCCAAGATAGATGCGCCTAATTGTATCGTCAATTTCTTCTTCAAGTGATGGGTCAAACCCGATAGCATAGGTGGTATTGTACGGACAAGTGTTTTCATTCCCTCTGCACCAACGTTTCCCACAAGCACAGCTAATCATTTCTTTTCCCAGACAATTTCAAGAATACGATGATCTTCATCTTGCCATGAGACTAGAATCACCTCCCCTTGCTCAGTCGTAGTGACAGTGAGATAGCGTTCCGCTAGTTCTGCATCACCTGCCTGATAGGCTTTCCACGCAAGATGGGAGGGATATTCAACGTAACAATTACGTTCATCATCCCACGGGCCAGCGTCAGCGATGCCTCCAAAGTAATCCTCACGCATCCATTTTTCAAACTTGGCACGGAGGGCAGTCGTATCTAGGGTTTTCATCATTTCTCCTTAAAATTTTACTTTGCCAGTTCGCTATCTAGAATTTCATTTGCTTTCTTGCGAAGAAGAGACATGATCTTTCCTGCTTCAGGAGTCTCACTAAGCTTTAGAGCGTAGTGGCCCCCAACAAGTACGGCCACATCAGTACGACTTGGAATCATTCCTGCCATCAGTAGGCAAATTATTGCAGTAGGAATAAGACGCTTGAAAAATATCGGCTTCCACATCTTAACTCGCTCCTTGTCTTCACCGTGTGTATTGCCATCGGTGGTCCATACCCATCCGCCTACTGCAATGAGAATAGACAAAATTAGAGCACCAATAAATATACCAATGATAAAGTTCAACTTTAGCCAGATGTAGAGTGCAAGAAGTTCCATGCTGTTTCCTTTGTTTGTTTCGGTGAATGAAGTATGGCACAAAAGAAAACCCCGCACAATGGCGGGGTTGTTGTATTTCTACATCAGTGCGTTTCGGCCCACGACTTGCCGATCTTTGCTTCGCCCTTCAAGGGCACTTTGATCTTCAGATGCTTGCCAGCTTTCTCAATAGCTTTCTCAATGAGTTTACCAACTTCGTGTGCTGTCTCTTCCCCTTCGCACTCATATTCGTACTCATCATGGAAGTAGCCAATTCTACGCACGATCTTACCTTTGTACAGGTAGTATGGCCTCCACATTTCATCCCAGTAAATCTTACCTAACCAAGAATCCATGAAGCAGCCAGCATAGTCCATGACAATACCACCACAAGATTGGAAGATTGTGTTAAGCAATGCACTCTTTTTACGAGTCATCAGATAACGACCATCAATCCCCGGAAGATATTTCTTCTTACCACTATTCTCCCAGTATAGTTCAAGGTTGTCTTTCAGTTTCTTCGTTGCCGCGTTTGCAGCCCAGAATTTATCTGAAATCTCTTTACCCATACTCTCTGGCAGACCAGCCACTTTCGCAAGCTTAGGCGGGCCAGCACCATACAAGCCAGCATAGTACACGTTCTTACTGCGGTCACGGAATGGTTTGAAGAAAGGATCATCTTTACTGAAGTCTTCAGCTTTGATATCGATATCTTTTAATTCATCTTCATACACACTCTTAGCCGTCTTACTGTGAATGTCTCCATCCAACAATTCTCGGGCAGTTTCCCCGTTATCGTACTTCCAAGTGTAATGTCCCTGAACACGCCCCTCTAGTGCTGCTGCATCTCCTGCTGCAATCCAAAACCCATCTTCACTGGTGAATAACTCCCGGAATTCTTTTCCTAAAAGCACCTTCTCACTAGCCTTTGGTACGTTTACCAACACTTGGTGTTTTTGTCGGTGCGTAGCTGCAATTCCTGTTCGTGCTGCACCAATTCTGCCATCCATCTTTAGGCGCTCATTGCCAAGCCAACCAGTGAGAACAGATTGTCTATTCCGAAGAGATAGCCATTTCACCACTTGCTTGATAATTGGCATATCCATTGCTTCAAGATTAGGACAAATCTTTTGAGCCTCTTGAATCTTCGGGCTAGTCTGAATCAATTGTTTGGTTTTAGGGTCACGTTCAGGTTTCCCATCTGGCCCTTTCTTAAAGTTCCAGAATGTGGGTTCCCAACGAGCGATATGATTGTCGGGGATTTTTATTCGTTTACCCGTTGCTTTGTCAATTCCGTAGAATGCCATTAAATCCCTCCATGTATTTCACAACAGCTTTCAGTTCTTCTATTGTTGCATCGCTTTTCAAAGTATTAGCTTTCAAGCTGATAACTTCAACGTTTCCAACTACGTAGCCTAATTCATTTATCTTACGATCTAATGAAGGACTGTTAGGGGATTGCTTGCCTACACCCACTACTAGTGGAATTCCAAGCACGGGACAAAATTCGGGAATAACAATATCTTCTTTAGTTAAATCGAAAGGAAGTTCTTTTTTCTTTGCTCTTTTCTTGGCCTCATTTAACATTGAGACGCGGATATCTAGTATTCGCCTTTGTTTTTGATAACTACGGCTTCTTTCCCTTTTGGCAATCTTTTCTTCTTCAGTTAGAGTTTCTTTTCGTTTATGATAATGTTCAATTGACGTTCTCCTGAAATAATCAGGGTCTTCTAATTGCTTCTTTTCTCTCCACTCACGCATGTACTCTTTCCTATCTCTTGTCATTCTTCCACCCATTCAATATCTGTGTACAAATTTTCGTATTCTTTCTTTACAAATCCGCGAAGTAACCAATCTTTCAACTGATCTTGATTAGCCATTTCCATTGGAAGTTTAACATCCAAAAGCAATTCACTTGCTACAGAATATTCCTTCCCATAGAACTCCACTTTCCCATGTTCAATTTCTTTACCGTTGTGTTTGGCAATGAAGTTAATCATATGACTTGAATACGTCCCATCCTTCTTATAAGGATTCTTAGGCATTGAATAGAATTTCTCTTCACCCTTCTTCAATGCACGCGGAGGAAGTTGAGGCTCCACTTCAGCCCGAAGCTCTTCCATCATCCCTTGAATGCGTGGAATCAAAGCCTCAGCCTTTGGAATATCGAGCTTCCATCCTGCATAGTCCTGACAAGACATAAGAAAGAAAGATTTCTGTCCGCATTTAAAGCTATCTGGCATTACACCAGTCCAACCGTAATAGGATTGATGTTCACCAAGCAGGAACATAAACACTTTCTTGTTCACTGCCACGTCTCGTGCGCAATACACACCCATTTCAGGATGCCATTTCTTGAATTCAGCACCTTCAGGAGCATCTTCAGTGATAAGACCAAGTTCAATGGCGCGTTGTCGCCAGTCAATCTTGTGTAGCCCTAGACGCTCACCGAAAGCTTCAATACTGTGTCCTACACGATCAGGGTTGAGATACATACTCCAATAGAGAGTGTCAATGAAGCGCACTGGGCGCCCTTCAATCGTATCTGGCCCAACAGTGAATTCAATTCCAAGATGCCGCATAATTGCGAACATGTCATATCCAAGTCCATAATGAAATCCAACAATTGGATTATCATATTTGTCTAACCATTCAAGAAACAATCTCTTAGCTTCAGATTTATCTTTCTGAAAAGGATTGAAGCTGAATTTTTCTTCTGTATCTAAGTCTTCGAAGTGAATACACCACAACAGTGTACCCAAGAAAAAGAAATTGTCCGATTCACAGTCTAAAATAAAACCATTTAACACTACTACCCCCTAAGTAAAAAGCCCACATTACAGATTGTAACATGGGCTTCGTATGACTGTCAATTCTTAGAAATCATCAAGCTCTGATAGTTCAACTTCCCAACTCAACTCGTTCAGTTTGAAAATATCTGCTTCCCCTAGATAGCCTAGAGGGCGATTCTTCAGCACTACCCAACGTACACGCCCGCGTTCACGGCTAGGAAGAATCTCAGGCTCAAGAGCGAGAATAACCATAGAAAGTTGTTCTAGCGAAGCAGAGCCGCGTAGAGATTCTTTGGTAACTCTTACCCAGTAGGGCTTGTCTTCATCACCCTTCTTCACCTTGAATTGGTCTGCTGTACCACCACGGTTCAAGTGACATACAACAATGATACCAACATCATGAGAAGCGCAATACGCAGCAATCTCAGTCATTGCTACGTCAAGTTCCTTACGCTCATCAGTCACTTCTAGGCCAGAGATAGTCATTGAAATGTGATCCAGAATAATGAAATCGCATTTCTCAATCTCGTGCATGTATTTGATCTTACCCATCAGGGAATCAATCTTAATACTACCGAAGTGATCTAATAAAGCTGGATTCTTCGCGTTCACCTTAGCATATGCTGCCCGAATTGCTTCTTCTGTAGCAACAGCTAGAGGCTTACGTTTGAATTTCAGGAAGTTAACCTTTAGTTCTTCAGACACCATCCGTTGGACAGTTTCTACAGCAGTTTCTTCTAGATAAATCAGTCCGGGCTTCATGCCACATTCAATGATGGCATTGGAAACAATAGAGACAGCAGTAGTCTTACCTGCACCAGAAGGCGCAGTGACAAGAGTTAGAGCACGCTTATGGAAACCATAAGTCTTGTCCATTAGTTTAGGGAACTGATTCACCATAACACCTTCAGGTGCTGGTGCCATCACTTGTTCAACTGAAATATCCGAAACGTGAATGATCTTTTCAGGTGTGTAGATTTTCTTACCGAAAGAAACTAGATTGGCTAGCTCATCACTCTTATCAGCTTGTAGATAATCAGATGCATCTTTGAATCCATCATCAGCTTCAATCGTGAATAGATTGATACCAGAGCCTACGAAAGCAGCCATGACAGCTTCTGTAGCCTCTCTACCCTTCATGATTCCCTTCTTAGTTTCAGCGGGAGTGGATTCATCATTATCGAAGAATGTAGACAAACTTTCGAAGCTCTTAACGAACTCCTGATTGTGTAGCATTGCTTCAACGGCATTCGCAGTGCCTAGAGGGATAGAGACAATGAACGGCTCCATACCATCGTACTGACTACCCTTCACTTTATCTGTAGCTGCCTGATACGCACTCATCGTATCAATCTGACCTTCAGTGGCAATTAGATTCTTACGCTTACGTTTAACACTCTCAGCAACGTCTTGCCCAAACAGTTTGTTATTGATGCTGACGCTACCAATTGCAGTCCAATGACCTGTCTCTGACTTGTCCTTGGTAATGTCCTGCTTCATGTAGCCAACAACCTTCCCCTTCTGATTATAGGAAGGGAAGTAATAGGCAATGGGGGTGACTCCATCTTGAGTAGAGACAGCACAGCGAACACCGAAGCGTTCACATGTTTCTTTTCGAATTCCTCTGTCAGCAATTTCTTTAATCGGGAGCTTGGCTACGTCTGTTAGTTTTTCTTTTGGTACTTCTGTCATATAGTTTTGTTTAATCTTTCCTTTTTCATATCCCATTGTTAAATATCCTTCATGTCCATGTGTACACTCTGTCTAGCATTTCCTCTTCTTCACCTTCTTGATACAAATCAACAAAGGCTTCATGACCACCGTACATTCCAATTTCATATAGCTCATAAATTCTAGGAGATTCAGAAACACAGATTACATGACCCCCGCTTTCCTCAGACCAAAAGACATATGCATGTTGCCCGTGAACTAAATCTTTGATCTTCTGTAGATCGTTTTCGTAGTTAATGCTCATTTACCACCCCGCATTCTCAGCACTCATGTAAATCTGCACTTGGTTCCTGATTTCGTTCGTGCGCTTGTTACGCCGAGCAATAGGATTGCCGTCTTTATCAAAATATCGGCTAGCACGGATAAAGAAACGCCAACCATTGCCTACAGCAGCAACGCCACGATGCCATGTCCTGTCGTTGAACTTGACAAGGGTTTTATCCGGCGCTGAATGAACCACAAGCTCTTTAAATTCGATAGCTAGATTAACTTCTTTGTGCCAATCTTCATAAATCACTCTTCCAATAGGAGGAACGTCAAAAGAAGCACTACCAAGAGCGAATTCTGTAGGAGCCAGATGAGCGTTCACAAGCATAAGAATATGCTCTGCACGATCTGTTGGAGCTTCGTATTCAGGCTGACCATCCGAGCGCACACGGGGTACATCATCATGGTGCCATCCGGGGATGCAAGGATACCAACCCGGCATAAGCATATGCACACGGCTATCAATCACCAGAGGCGAATCACACCAATCAACAGGAAGACACTTCAAGAAAGAGCGGGTAATAAAACCACCATTCTTCAAGGCTCCAAAATAATCGTTGTTGAAAAGCATCGGTTCATTTTTAATTTCATTATCAGTGAAGTTAGTTTGCAGGGTATCAAGAACTTCGTAGTAACTATCGATTTTCATTATTCCGCCTTAATTTCAAAAGAAAGGAACTCGGGAGTACCGATCAAACTATAAATAGCATAGTGCATGTCTGCAATATTCTTAGCTGCACACAGGTTGGCATATTGTACACCGGGAGGGACAGCCTTCTTCAAAGCCTTGCGTAGCTTACGATTGATGTTCTTTTCTGAGAGATTCCAGACACGTTGAGTGCCGTTCTGATTCCAGTGCAAAAACATGATTACTCCTTGATTAGTTGATTACACATATGTGATAGTACAGGGCTCAATCTCGCTTGTCGAGCTTTCTCTTCATAATGCTGCTTAAGAAACCACATTGTAGGATCGTGCTTTTCTTCATCCCAAACTTCACAGTATTTTAGAGGGACTGTTTCCATGTACGAACCTGCCGGGCAATAGTGCATCCCCTCCCAGTATTCGTTACCTTCAAAATCTTTCACTATAACAGCATCTTGAAGGACAGAACCAACCGGGAGGCCACGGTTGTATTCTTCAATGATAGCAATTTTATGGGACATAGCTAGGGCTTTGGGCGTACATATACCAATCAGGGACTTGAGGTAGATTGTTCTGAACATTGTATGCCCTAACCCATGCTTCTGCCTCTTCCTTCGTTTCAAAACGTCGATATTCATCAACCTTCTGTCCCCAGCCACGTTCACTTTCAATCACTGTAACCCGCCACGGGCCTTTACCAACAACATCAACCATTCTATTCTCCTTATTTACAATCAGGTGAGACAACATCAAGGGCAGTTGCCAAAGCTCCTACGAGACGATTACTGTATTCTTGTGAAGGATGTAGCCCATCAGGAGCATCTTTAGACGCATCAAATGCTACTTCATCCCATCCAGCCCACACGGCGCCATATTCCTTGGCAAGAGCCTTTGCTACGTCATTATACTCATTGTAACGTGGCAGTGTGGAAGCTGACTTAAGAATACCAGTGATGATAATTTTCTTATTCAAAGCCTTAGCACGATCCAACATGGAACGCATAGGAATCTCGTAAAGAAGACCATTACCAGCATCGTTCACCCCGTATTCAATCACCACCACTTGTGTAGTGATATCCTCAGCGAGAAAGCTAGGGAGAGATTGAGACGCAGTGGCACCATTATATGAAAAATCCTTCACATCATACTTCGGGCGTTGAATCTTTACATTGGCCGCAGGAGGGATAGGAAGCCGCAAGGTGAGTTGGTAGCCACCATGCATAACACTGTCGCCAAACAAGGTTACAGAGCAAGTGGGAGCCGCCGCAGGGGGTGTTACTGGCGTAACAGGAGTAGTAGGAATTCCGGGCATCATAGGCATGCCACCAGAGCCTCCGCCCCCTCCACCGCCACAAGCAGTGAGAAGACTAACCAGAATAACCATAATCAGTTTTTTCATTTCATATCCTTTCAATTGACGTATTCAGTACAAGAAGAGATTTCTTCATCACCAAGAAAAAGACTCACTTCGAGTTTCTTACTTTCAGCGTAGTAGTCCCAATTCTGGCATAAACTAATCTGAATCCTCAGATTATCACGTAAAAACTCAATCAGTTCCTCTTTAGTCATAGTGGTATTCCTTTCAAAACATTTATAGAATTACTTTGCAGTACCTGTGACACGAGTTTATCACAAGATAAGGGGTAAGGTGCTGCACGTATTAAATCTATTTTAAAATAAAGCTAATCGCACAAGCTTGATCACCCATTCAAGTAGGAACGGAGTGCCAAGGAGAATTGTGCAAGCCAAAATGCTAGCAATCACTAACACTAAAATGATAGCAACTAGGGAAATATTGGCTGTGTCTTTTGTATTTTTGTTCATGAGAATACCCTCCGATTTAGGAGTCCACATACAGGAGCAGTCCCTGATGGTGGGAAACGGTTGTATAAAATGTATAGCAATACGGCAACGCCGGTAATGAGAATGAGTGTCATAGTGTTCCTTATCTTGTTTGTAACAGAATAGGAGTGAACCACACTTTCTAGCTGTTGTCAACCAAGCTATGTTGTAAATAAATCACACTAGGTGTAACTAAGTGTTGACAAGAAAAGGATACCCTGTGTTAAAATGAAGGATTGAATGATGAACATTCTCGGATACAGAATCTTGGGTAAACCTTCTGGCTGTATCTTAAAGCACAAAGTAAAACCAAGGTGCAAGGTGTGGAGTGATTAACAAGAGAATAACACTGGTAGACCTCAGTACGGAGGGAAATTCTCAGGGCAATGTGTGTACGCTAACACATGCTCCGCAGAAAAGCAATGTCTTTTCTCCCGTAAGGGCTAAGTTAACTTCTCAAGTAGGATGTTACGTAGGTGAGCACTAAGCCACTGTGTCTACAGGGGCTAGGGAGTGTTTCGCCTAAATTTCAAACTCAGTAGGATAATAATAATTATATCTACTAATAGAGACTTACTTATAGTCTCTAAGCAACATTCTGTTGCAAACACGTCAGCTTTGTGATACAATGGCCGCTGACACAAATCAGGTAAAGGATAAAAACTAATGGATATTCTCGTAATCGGTGACACGCAGGCAAAACCTCACCATGACTTAACCTATTGTTCGCACATTGGACAATATATCGCAGAAAGACAACCAGACGTAATCGTTCATATAGGTGATCATTACGACTTCGAAGCTCTTAGCAGCTACGACAGGGGTAAGAAAAGCTTTGAAGGTAGACGCCTCATTGCTGACATTGAAGCAGGGCACAAGGGTATGGAGCTTATCATGACTCCAATCAAAGAGCTACAAGACAATCAAAGAAAGAATCGAAAGAAAGTGTATGCTCCACGGATGGTGTTTACAATGGGCAATCATGAAGAAAGATTTGATCGCTTAGCAAATGACATGCCAGAGTTAGATGGTTTCGTAGGAACCAAGACACTCAAGTTAGAACAGTTTGGATGGGAAGTGTTTGATTTCCTAGTTCCTGTAGAAATTGAAGGCATTTACTTTGTTCACTTCCTAGCCAACCCATTCAGCGGTAAGCCTTATGGTGGTAACGCTATGAACCAATTAAAAACTATTGGGCGTTCATTCGTTGTTGGTCATAAGCAAACTCTAGACATTGCCATTCGTCCCACGATTGATGGTAAGCTACAGATCGGTATCATCAATGGATCGTGTTACACTCATGATGAGGCTTATAAAGGCCCACAAGGAAACAACCACTTCCGTGGATTGACAGTTCTTAAGAATGTCAAGAATGGCTTTGGTACACCCGAAATGGTTAGTCTAGAAGAGTTAGGGGAAAAGTATGGAACACACTGATGATATTATCATTAAAAATGAAATGGATTTGATTACTGCTATCATAGCCATCATTTTCACACCAATCGAGATTGGAGATAATTTTATCAAGTACGACAAGGAATCAATTATTTATTTAACTCAGGCCATCTCAGAGTGCTTTGAAAAGTGGTATAATGTGAACATTGATGACTTAACTCTAGAGAAAGGAATTGAATGATTAGTGTAAAGATTCTCGATGACAGGCTAACGCCTGATATGCTTGTCCCATCCACAGATGGGAGTGCTGCTATTGATTTGAGAGCATGTATTGATGAGCCGCTTTACCTGCACCCCAATAGGACAGTAATTGTAAGAAGTGGACTAGCATTTTATATTAGAGACAAGGACAAGGCAGGTATTGTTCTTCCACGCAGTGGTCTTGGAACTAAGGGATTGGTGATCGGTAATCTTGTTGGTCTAATTGACAGTGATTACCAAGGAGAAATTTCTATTTCTATTTGGAATCGAACTGATCATCATATTCATATAAATCCAATGGATCGTGTAGCACAATTCATGATTATTCCGGTGATTCATCCTGAATATGAAGTGGTGGAAGAATTTGATGAACAAACAAAACGTGGCACTGGTGGTCACGGATCAACAGGAGTAAAATAAATGAAAAAAGCATTGGTAATTTTGGCAGTGGTATTAGCATTCTCGGCTTATATACTTCTTGGATTTGGCACTGTAATCTCAATTGGGTACGGACTGTACTCTTGGGCTGTGGTTGATGTAGCATTCAAGGTGGCTTTGTGGTCAGCATTTGTTATGTGGATTAAGCTCATTGGCGCTGGACTGGTTAGTTTGGTTGCAGGGTTTGTAGTCACTGGCTTAGCGAGTTAAATATGACACTTAAAGTAGGCGATAAAATCAGAGTTTTAGAAAAGAATTACAACAACGCTGAAGTAAATGAAGGAGATATCCTTGTTGTCAAATCATTTCCTTATGGTTATTCCCGTGCAGGAACTTTTATTGCTGATATGGAGGATGGATCAGACTGGTGGTTTTTTAACCCCGTTGATTTAAATAGAGGATTTGAATTGGTGAAAGAAGAGATAAAACCAACACACGTGACGAACATCGTGAACAATATCACTGTGAAAAATTCAGAGGAAGTTGTAAAGGCAATTGAATCATCTTCCCCTGATTGGGAAGAAAATTTAGATTTTCCAGTGAGGACGGTTGAAGAGACAATAAGTATTGATTCACATTATGATTTCTTTTATGAATTAACTCCATTCGAGGCCGAATTTCTTCAATTGAAGATTGATCCATACTTTGTTTCAAAACAATGGCGTGTTGGTGAACGTGATCCATCAGGAGCACTGTTTCACATTCTAAAGACTATTGCTAGGTTTGGTGATAAGAATCCTAAAGAGCGTGAAATCAAGGCAATCTATTTGCAAATCAAACGGCTGGCTGAACTAGAAGGAATTGAATTAGAATGAAAGTAATGTTGTTTACTACACAGTTTTGTGCGAAGTGTCCCGGTGTAAAGAAAAAGCTCGAAGCCGCAGGTATTGAGGTTGAAGAAGTCAACGCGATTAAATATCCGCAAATCGTTAAGGAATTTGGTGTGAAATCTGTTCCGACACTCGTTGTAACTCACCCAGATTCTTTTGAAACATTTATTGGTGATGGAATTGGGGACTATATTAATGGGAAAAACTAATGAGGCATTATTCTTGTAAGCGGTGCGGGCAGCGATATGATGATTGCCATTGTCACGCAGAAATTAAAGTAAAAGATTTCAGTCTTGAACAAAGTCTAGATCGTATGGAGCTAGAAGATAAAATTCGCAGGCAATACATTGAAATTAGAGACATTGCTCTATCACTGGGAATGGATTTACAAGGACTAGACATTGACAGGTGATGTATTTTTCAGATTAAAAGAAGCCAGTAACTATTCAGTCAACGTAAAGGGCGAAGTTTTTAGTCATCACAAAAATAGACTTCTAAAAACACAAATTAGTCCTTTCGGATATGTTAGTTGCAATGTAATTCTTGATGCGGGGAACAGAATAACTGTTTTTCAACACAAGTTAATCGCTGAATATTTTCTACCTAATCCAGAAAACAAAACAGAAGTTAATCACATAAATGGAATAAAAACTGACAACAGGATATCAAATTTAGAGTGGTGTACCAGAGAAGAAAATATGTGGCACTCTATTAACATTCTTGACAACCCTAAACCGCCAAACCATAAAGGTAAAACGGGTGCTCAAAGTAAACTATCTACTCCAATAATTGGAATCAGTATAGAAACGGGAGAGACGATTTCTTTTGATGGGACGCACGATGCTGAAAGGATTAGTGAAGGTAAATTTAAAAGTAGTGGGATTGGAATGTGTATCAGGGGAAAATTAAAAACCTATAAAGGTTATATTTGGAGGAAGAATGGAAGTTAAGCTATTTGAAGCGCCGGAAGATATTGATAAGAAGGTTGTTTACCTTGCTCGTGTAAGTAGTGAAAATCAGGACAATCCTAATTACAAAGGATTGATGAGTTATTTAATTAGAGAAGGGCATTGGTCCCCTCTAGATATGATTAATCTTGTGTTTGAAATCAACACTCAAAAGGATGTTGGTATTCAACTTCTAAGGCATCAGACTTTGAAACCTCAAGAGTGGTCACAGCGGTATGCTGATTGCACAGATATGAAATCAGAATTTCGTGAATGTCGAATGCAAGATGAAAAGGATCGACAAAACAGCATCATTAGTGAAGACCACGAATTGATTGATTGGTGGCTTGATACTCAACAACATGTACAAAGCACAGCTTTCCATGCCTATGAACGGGCTCTAGCTAAAGGTATTGCTAAAGAAGTTGCAAGGTCTGTTCTTCCCATCGGCTTGACAAACACAAAAATGTATTTCAATGCATCCCTGCGTAGTTGGCTGTTCTATTGTTTATCTCGTACACATAAGTCTACACAAAAAGAACACAGGATTGTTGCTAAAGAATTGTTAAGTCTGTTGCTGGATAAAGCGCCTTACTCCACACGCGCATTTATTGAGAAGTTTATGACAGAAAATAAAAAAGATTACGATATTGATTGGAGTAAGTGTGATTAAATATATTTCTCTTTATGACATTATGAATTCGCCTGAAGGGGCAGCATTAGTCAGGGATGGAACAGAGGATCAATTTTTAGAATTTATGCATGTTATTGGGTTTGATACAAATAAACCAATTGAACGACAGGAGTGTTATCATCGTCCTTTTACAAGAAAGACTAATGATCCTGTTTTTGGAATGAGGTTTGTTGGAACAGAACGCAATGATGATGCATGGCGCAAGAGTGGAATGTGGTCATTAGATGCACGCCTAGAAGAATATAGATCAACCGACTTTGATTTATATCAAGAAATGTATCGAATGAATTATCATTTCAATCATACAGGTGCTCTTATTGGTCATATGCTTAGCAAGGGTAGTCAACTACCGTATTACAATCAAATTAGTGGGGAAGATTTAGAGAACAATGAAGACTAGGATTCAGACACCGACAGAAAGTTATTCCCGTTACTATCCAAAGATTGTTGAATTAGCAAACAAACAGCTTGAAGAGCAAATGTGGTTTGCTTCAGAAATGAAAGTGGAGCTAGAACGTATTCAATTGAAGTATGAACTAGAACCAGACCAGTTGCATTGTGTTCAATTTCTGTTGAATCTGTTCGTTAAGTATGAAGGCGATGTTGCAGATATGTGGGCCAAGATTTCACGCTTGTTCCCACGCCCTGAAGTAAAACTTGCTTGTTCTGTTGCAGAGATGGTGGAGCGTGCTGTGCATGCTGAATTCTATAACAAGATTAATATTCAGCTTGGGCTAGATCAGGATGAGCATTATCTTGCCTTCATGCAGAATCCTCACACTGCCGCACGAGCGGCTTGGATTGGTAAGCTATTGAATTCAGAAGAAGATGAATTGCTTGGTGTAATTATTTTCTCCATGACAGAAACAGCTTTATTGTTCAGTAGCTTTGCTATGCTCAAGTCATTCCAAAGCAATGGATACAATAAGATTCCTATCATTGTTCGTGGAACCAATCAATCAGCTTTGGATGAAGACTTGCACGGAATTATCAGTGCTGAAATTATCAACACTCATTTTGCTGAGCTTGGTGTTCCTCTGTTTGAAGATAAGAAACGTTACCGTGAGATTGTCAAGGCTGTGCATAGTGCATACGAATTAGAAGAATCAATTATTGATACAGCCATTATTGGTGATAGTTTGAATGGTGTGAAGAAACAGGAATTTAAAGAATTCGTTAAACACCGTTTCAATATTTACCTTGAACGTCTTGGCCTACCGCATGAATTTCATGTTGGTGAATGTTCAATTATTGATTGGTTTGGTAAGAACACCTACTCCTACAAAAAGATTGACTTCTTTACAACAGGTCAGGGCAGTGAATATCAAATGGCATGGGATGAGCATGCACTAGGAAATGGATTTAAAGAATTTATGAGCAAGGAATCAGAGTAATGGATTATTCAAGAAAGCGAAAAGAACTACAAAAGAAAGGGCTTGCTCCCTCTTGGTATACAACAGGGGGATTTCAATTACTCTCAGAGAAATATCTAAGTAAAGGGGAGACACCATTTGACCGCTATAAAGCAATTGCTAGGGCGCTTGCGCAGCACATGCCCGGCACCTACCCGCTCTGGTGGGCATACGATCCTTACACCAGTGGGAAGGATTGGGAAACTGTGTTTTTCAATAGTATGTGGGATGCTTATATTTCCCCTTCTACTCCCTTGCTTTCTAACGGCGGTAATCGCAAAAAAGGTACTACTGTTAGCTGCGCAGGCGGATTGATTGACAACAACTTGTACGACAGGTATAATGCCATGACAGAAGCAGCGATTCTGACTAAGCATTCTCACGGTACAAGCTACGCTATCAATTGGCCTGCTGAAGGGGATTCACTGGGCCGAGGCGGTCATAGTGCTGGTGTTCTTCCTGTGATTCGAGATTTCGTTAACACAATGGATGAAGTTGTGCAAGGAACTCGGCGTGGTTCTCTAGCATATTCTCTAGACATTCGACATGGTGATTTCCAAGAAGTGCTAAACCATCTCTACGAAAATCCAGAGTCTAACAATCTTGGTTGGCTCATCAAGGATGAATTTGTACGTGATTGGGTAGACCTCCGAACAGAAGATGCATGTTCCCGAATGGGCAAGGCTCTTGGTGTCAAGATGATCAAGGGACGTGGATATTTTACGTTCATTGATAAGATGAATCGCCACAGAGCCCAAGCATTCAAGAATGCAGGGTTGGAAATTAAAGCATCCAATTTGTGTCAAGAAACTGTGTTGCCAGCATCTGACCAATACACATTCTCTTGTGTGATTCTAAATGTGAATCTGGAGTTATATGATTCTCTTCCAGAGCATATTTTTGAAATTGCTCACATTATGAATGATTGTAACGTGTCTGAGTACATTGCTACGATTGATGAGCTATCTTATCAAGATCAACTAGCAATGAAGAAGATTCGTAGGTTTAGTGAGGACTTCCGTTCTGTTGGTACGGGTGTTCTGGGGTGGCACACACTGATGCAGCGTAGACGCATTGTTGTTGGTAGCTTAGAGTGTTTCATGCTAGATGAGGAAATCTTTTCTAGAATGAATGCTAAAACTTTAGAAGCATCACAATGGTTGGCTGAGTTACTTGGAGAGCCTGAAGGGTGCAAGGGATTGGGAATTCGTAATGCTACACGCATGATGATGCCCCCAACAAAGAGCACAGCAGAAATTATGGCTGGTGCATCAGAGGGTATTGGATTAGATTTGTCAATGGTGTTTACAACACAGTCAGCCGGTGGAGAAATCTTCCGAGTTAACAAAGTGTTGCTAGAAATCATGAAAGAGCGTGGTGTCTACACTGATGAAAAGATCATGGAGATTGCTAAAGCTCGGACAGTGGCGAATCAGGACTGGCTCACCGAGCATGAAAAGAAAGTGTTCCGCTGTGCATTCGAAGTGCCAATGGATAGCTATCTTGACTTGTGTTCCAACCGTCAACCTAAGATTGATCAAGGGCAGAGCTTAAATCTATATCTAACATCGAAAGACGATGAAAGCTACATCAGTTACTTGCATGCTAAGGCATTCAAGGATGAAAACTGCCTATCGCTTTACTATATTTATAGTATGAGAGATACAGGAG
>Ga0307412_10000856_pt1 | contig 17502 bp, 14 predicted proteins | sample DK1Cmetagenome_3_FD_203823 | JGI IMG/M metagenome (GOLD analysis project Ga0307412, IMG submission 203823) | Maize rhizosphere microbial communities from greenhouse at UC Davis, California, United States - DK15-C-1 | ecosystem: Host-associated > Plants > Roots > Rhizosphere > Soil | place: USA...
CACGCCGCGCCGTCGCCTGCGCGACACCTGCGAACCAATTCGGCACCTTCACTAACTGCCAAAGCCTTAACAGCTCCCACCGTATCTTCTCCAGGTACCTGTAGAAAATCGTCAAAGGCGGCCAAACCCTTGTCCAGAGGCGATTACGACAGGTACAAAACTAAAGTTCAAAGTTTGCCACAAACAGTCCCAGAATCATATCCTCTGCGGCCCTCGGCGTATCTCTGCGACCTCTGCGTCTAACCGGCCGTGCTAACGCAGAGACCGCAGGAGATACGCAGATGGCAGCAGAGGGTTTTCTTGCCCTGACTTCTTCTATGTAGTAGGCTGTGCGGCCGGCCCAATATCTTGTGGTTCCATAATGTCGAGTGCTCGCAAATACATTGAATTCGGAGTTCTTTGCCTGCTGGCCGCGCTTCTCCTCTGGTGGTTCGGCCGCAATCTTGACTGGGCGCAGGTTCGATTGGCGGTCAGTAACGCGGATCCCTACCTGCTCGTTGCAGCGGTGGTAGTTGTCTGTACCGTCTACCTGACTCGATCTCTTCGCTGGAAAGCGTTGCTGAGGCCGCTCACCGCCGCGCGCCTGGCGGACCTGTTTGCCGCGACCACAATCGGCTTCAGCGGCATCTTCCTCGCGGGACGTGCCGGCGAGTTCGTCAGGCCCGTTGTGCTTTCCATGCGTGACCCGCGCGTTAGACCGAGCGCGTCACTTGTGACCATTCTCGTCGAACGGATTTACGACATGACGGCGGTCGCACTTATGTTTGCCGTCAACTTGCTCTGGTTCCGGCCGCAATTCGTACTCGAGGTTTCTTTCGACCGGGTCCGGCTGGCCGGTGTGATCATGCTATCCATCGTAATTCTCGGGATCGTTTTTCTAACCTGGTTCAGAAAACGTTCGTCACTCGTGATTGACTTCTGCGAACGATTATTCGCACGCTGGCGATTCATTCCACACAAAATCTCGCAATTCATCCTCGGAATACTTGAACAACTTGCACAGGCGTTGCGCGTCCTCGTCGACTTTCGCGAACTCGCTGAAACGATCGGTTGGACCGCTTTAATCTGGCTCAGCATCGCATCCGCCAACTTTCTCGTTATGAGAGCGTTTCACCTGCAAGTAGGACCCACGGAAACGATCTTCGTCCTCGGATGGTCGCTGGTCGGTTCACTCGTGCCGACTCCCGGCGGCGCTGCCGGCGCTTTTCACGCTGCGACTGCCGTGGGACTGCTGTTTCTCGGCGTCAAGAAAGAGATGGCGGCGGCACTCTCGATCGTTTTGCACCTTGTCGATTTTGGTCCAGCACTCCTGTTCGGAATTTTTTATCTCATACGCGGTGACCTGAGCGTCGCGAAGCTGCGCGCCATGATTTCTCCAAATGAATTCCCGGAAAGGGTCTAACTAAGATGAAGTGTCCATTCTGTGGATATCTCGAAGACAAAGTGGTTGACTCGCGCGAGTCGCGTGAAGGCGATGCAATCCGGCGCAGACGAGAATGTCTCCGGTGCGAACGAAGGTTCACGTCCTACGAACGCATCGATGAGATACCGTACATGGTTGTAAAGAAAGACGGTCGCCGGGAAACTTTCGATCGCAATAAAGTGATGGCGGGACTACTGCGCGCTTGCGAAAAACGTCCGGTTCCGTCAGCAAAACTTGACAGCATCGTGAATGCGATCGAGAAGTATGTGCAGGAATCGCCGGAACGCGAACGCCCGACGAGTAAAATCGGTGAGATGATCATGCGACGCTTGAAAGAACTGGACAAAGTCGCATATGTTCGCTTTGCCTCCGTATATCTTGAGTTTGAAGACGTGTCTGAGTTTATGACTGAGCTCAAACACCTCGTTCGCACAAGGGCCAGCGGGCCGGCAGGTAAAAAGTAGTACTTTCGAACCGGGGAATAGCAATGATCAAGCCTATTCGTGCGACTGGATTAGAGCGGCTCGAGTTGCAGCGCCTGCGCGATCGCGTCGGGCGACTCTACGCAGCTTTACAGGAAGCAACTGAAGCCGAGAACCCGCTGGTGTCCGGCACGTGGGCGCCGCCCGTCGATCTGTGCGAGACGGAAAAGTTGATCTCGATTCGCGTCGAACTTCCGGGCGTGCCCGCGGAGGAGATCAAGATAGGAATCTCCAATACCAAACTCCGCATCTGGGGCGAAAAGAAAAGGCGTCCCAACCGCCGTCGAATCACCTCTTACTTGTGTTCCGAACGCAGTTTTGGGAAGTTTGGCCGCATTGTGCCGTTGCGTTGGACGTTCAGTATTCGCGAGGCAACTGCCGAGCTTAGCAACGGAGTGCTTCATATTTACCTTCCAAAGATTGAGGATCGCAGGGGCGAGGAGGTCCTTATCGCAGTTAAGGACGCCAATGAAAAGGAATAGGTCACGCGATGGCAATAGTTAAAGAACCAGAGTTTACGGAAGCAATCGAAGCAACCGACAACGATCAACAACTACAGATTCCGAGCGAGCTGCCGGTGCTGCCTTTGCGAGACATCGTGATCTATCCGTTCATGATCGTGCCGCTGTTTGTGTCGCGGGAGAAATCGATCAGGGCGGTGGACGAAGCGCTCGCGGAGAATCGCATGATTCTGCTCGCGTCGCAGAAGGATCTCGATAAAGAGGAGCCGCTTGCGGAGGATCTCTACGCGGTCGGAACTGCCGCGGTCATCATGCGAATGCTGAAGTTGCCCGATGGTCGCATTCGCATTCTGGTTCAGGGACTCGCACGCGCGCAGATTGAATCCGTGGACGCGACCGGTGAGTACCTGCGTTCAAAGATCAACGTGATGCAGGAAGTACTGCCACCGGAAAGATCTCTCGAAGTCGAAGCGCTCGTGCGCAACGTGCGCGCCTCGATGGAAAAAGCCATCAACCTCGGCAAGAACATCTCGCCTGAAGTGATGGCCATCATCGCTAATCTCGATGATGCGGGACGTCTCGCGGATCTATCGGCCTCAAATCTCGAGTTGAAAGTTGAGGATGCACAGTCAGTCCTCGACATTGCCGACACGACCGCACGCTTGCGACGCGTCAACGATCTACTGAACAAAGAGATCGAAGTCCTGACAGTTCAGCAGGAGATCAACACTCAGGCACGCGCCGACATCGATCGTTCGCAACGCGAGTTCTACCTCCGACAGCAACTTAAAGCGATTCAAAGCGAGCTCGGCGAAGGCAACGAACTCGCGGAAGAGATCGCGCAGTTTCGTGAGAAGATCGAAGCCGCCAAGATGCCGAAGCCGGCCGAAGACGAAGCACTGCGCCAGCTAAAAAAACTCGAACGCATGCATCCCGACGCGGCTGAAACAGCCACGCTGCGTAACTGGATGGAGATCATGACTGATCTGCCGTGGTCCAGATCTTCAGTTGACAATCTCGAGCTGCAAAAAGCGGAGCGAGTTCTTAACGAAGATCACTACGGTCTCGAGAAAGTAAAGGATCGAATTCTCGAAGCACTCGCAGTTCGCAAGCTGAAGGAAAAACCTAAAGGGCCGATTCTTTGTTTGGTTGGCCCGCCGGGAGTCGGCAAGACCTCACTCGGCCGCTCGATCGCGAGGGCTCTCGATCGCAAGTTTGTCCGTCTCTCGCTGGGCGGTGTGCATGATGAAGCCGAGATTCGCGGGCATCGCAGGACTTACGTCGGCGCGATGCCGGGCCGTTTGATTCAGGCTATCCAGCAGGCAGGCACGAACAATCCGCTGATCATGCTCGACGAGATCGACAAGGTTGGCGCTGACTTCCGCGGCGATCCGTCGTCGGCGTTGCTCGAAGTGCTCGATCCCGAGCAGAACAATTCATTCCGCGACAACTATCTCGGCGTCACTTTCGATCTGTCGAACGTGATCTTCATGACAACAGCAAACGTGCTCGACACGATTCAACCCGCCCTTCGCGATCGCATGGAAGTGATCCGTCTGGCCGGTTACACCGAGGAAGAGAAGCGTGAGATTGCCATTCGTCACCTGATTCCGAAACAGATGGACGAAAACGGCATTACTGTGAAAGATCTGCACATCTCGCGAACCGCGCTTTCCACGATCATTCAGCAATACACGCAGGAAGCGGGCCTGCGCCAACTCGAACGCGAGATAGGTCGCATCTGCCGCAAAGTCGCGCGCAAGATCGCGGAAGGTCATAAGGGCGCAATCAGAGTGTCGTTGAAGAACGTGCACGAGTTTCTCGGCGCGCCGAAGATCATTCCCGAAGAAGTCTTGAAGAAGGATCAGATTGGCGTCGCAACCGGGCTTGCCTGGACTGCGGTTGGCGGCGACGTACTCTTCATCGAAGCGTTGCGAATGAAAGGCAAGGGAAATCTGGTGATGACGGGGCAACTGGGAGACGTCATGCGCGAGTCGGCGCAGGCGGCCTATTCATATGCCAAGTCTCGCGCAAAAGAGCTGGATATCGCCGAAGAAGATTTCAGTAATTACGATCTTCACATTCACATACCCGAAGGCGCGATTCCGAAGGACGGCCCGTCAGCAGGTATCACGCTCGCAACCGCGATGGTGTCGGCTTTGTCGAGCCGGCCCGTGCGAAAAGATGTTGCAATGACCGGCGAGATCACGCTTCGTGGAAATGTGCTGCCGATTGGCGGCGTAAAAGAGAAGGTGCTGGCGGCGCGCCGTGCGCGAGTGACTACGATCCTGCTGCCCGCCCAGAACCGTCGCGATCTTGATGAAGTGCCAAAGGAGCCTTTCAAAGACATTCGGTTCGTGTTTGTTGAGAATATGCGCCAGGTATTTCGGGAGGCGCTGGGGGAGAGAGTTGTTCCTCCGGCCAGTCCGGCGCCGAGAGTGCAGCGCGTGCCGCAAGCCGCAAACATGCCCCGGCCTGCCTGAAATTGATGCGGTCAACTTAGTAATACAACGTACGAATTAGGGCTCGAATCTTATTCTCGGTTTTGATAGGATTCTTCGCGGCTTCCAGTCAGCGGCAATTACACAATCAAGGAGTTTTTGAGTGATTAAGTCCAATCGCAGCTCTCTATCCGTACTATTCGCAGTTGTTGCCTTAGTTCTCGCCTCTTCAGTAACAGCCTTTACCCAGGAACTCAACAAAACAGACGTCTCCAAAGTCGACATTAAGAACTTTGGACAGATGGACGATCGGTTCTTTCGGGGTGGACAGCCGAAAGAAAATCAATATCAGGAATTGGCTGCGCTGGGAATCACCACGGTGATCGATTTGAAGGACGACCCAACTTCCTACGAGAAGCAGAACGTCGAAGCGCTGGGAATGAAGTACATCAACATCCCGATGAGCGACAAAGATTATCCCGAGAGCGCGAAGATCGAGCAATTTTTAAAGTTAGTGAATGATCCTTCGACCGGAAAGTTTTACGTACACTGCGCCGGCGGCCGCCACCGCACAGGTGTGATGGGCGCTGTTTACCGGTTCAATCTCTATAACTGGAACTACGATCAGGTCTATGCGGAGATGAAGAAGTATGACTTCTACACTCGCTGGGGCCACGGCGACATGAAGAAATTCGTGCAGGACTACGCCACCAGTTTCCAGAAACAAGCTACCATCACAGCATCAGAGCAAAAGTAGTTATTAGCCGCGGATTTCACGAATGAACACAGATCAATCCGTGTTCATCCGTAAAATCCGCGGCCTTTTTGTGCCTACTGATACAGGTACGAATAGCTCTTCTTCTGATCCCACTCGATACCCTGAACATTCTGTCCGTCAATCGCGAGGATGTCAGCGCTGATCTCGTCAGTGCTGACAGTCGGACTCACGTCCACTGAATACATGATGCTCCCCGGTGATTCTTCAGTGGCCTCGCGATCCACCGCGCGCAGCTCTTTATCGAAACCGTGTGTCTTAAACACCTCGCGCAGTGCCTTCTGCGTTGACACGACATTCTTCGTGATCACTTTCAACTCCATCGAGCGAAATATCTGCTGCGGCTCGCGCCACTCCAGCAGCCAAAGCACAACCAACGAGAATAAAGCGAGCACCAACGCAAGGTCCCAACGACCAAAGCCCGACGCCAGTCCGAGTGCGAGGCTGATCAGCAGCACCGTGATCTCCTTCGGATCGCGAATGTTGGTCCTGAATCTCACGAGTGAAACCGCGGCAAAGATTCCAAACGCACGTGCGGCATTGTCGCCGACGATGATCATCAACGCGGCCGCTACGATCGCGAGCAGTATCTGTGTTTGCGAAACGTAAGGATTGCGTTTGAGCGCGAGTATTCGTTTGCGTGGTCGAAACGCGAGTGCCGCTCCGAGCAACGCGGCGAGCACTAACCGCAGTGAGATTCTTCCCATCGTTTCGGCCCACGAGGCCCCACTTACGTACGCGCCGCTGTGCTGGCTGCCAAACATACGATCGATAAACGTATCACCGGCCGTAGTTGGAGCAGCCGCCTGAGCGCGTTGATCCGGAATACCCAAAACCGCATCGGGCTGTGGTGACTCTCTGACTGTTGCCGGAGTGACACGCCGTGCGCCGCCGATGTAATAAACCACGAAGGCGCTGACTAACAGCACGCCGATGAAAACGACCAGGAGAGTTAACAGTTCTTTATTTCTTGTTGACTTCGCCATGGAGTCCTTTAGTTGCCTCTTTGAATCTGAACATTCGGACGCAAAGCGACGAGTTCATTCGTGCGCTCGCGCACCTCACGCGCAAGTAGATTGACCTGACCCGGCGTGTAGTTCGCGGCTCGGAACGCGTCGCGAAGTTGCTGGTCACTTAGTTGTGACAACAAACCGCCAATCCACAGCGCATCGTCGACACGAATGTCTTTCATCAGCCCGCGGTTCTTGCCGCCGAAGTGCAGCACGACGCGATCGCCTTTCACCTTTTCGAAGAAGTTTGACTTCGCATATTTCTCCGGATTGTTTCTACTTCTCGTTATGCGCCAGAAGATCGGGGTGGTGCTCGCGTGGCCAAAAGTGGCGCCGAGATCGCTGATGGTGTAACGAAGTTCTCCGCCGTCCTTGATGATTACATTGTTGGAGTCTTTAAGGTCCCAGTTGTTAATCAGCGCCATCAGGATTTTCAGACCCTGAAGTTGCGGCGTGCCGGTAAACGGATTTTGTTTCCACTTCCATTCACCTTCACGTTTCCAGTTTTCAGGGCGTGCTTCGAGTCTGACGTTTGTGAAAGTTCCTTTGCCGGGAATCGTGATGCGCGGTACGAGATAGTTGACTTCCGTGAGGTAGCCCGTGCCCCACAACAACCGGACGGCGGAAGTTTCCGATTGAGCTTCTTTGCCAATCTTTGCGACCCATTCGTGCCCGGATCCATCGCGAATCCGGTACTTTTTCGAATAGCCACCTTTCTCCTCTTTGATGAACGTGATGCGCCGCAGATCCGGACGCATCGCTTTGCCGCCCGGGCCGAGAAAAAGATCGCGTGAGGTGATGTCGTCGGGTTGTTGCCAGAGGACCGGTGTTCCGGTGAGTGCCTCTTTCTTTTTCTTTTTGGCGTTGGCGATGCCGGTGTCGAACGAGGTGAGGCTGAAGATCAAAACGAGCAGAATCAGTGCTCGCAGCTTTCTTGTATGGTTCATTGCTTTCTCCGCGACGACAGGTGAAAACGCTCAGGGGCTAAAGGGGAAGCAATGAAGCAGGGAACTACATACTTTAATCACTACCGGGTCGATCGATAAAATAAGTCTGAGTATCGAATGGCTCGCTGCCGGGGTTAACCGGAACGTAGCGGCCATCCGGCTGTAACTCACGAGCTTTCGTGTTGTCGCTCAAGTAGGCTTCGAGCAGGACGTCTCTCAAGTAACGTTTCGCATGGCGGTCAGTGACTGGCGCCACGACTTCGATTCGATGTTTCAAATTGCGCGTCATCCAGTCGGCACTGCCGATGTACAGTTGATCGTCACCGCCGTTCGAGAACCAGAACACACGACTGTGCTCGAGAAAACGACCAACCACACTGCGCACGCGGATGTTTTCTGACAGCCCCGGAATTCCCGGTCGCAGCATGCAAATGCCTCGCACGATCAAATCCACTTTCACACCCGCACGCGAGACTTCATAAAGCTTCTCGATTACCTGGAGATCCGCGAGACGATTGAACTTCGCGATGATATGCGCCGGACGGTCTGCACGATGGTGTTCAATCTCACGATCGAAGAGCGCATTCAACTTCTCGCGCAGATTCACCGGCGCGACCATCAGTTTTCGATACTCGCTTTGCTGAGAGAATCCGGTCAGGTAGTTGAACAACTCCGTCGCGTCGCGGCCGATCGCGTCGTCGACGGTGAACATTCCGAGATCCGTGTAAGTACACGAAGTTGTTGGATTGTAGTTACCGGAAGCGATGTGAACGTAACGTCGCAGCATTTCGCCTTCACGCCTGACTACGAGCGTACACTTGCCGTGAGTTTTCAGACCAAGAATGCCATAGACCACGTGCACGCCGGCTTCGTCGAGCTTGCGAGCCCACTCGATGTTGTGTTCCTCATCAAAGCGCGCCTTTAACTCAATCAGCGCGGTTACCTGTTTTCCTTGTTCACTCGCGCGGATCAATGCCGGTGGAATCGGCGAGTCTGGTCCAGTGCGATAGAGACAGATCTTGATCGCGAGAACGTCCGGATCGTCCACGGCCTGATTAATGAATCCGGTGACGCAGTCGTAAGTGTCGTACGGATGATGCAGCAGCCGATCACGCTCGCGAATCGCGTCGAAGATCGAGTCGTACTCTTCGTACCACTCCGGAACTTTCGGAGTGAAAGGCGAGTCTTTCAAGTCTGGACGATCGACATCGTAGAGCGCCATCAGATCCTGAAGGTGGAGTGGACCATCCAAAACGTAAACATCGTCGCGGTCGAGATCCAGCGAAGACGTCAGATACTCGATCATCTCGGGTGGCATGTCCGGAGAAACTTCCAGACGTACCGGCGCGCCGAAACGTCGCCGGCGCAACTCTTCTTCGATCACGCTGAGCAGGTCTTGCGCTTCTTCTTCCCTGATTTCGATGTCGGCGTCGCGCGTGACTCGAAAACGATGACATGGCCCAGGTTGCATGCCGGGAAACAGTTCCTGAATGTTTGCTTCGATAAGTTCTTCGAGCAGGATGAAGCGGTTTCCTGAAGTACCGATCGGCACAAGACGCTGCACGAGCGAAGGCACTTTTATTCTTACGAATCGCGAGTCAACTCCTTTTCCCGCTCCGATAAACTTAACCTCGTCCGGCGCCTGGACCATCAAGCCGATATTCACACTGAGCGGCGAGATATATGGAAACGGGTGGCTCGGATCGACTGCGAGCGGTGTCAGAATCGGAAAGACTTTCTCCATGAAGTAGTCTTTCAAATTTTCCTTTTCATGACGCGAGAGCGATTCGTAAGTAATCACCGAAAGGCCTGCGTCTTTCAGTTGCGGCAAAATCTCTTCGCGTAAACAACGAGCCTGCTCTTTGAAAAGTACAAGAATTCGTTCTCTCGTCTTCGCCAACTGTTCCGCCGGCGTCATCCCGTCAGCAGAAATTATGTTCGCGTGTTCGAGTTCCTCTTTGAGACCGGAGACCCGGATCATGAAAAACTCATCCATGTTGGAGGAAAAAATGGAGAAAAATTTCAGTCGCTCCAGCAATGGATTGCCATCGTCGAGGGCTTCTTCGAGCACCCGCGCGTGGAATTCGAGCAGGCTCAGTTCGCGATTAAAGAAGAATTGCGACTTCGAAGGAACCGCGCCGATCTCGGCGGGCCTGGGGAATTCATGAACTCGTGTTTCTCTTTTTACGACAGTTGACATAGTTTTCTCTGAAATCTTTTCTCGATAGTTGAGAGCGACTTCTTAAATACGACATAGGGAGAGCATGCTCCACGTATGCATTGGCAAGCACTGTTCCACCGGGTTACGAGGACCCAGCAGGCTAAACGGTTGCTCTTTGCGAGTGTTGGCTATTTTATTGCGAAACAGATTCGAAACTGCTGTGTATGGTAATCAGCCACGGAATCGCACGGAACTAAATCCGGATTGATCCGTGTTAGGAATGTCGCCGGCTAACAACCTGATGGCGTGCGGCGGCATCTGTAGACTTGTTTTTAGTGGAAAAATTTACTGTTTGAGAGTGTGTTCCAGTGTAGGTGTTTCATTGACACCTCAAAAAATCGTGTGGTAACCTCCAGAGTGATTTTTGGCTCCAGCAGTATCCAAATCATAGAGGAGCCATCAGATACCGCACAATTAAACGAATGCTGCCGCTTGTGACTTAAGTCGCTCGAAGGTTCGCATCTACCTTGAAGGAGTACGACGATTTTGATGTCTGCGAGCTTTCCTCGTTTGATCGCCGGTGTGGCTTTACTGACTGCGCTAGTTGGTATGCCCGCGAGCACCTTCGCTCAGATCCCTGTCGCTTCATCAGCGAGAACAATTCCAACTGAAGTTGAACAGTCTGAAGGACGGATCACACTGATCATCGCACGCGCGGAAGATCACTTCCGCAAAGGCAAGCTCAATCTCGAAGACAACAAGCGCAACCAGGCACGAGAAGAGTTTGACCGCGCCGTCGATTCAATTCTCGAATCAGGCTTTGACGTCAGAGCGAGTCAACGACTTCAGACTTACTATCTCGAGTTGGTCGAGCGCATCTACCGGGAAGAAGTACCGCTACAGCAACAGAGTGCGCCAATCAACACGCAGTTAGTTGCGCAGAACACTCAGACTCAGGATCCACAAAAGACAGCGCCACCATCACAGGTCGGATTTCGCGATCAGAAGTTTGAACCTTCGCCGCTCGATGATTTGAGCAAACTGGTTCTTACCGATGATGAGAAGGTTGTCAAAGAAGGCGACTTAGTCGCTCTCGAACAGGCGCAGAAGAACGTCAATTTCAGTTTCACGCTCAATCCTCTTATTCAGCAATTCATCAATTACTACCAGGGTCGTAATCGCTCCACTATGGAAAATGGCCTGCGACGATCCGGCCAGTACATGAAACTCGCGCGCAAGATCTTCATTGAGGAAGGCGTGCCTGTTGATATCACCTGGTTGGGTCAGGTCGAAAGCGCCTGGAAACCGAAAGCAGTTTCATGGGCCGCAGCCTCAGGATTGTGGCAGTTCATTCCCAGCACGGGTCGCATGTATGGGCTGCGTCAAACGGCTTACATCGACGAGCGCAACAGTTATGAACAGGCGACGCGCGCTTCCGCACGTCACCTTAAAGATCTTGCGAAGCGCTACAACGGAAACTGGGAACTGGCGATGGCCGCCTACAACACCGGCGCCGGCAACATCGATCGCGCCATCTCGCGTGCGGGCACGGCCAACTTCTGGATGATCTATCCGTACATCGCCCAGGAGACTCGCAACTACGTTCCAAACATTCTCGCTGTGATCCTGATTGCCAAGAATCCTGAGAAGTATGGATTTAAGGGAATCAAGCCCGATGCTCCGATGTCTTACGACGTGGTCCAGGTTCCGACAGCGACGAGCCTGCAACTGGTGGCCGATGCTACCGACAGCAACGTCGATCACATTCGCAGTTTGAACCCGGAGTTGAAGCGCGATATTACGCCGCGCGGCGACGCCTACAACGTGCGCATTCCGGCGGGTCGCGCGAAACAGTTTGCGTCCTTAATTCAGCGTATTCCGCCTGAGCGACGCGAGACAGCGCGGCTGATTTCCGTTGCGCCTGGTGAAGACTGGCAGAGTGTCGCGAATCGAACCGGCATCAACGTGGCCCAGCTTCAGTCGTGGAACAGTGGTGTTGAGTTGAAAGGCGCGACCAAGCTTGTAACCCCGAGTAGCGGCGTCAAGCTTACGAAGTGGGTCAGGGCAACTTCTGCCACAGCGCAAGCTGCACCGGCGGGACTCGATAAAGTTCGCGCTCGCAAAGGCGATACGATCGCCAGCATCGCTGCCGCTCGTAATCTCGATGCGAACGATGTGGCGCGGCTAAATGGTATTACAGTCGATACTGAACTTCGTGCCGGTCAGGAAGTAAAGATTCCATCAGGAACGACTGCACCCTCGCGGCGTCGTTAACAACATTGCCGATTGCCAATTGCCGATTGCCAATTTGAAGGCAATCGGCAATCGGCAATTGAAAATAAAATCAGGAGCCACCTCACATGCTCTTTCGCACACTCTCCGCCGCCGTCTATGGCATAGACGCTGATCTCGTAGACATCGAAGTCAACTTAACTCCGGTTCGTGGTGAAAGCGACAAGGAGCCGCCAGTAACGATCGTCGGTCTTCCTGACCCCGCCGTCCGCGAATCACGTGAACGCATTCGTGCTGCAATTCAGAACTGCGGTCACTTCTTTCCCTTCCAAAAGACGACCATCAATCTCGCGCCTGCTGACGTACGCAAGGAAGGCGCGAGTTTTGATCTGCCGATCGCGCTCGGAATTCTCGGCGCGAACGGCGAGCTCGCCGAGCAGTTCAATCTGATTCATGTTCTTTGTGTCGGCGAGTTATCACTCGACGGGCGCGTGCGTCCGATTAAAGGTGCGTTGCCGATCGCGATGCTCGCGCGTGAGGGCTCGATTCGACACCTGATACTCCCGGAGGAGAATGCGAAGGAAGCTGCAGTCGTCTCGGGCGTGAATGTCTATCCGGTTGCCGATTTACGGAGTGCGGTGAAACTCGTCGCCGAGTTGCGTTCCGAAACGCCGCCGGAGCCGATGAAAGTTGACGTCGCGGAAATCCTTGGACGCATTGGTCATTACACTGTCGACTTCAAAGAGGTGCGCGGGCAGATGTCAGCCAAGCGTGCTCTCGAGATCGCGATTGCAGGTGGTCATAACATCTTGCTCATCGGTCCTCCCGGTTCAGGCAAGACGATGCTGGCAAAACGCTTGCCGACGATCATGCCGCCACTTGAATTCGACGCGGCGCTTGAATTGACGAAGATTCATTCAGTGGCCGGTTTGACTGGACGCGCAGGACTCGTGACGGAACGTCCGTTTCGTTCGCCGCACCACACGATCAGTGATGCTGGTCTAATCGGCGGTGGTAGCCTTCCGCGGCCTGGAGAAGTCTCGTTGGCCCATCAGGGCGTGCTGTTTCTCGACGAGTTGCCGGAGTTTGATCGCAGTGTGCTGGAAGTCCTGCGTCAGCCGCTCGAGGATCAGCAAGTGACGATCAGTCGTGCTGCGATGTCGTTGACGTTTCCCGCATCGTTTATTTTGGCAGCGGCGATGAATCCCTGCGCATGTGGTTTCTGGAATGATCCGACGCGCGAGTGTCGTTGTTCGCTGACACAGATCCAGCGTTACGTGGGCAGGATCTCTGGCCCACTATTGGATCGCATCGATATTCATATCGACGTGCCCGCTGTGAAGTTTCGCGAACTTCGCGGTGACGCACCACCTGAAACTGACAGCTCAGCCGTAATTCGCGAACGTGTGATCAAAGCACGTGAGCGCCAGCATCGCCGCTTGGTCAACGAAAAAATCTTTGCGAACGCAGCGATGACACCGCGCATGATCCGTACCTACTGCCGGATTGACGGGAATAGCGAGAAGATGCTGGAGAATGCGATGCGACGAGTTGGGCTCTCAGCCCGCGCCTATGATCGGATTCTCAAAGTCAGTCGCACGATCGCGGACTTGGAAGGCATGGAGTCGATCAACTCGAACCACGTTTCGGAAGCAGTCGGCTATCGCTCACTGGATCGGACTTACTGGACCTAACGACAATCCGACCCGACGACAAGCAATAAGTACGTTTTTCACGCAAAGACGCAAGGGTCTCGCAAAGACGCAAAAGATGGTATTGATCTTTGTGCCTTTGCGAAATCTTTGCGCCTTTGCGTGAAACTGCTTCAGTCCTTGTCAGCACCCTGCCTCTGCACGTATCCTGCAATCCAGCCGTACGAAAACTAGTTGATTCGGCTGGGAAATCACTATTTTTAGGGTCGGGTAAGGCAACGACGCGCGCCGAGGGCGGCATCACAGCCGCGTTGAGGGTACTGGGCCTTTGCACCGCAATCCCCACGCGGGCATTCCGTAAGACTTGAGTGCCGCTCCCTTGAAACTCGCGGAAGCGTGAGATTCGTGCCAAACAAGCCGGAAGTTGTGAAATTTCTTCCGAGCTTGCCCGATTGGACGCGTCACGTGACCGCAGCCGAAACTGAGACACCGCAAACTACAGATTATGAGCTGGCGCAGAAAGCCGCCCAGAACGACATGGCAGCTTTCGAAGAGCTTTACCAGCGTCATAATCGGCGCGTTTACTCGCTGTGTTTGCGGATGACGGGCAATGTTTCGGAAGCTGAAGATCTCGCGCAGGAGGTCTTCATTCAGCTCTTTCGAAAAATCGGCAGTTTTCGGGGTGAGTCCGCCTTTACTACCTGGCTACACCGGCTCACAGTCAATCAAGTGCTCATGCATTTCCGCAAACGCGGTGTGCGTATGGAGCAGACGACTGAGGACGGCGAAACACCAACCCAGATAGTAAAAGGGACAGAAAACCCCAACTCGATGCCGGTCGTCGACCGCATCGCGCTGGATAAGGCAATTGCTCAACTCCCGCCCGGTTACCGGACGGTGTTCACACTCCACGACATCGAGGGGCACGAACACGAGGAAATTGCCAGAATGCTGGGTTGTTCGGTAGGAACCTCGAAGTCGCAATTGCACAAAGCCAGAATGAAATTGCGCACTCTTTTGAGGCAACAGAAAGGCGATTAATAGCCTCGAAGGTAGCAGTGGACGATTTAGTTCGTCCGAAATCAGTTTCAAACGCAGTCTTCCCTTGATTGATGACAACCGAAATAAGGTTCTGTCCCCGAGACAGTTTTATTCGAATTGTGTGCGCATTTATGAGACAGAACGAAGGTGATAAGCAATGAACTGCGAGACATGTCAGGAACTCATCCACGATCTAATCGATGGCTCGATTACCGAGCGCGATGAGTTCACTCTCAATACGCACCTGAAGGAGTGTTTGGATTGCCACAGTGTGCGCCAGGATCTGGCGTCGATCGTCGGCTTCTGCCGCACGCAACGCGGACAGTACGAAGCACCGCCAAACGAACAGGCACTATGGCTGCGCATTCGAAATGTGATTGAAGCGGAGTTGCCGAACAGTGTAGTTGCAACCACGGAATCCAAACGCTCGTTCCTCGCGCGTTTGATGGGTCGTAGTTGGGAACTTTCACTACCGCAGCTAGCCGCTTCGACAGTTGCGATTGTGCTGTTGGTATCGTTGGTGACGGTTGTTGGTCTGCGTCGTTTTGGTGGTTACGGAGTGCCGCAGAACCTGGCGCCCCAGGCCGAGGCCTCTAATATCAACGATCGCATCTTTCAGCGCCGCCAGGTGATTGACTACTGGAACCAGCGGGTTGAACTCAACAAGGCGCGCTGGAGTCCTGAGATGCGTGCAAAATTCGATCTGAGCTTGAAGTCAATAGATGAAGCGATTTCGATTTCGATGGATGAGTTGAGCCGCAATCCGCACGATGAGATTTCGGAGCAGATGCTCAACGAATCACTGGATTACAAGCTCACGTTACTGAAAGATTTCTCTGACTTGTGAGACCGTTGTAGTTTTGATTAAAAGCCCCACAGTAATGAAAACCAGATTTTTATCCTGGCGCTCGTCGTCACGCGCCGGCGTCCTTGCAGTTGGCGCTATCCTCGCAATCACCGCAGTGTCGTTCAGTGTTGCTGCGCAACAGCGTCTGTCCAGGCGTTATCCGGCAGGCCAGAATGTCCGTATCGAGCTGCGAAATATCTCCGGCACGATCGTCGTCGAGTCGTGGAACAAGAACGAGATTCGTCTCTCAGCGACGATCGAATCCAAGGGCACTACCGTCACACCCCGGCAGATCAATGAGAGTTTCGTTGTCGATGTCATGAGCGACAACCGCGGCCGCGGTGATGTGGGCGATATCAATTTCAAACTTCAGGTTCCGGTCAATTCGTCGGTCGATCTGGAAACACGACGCGGAGACATCAGAGTTGCCGATATTCGCAGTGGCCTTGTGCGAGCACACGTTTCGTCTGAAGGTGATATAGAACTCACGAACGTCAGTGCTTTGCATGTGATCGCGCAAAACGTTATCGGAAACATTTTCTTCGACGGCGAGTTTTCGCGCGGCGGCACTTACGAGTTCAAGTCAAACAAGGGCGACATCACGATCCGCATTCCCGGCGATTCGGATTTTCGTTTGGTAGCGGCATCGCCCGCGCGCAGAATCGCGTTGAATGATTTCTGGAACAACAACTTCAAGACACAGGACGGCCGGAAATATGTAGGCGACGTCGGCGACGGACGCTCGTCAGTGTCAGTCACAAACTTCAGTGGCCAGATCACGTTTATGCGAAGATAAGTCATCGCAGTTTTCTAATGGAAAGCCTCGCTTTGGACGTTGCTTTGTGCAACGTCCTTTTTTTGTTTTGGAAGTGATGCAAACAAAGCTACTATGCTCGCTGATGACGAAACCCCTGCTTCTGCTCGCAATTCTTTTTGCTTCAGTTAATCCAATCTTTTCTCAAAAGACGGTTGCGCCGGAGATACAACTCTTGACGCGCACATCGACGCGCCGCGAGATACGCCGTTTCAACTACGGCGGCACGGTTACGTTGATCGCGGCGCCGCGAGGTTCGGTAACCGTTGAAGGTTGGACACGAAATGAAGTCGAGCTCGTGGCCGACATCGAGCTCAAAGGTCCAACCGAAGCTGACCTGGACCAACTTGCAAAGGTAAACAGTTTCGTTTTTGACGAAGACTTGAATCACCTGAGCATTCTCACCACCGGCACGCACGACCGCACCTACATGAAGCGATCCGCGAAAAATTTTCCCAAGAAGTTGCTCAACATGCCGTGGAAAATCGATTATCGGTTGAAGGTTCCGGTTAACACGGATCTTGAGGTTAATGCGGGCCATGGTGCGGTGAAGCTCTCGGGCGTCGAAGGAGCGTTACGAGTCAGTGCAACGGAGAGTGACACTGCGCTTACACTTACTGGCGGAGTTGTTACCACTACCGTCACTGCGGGCTCGATCACTTTCACGATACCCGCGCGGAGTTGGCGTGGCGGCGGCGCCGACGTTCGCATCGCTTCCGGAACCATTAATGTCGATCTGCCGGCGGGTTTTAGTGGCGACATCGACGCCGACGTGCTGCGCACCGGAAAGATCGTGAACGCCTACGAAGCGCTTCAGTCACGCGAGAAACCCGGCATCACGGAACGCACCGTCCGCGCACGCGCCGGCGCCGGCGGACCATTCTTCAAGTTCACAGTCGGCGACGGTGTCGTCAATATTCGAAAGTCCGCGCAGTGATGTTTTACGAATCAGAAAATAGAACAAGTCAGGAAGGGTGGCTTGCCCCCGCTCTCGCAACAGCGGGGGCAAGCCCCTCTTCCTGACTTGTTCTTTTATTTTGGTTTTTATATTTGGTGCTTTGTTCTGTGTGCGTCTAGAATGACCGACTAATTTATGAGCATCAAATCTGATAAGTGGATCCGCATGATGGCCACCGAGTACGGCATGATCGAGCCGTACGAACCGGGTCAGGTGAAACAGGTTGACGGCAAGCGCATCGTCTCTTACGGCACCTCG
>Ga0307412_10000857_pt1 | contig 17500 bp, 15 predicted proteins | sample DK1Cmetagenome_3_FD_203823 | JGI IMG/M metagenome (GOLD analysis project Ga0307412, IMG submission 203823) | Maize rhizosphere microbial communities from greenhouse at UC Davis, California, United States - DK15-C-1 | ecosystem: Host-associated > Plants > Roots > Rhizosphere > Soil | place: USA...
CGACGCAGGCTACGCGATAACCGCCTACGTCCACTGCAAGCTGACAAATGCGAAACAGCAGGGCGCGTTCGTCGGTCGCGTGCATCATCGCGTGGTTGCACTTGCCGATCAGCATCAAGGCGCGATTCAGCGTCTCCTGCGCGGTCTTCACCGCGTTATGCTCGGTGATGTCGCGTGCTACTCCGAGTACGCCTAGCACCTTGTCTTGTGAATCGCGCATCAAGGTTTTCTTCGTTTCGAAGAGCCGCGGCTCGGTCTCGCCCGCAAAAGTGAGCCATTCCTGATTGATCTGCGCCACGTCGGCCTGCATGGCGGCAAGGTCCCTCGCGCGGAACTGTTCAGCGAGATCACGATCGACAAAATCGAAGTCGGTCTTGCCGATGATCTGTTCGCGCGGCACGCCAAAAAAGCGCTCGACCGCCGAATTGATCTTGAGGAACATCCCCGACACGTCCTTCACCCACACCATGTCGGGCATGCTTTCGACGAACGCATCGAGATACGAGTCGCCCGGTAGTCCAGGGGACAACGGTGGCGCGGAAATGGTGTGCGTGCTCATGATCAGGCTCAGGCTCGGGCCGACAGCAGCGACGTCGTGAGGAAGCGACTCTCACGTCTTGCGTGTGCAGTCGCGACATGATATTGCGCGTCGTTGAGCTTGAAGATATCGACCGCTGCAAGAAGCGCATTGGCCTGTTCCTGCAAGGAACTCGCGGTGGCGCCAGACTGCTCGGCGAGCGCGACGTTCTGTTGCGTGGCTCGTTCTAGGTGAACGATCATGTCGCGCACTTCGCCGATCTGCCGCGTCTGCGCATGGCAAGCTTCGTTAATGTTGCTCATGATGGTGGTGACGTTTACCGACGACGAGACCACGTTGGACATGGTCTCCCCAGCCGCATGCACCTGCTGCGAGCCTTCCTTGACGCGGCTCTCGCTCTCCTCGATAAGCGTCTTGACCTCTTTCGCCGCGTCGGCGCTACGCTGCGCAAGCGTGCGAACTTCGCTCGCGACCACCGCAAAGCCGCGTCCATTATTGCCTGCGCGTGCCGCTTCGACGGCGGCGTTCAACGCGAGGATGTTGGTCTGAAACGCGATCGAATCGATCACTGCTAGGATTTCACCGATCCGGTTCGACGACGCGCTGATGCCTTGCATCGCATCCACCAGCCGGTCTACGGCCGCGCCGCCTTCGCCCGCGGTAGCAGAAGCCTGTTTGGCAAGCGCGTCCGCGTGCATCGCGTTGCTCGCGTTTGCCGCAACGCTCGCGTCGAATTCACTGAGTGCAGTGGTTGCCTGTTCAAGCGCGCTCGCCTGCCGGCCGGTGCGCGCGCCGAGGTCGTCGTTGCCCTGGGCCATCTCGCACGTAGCGACGCTCACGCCTTGCGCCGCCTGACGCACCTCCGCGACGATGCCTGCCAGTGTGTCGCGCATCCGGGCGACGGTCGCCATGACGCTCGACGTGTCGCGCTCGCGCAGCACCACCTCGCGAGACAGGTTGCCCTCCCGGATCGCGTCTGCGAACGCGATGACGTCGCGCGGATCTGCTCCGATCGACCGGTCGATGTTGCGCACCACGAGCCATGCCACGATCGCGCTCAATCCGCACGCAAGCAGTGTCAGCCAGCCAAGAAAGAGGCGGAAATCCTTGCTGGTCTGACGCGCCCCGGCTCCCTCCTGCTCGCTGCGAGCCTGTTCAAGGTCGATTAGCTGATTGATCGACGCGAGCCATTCGACGAATGCGGGCCGTGCATCGCCAAGCAGAATGCGGCGCGCCCCCTCGGTATCGCCGGCGCGTTGACGCGAGATGACATCCTCGATGAGCGGCAGCGTGCGGTCGCGCGCCGAATTGATGCGGCTGAAAATCTGCCGCTCCGCGGGCAGGATGTCGCGATTGTTGGCGAAAAGCTGGCTAAGCGGCTCATCCGAGCGCTCGTAATCGTTTGCGAGTCGCGTGATGTGCTGGACTACTGAAGGAAGCTCCTTGCTGTCGACGAGCAGTACGTCGCGTAAGGCAATCGACCGGTCGTGGACGCTCCCGCGGAAATTGATGGCATAACGTTCTTTCACTCCGTTTACGTCGATGATGTCATCGAGCCGCATTCGAATGCTTTGAACTTGGAAGATAGCGACGACGGCAAGCGCGATCAGTGTCGCGAGAGTTGCGCCGAAGCCCATGACAAGTTGTCCCCGGATGGTTGCGCGTCGAAAGAAACCCATAAACACCCCGTAATGTATTCGTTATAGTCGCCGCGTTGACCTAGATGGCATGAATCCGAAGCCCGCTATCTTCGAGAACACTCTATGTCCGGATTTATTCCACGCGCTGGTAGTTTCATCGTAAGCGTTGCTCAGCACCGTCTAGACTGACGTTGTCAAAGTGGGCATCCAAGGCCGCACCGAACGAGTGGTGGAGATTACTTTGTCACCTGAGGTAGCGACAGCAGCGAGACGGATGCGTAAGGGCACGCCCAATCACACCATTGAGTTTCGGCGAGAACTCGCAGAGCTGGCCTAGTAAGCTGAGCCCTACGCCTCACCCACGACTACCGCGCTCTCAGCACCCATCGCCCAGTGGTCACGCAACAGACTTTGCAAAAGTGGCACTGTCTGATCCAGCAACGGCCCCCGTGGGCGCTGCGCCGATGTCGCTATCCAGAGGGTAGTTTGAAGTTGGGGTTGGCGGATCGGCCGGACGTGGAAATCGTGCTCGTGGCCGCTTGAGCGAACCGCTTTGAGCGACAGTATCGCGTGTACACCCTCATCGCGGACGAGCGTGAGAATCGCCGGGATGCTTTCGATTTCGAGCGTGATCCGCGGTTTTAGCGACGCCTGCGCCATGGTTGCTTCTACCAGCATACGAATGGAGTGCGGACGGCTGGGCATAACCAGATTTCGCTCGGCGACATCCGCCAGACTGATTTCGTCATTGATTGCCGGGTCAGAGGATGAAGGGTCCGACCTGCGGCTCGATACCAGATAAAGCTGCTCGTTCAACACCGGTGCCAACTCCACGGCTGACGAAGTCGGGACCGTGTAAACAACGGCACAGTCGGCGCGGCCGATTGTCAGCCATTCGAGCACGTAGGTCGACAGCCCCTCAAGCACGCAAAGGGTCGCTTTAGGGAAGTGATCGCGAAAAACTCTTACTAATGGTGCCGTCAGGGTAAGGCTAACGCTAGGCGGCAGCGCCACTACAAGCCGTCCAGTAGAGGCGCCCCGACCTTCCTCCATGTCAAGCTGCGCGCGTTCTATCTGGGCGAGAACGCTACGGCCATGCTCCAGGAGGCGCTTTCCAGCCTCGGTCAACGTCACTCCACGACCGTTACGCTCAAGCAGCGCCTGGCGAAATTCCACCTCCAAAGCCCGCACCTGACGGCTCAGCACGGGCTGAGCGACCGAAAGGAAATTCGAAGCTCGGGTGAAACTTCCGAGCTCTGCAACGTGAACAAACGATTCAAGCTGTCGCAGTTCCATGACCATCTCCAGAATTGCATTTCGTGCATATCTAATATGCCGGAAATGTCATTGCAGAATGGCAGATAATGTAAAAAAATACAAGCACATCAACGAGCCGGATCGAGAACGTCCATGCAACACGCCATACCCTGTCTGTTCATGCGCGGAGGCACGTCGCGTGGGCCGTTTTTTAATGCGGCCGACCTCCCGACCGACGTAGCTGCGCGAGACCGGCTCCTGCTCAATGTGATGGGTTCCCCAGACCATCGTCAGATTGATGGCTTGGGGGGAGCACATCCCTTGACCAGCAAAGTAGGAATCGTAAGTGGCAGCAGCCGGCCGGGCATAGATCTCGAGTTCCTGTTTGCGCAGTTGCAGCCGGACGGGGACACAGTCGACACGACGCCCAACTGCGGCAACATGCTCGCGGCTGTCGTGCCATTCGCGCTGGAAACCGGTCTAGCCGCGCCGCAAGGCGACATCACGACCTTACGCGTCGTCACGCTCAACACCGATATGGCGTGCGATATAAGCGTGCAAACGCCCGGCGGCCGACTGCGTTACGACGGGAACGCGCGCATCGATGGCGTGCCCGGTACCGCGGCACCGATTTCGATCAACTTCCTGGATACGGCAGGCTCGGTCTGTTCGGGACTGCTGCCCACCGGCTCTGTCCGGGATCACGTTCAGTTAGACGCAACGTTCGCGATTGATGTGACCTGTGTCGACAATGGCATGCCGATGGTGCTTCTGCGCGCTGACGCCGTGGGCCGCACGGGACGGGAACCGGTTGCAGAACTGAATGGCGACGTCGAGCTGAAGTCCACGCTGGAAACGCTTCGCTTGCGCTGCGGCGAATTGATGGGTCTTGGCGACGTGACGTCCAAAAACTATCCGAAGATGTGCCTGATTGCGGCCCCGACCGCCGGCGGAACTCTCGCGACACGCTGCTTTATCCCGCATGTGTGTCATGACGCGATCGGCGTACTTGCTGCGGTCACTGTCGCCACGGCGTGTGTGCTGGAAGGCAGTGTCACGCAAGGTCTCGCAGCGGTGCCGCCAGGCGTCATCAAGCAGGTCTCAGTCGAACATCCGTCGGGCGAGTTCAGCGTCGAGTTGGAGATCGATCCGGCCAATCCGCAGATGGTGCAGCGTGCGGCGCTGTTGCGAACCGCACGTCTGATCATGCGTGGCGAAGTCATGGTGAGTGACTCGGCTTTCATGGAGGGGGGTGCAGCATGATTATCGATTGCCACGGCCACTACACGACGGCGCCCGCGGCGCTGGAAAACTGGCGTAACCGTCAGATCGCGGCGTTGACCGCGCCGGCAGAGCAACCCCGGGCTACCGAGCTGAACATCAGCGACGACGAACTGCGCGAATCGATTGTCAACAACCAGCTTAAAAAAATGCAGGAGCGCGGAAGCGACCTGACGATTTTTTCACCGCGTGCGAGCTTCATGGCGCATCACATCGGTAACTTCCAGACCAGCGCGACATGGGCGTCGATCTGCAATGAACTTTGCTATCGCGTCTCGAAACTGTTTCCTGATAGTTTTGTCGGCGCCGCCATGCTGCCCCAGTCTCCGGGTGTCGATCCGAAAAGTTGCATCCCGGAGTTGGAGCGGTGCGTGAAGGAGTACGGCTTTGTCGGCATCAATTTAAACCCGGACCCTTCCGGCGGTCATTGGACGTCGCCGCCGCTGTCGGATCGTCACTGGTATCCCATCTACGAGAAGATGGTTGAATACGGGATTCCGGCGATGGTGCACGTATCGACCAGTTGCAACGCCTGCTTTCACACGACGGGCGCGCATTATCTGAACGCCGACACGACAGCGTTCATGCAATGTCTGACCTCCGAGCTGTTCAAGGATTTCCCGGAATTGAAGTTTGTGATTCCCCACGGCGGCGGTGCAGTTCCTTACCACTGGGGTCGCTTCCGTGGTCTTGCGCAAGAATTGAAGAAGCCTTTGCTTAAAGAGCACCTGCTCAACAATATCTTCTTCGATACCTGCGTCTATCACCAGCCAGGCATCGACCTGCTAACCAAAGTAATACCGGTCGACAACATTCTTTTCGCAAGCGAAATGATCGGCGCGGTGCGAGGCATCGATCCGGAGACGAACTTCTATTACGACGACACTCGACGCTATATAGATGCTTCGACGAATCTTTCCGCGCAGGACCGGCAGAAGGTTTACGAAGGCAATGTGCGGCGTGTATATCCGCGCCTCGATGCGGCGTTGAAACGCAGAGGATTATGAGAACCATGACTGATACCCATCTCGGCAGCCAGCTTGGCGTTGTCAAGCGCAACATCGTTCGTGCCGACGAGGCTGCAGTAAAAAAACTCTCAGCCTTCGGCGTGGCAACCATCCACGAGTCGATGGGGCGTATGGGCCTGATGAAAACCTACATGCGCCCGGTGTACGCAGGCGCGTACGCGTGCGGCACCGCAGTGACAGTGCTGCTCCATCCGGGCGACAACTGGATGATGCATGTTGTGGCGGAGCAGGTTCAGCCGGGTGACATTGTCGTCGCCGCCGTAACGGCCGACACCACCGACGGTTTCTTCGGTGACCTCCTGGCCACCAGCTTCCGGGCGCGTGGAGCCGTAGGCCTCGTGATCGATGGCGGATGCCGGGATGTGAAGGATCTCACTGCCATGAAGTTTCCCGTTTTTTCGAAAGCAGTGAGCGCAAAAGGTACGGTAAAGGCGACTCTCGGCTCCGTCAACGTTCCGGTCGTATGTGCTGGCGCTTTGGTCAATCCGGGCGATGTCGTTGTGGCCGACGAAGACGGCGTCGTCGTGGTCCCGGCCGCCTTGGCGCAAAGAGTCGCCGACGCAGCGGCCGCGCGGGAGGCTAACGAAGCCGGTAAACGCCAGAAGCTGGCCGCTGGGGTCCTCGGGCTGGATATGTACTCGATGCGCGAACCGCTGGAACGGGCGGGGCTCAAGTACATCGATTGATTGACATGAGTCAAGCGATGACCGCAGGGCGCATTTCTCCACCCTTATTCCGGCATTGAAGAGCATCCAGAAACTGGGCCTGAAATAGATTGAGACGGAACGAGAAAGACAATGAGCGAGCATTTCCCAAAGTCACCCGGTTGGTTGGACTGGTGCCAGAATCCTTCCAAACCGCGTTTCCAGCTACCGGCCGGTTCGGTAGATGCCCACTGCCATGTGTTTGGTCCCGGTGAGCGCTTTCCCTATGCAATCGAGCGCAAGTACACCCCGTGCGATGCCAGCAAGGAACAGCTGTTTGCGTTGCGCGATCACCTGGGGTTTGAGCGCAATGTAGTCGTGCAGGCAACCTGCCATGGCGCAGACAACCGTGCGCTGGTGGACGCGTGCCTCAGTTCTGGCGGCAAAGCGCGCGGCGTTGCGACGGTAAAACGCAATGTCAGCGATCAGGAACTTGACGCGTTGCATGCTGCCGGGATCAGGGGAGTCAGATTCAATTTCGTCAAACGGCTCGTAGACTTTACACCGAGAGAAGAACTGATAGAAATCGCACATCGCGTCGCCAAACTGAACTGGCATGTCGTTGTCTATTTCGAGGCTGTGGACCTGCCAGAGCTGTGGGACTTTTTCTCGGGACTGCCGACTACGGTGGTGATCGACCACATGGGGCGGCCTGACGTCACGCAACCTGTAGACGGAAGGGATTTCGAATTGCTCGTGAAATTCATGCGCGAGCATGCCAACGTCTGGTCCAAAGTTAGCTGCCCCGAGCGGCTCTCTGCGACCGGCAAACCAGCACTCAATGGAGAGCAGGGCGCTTACCAGGACGTGGTGCCGTTCGCCCGGCGCCTGGTGGAAACGTTCCCGGATCGGGTGCTTTGGGGCACCGACTGGCCCCATCCGAACCTGAAGAACCACATGCCGGACGATGGATTGCTGGTGGACTTTATTCCTCGCATTGCCACGACGCCTGAGCTCCAGCGCAAGCTGCTGGTCGACAATCCCATGCGACTGTACTGGGGGAAATGATGAATGCCACCAACGCTCGCGACTATCGGCAGATTCCCGGCACCTATGTCTTCGACGGAGCCCATTGCCAGAAGGGATACGCGCTGAACATGTTTTGCAAGTCGCTAGACCTGGAAAGGAATCGTGCAGCCTTTCGAGCCGACTCTCCCGGCTACCTGAAGAATTTCAAGCTGAGCGACGAGCAACGCAATGCCGTGCTGGATCGTGACTGGCTCGCAATGTTACGACTCGGCGGGAACATTTACTACACGTTCAAGCTGGCAATTTTTGACGGTCTTACGATGCAGCACGTCGGCGCGGCCATGTCGGCCAACGGAATGTCGGTGGATGACTTCCGCGAAATGATGATGTCCGGTGGCCGTCCGATTAACGGTAACCGCAGTGTCGAGGAGTGGTCTCATGGCTAGGTTCGTCGGAGGGGTGGGTACTTCACATGTGCCGTCAATTGGTGCAGCCATCGATCACGGAAAGACCCAGGAACCATACTGGAAACCGCTGTTCGACGGAGTGCAGGCCGCGCGCGACTGGATGGACGAGGTCAAGCCCGACGTGGTTATCGTTGTCTATAACGATCACGCGTCGAGATTCGGTCTCGATGTCACACCGACATTTGCAATAGGCGTCGCGGATGAGTTTCCTCCACATGACGAGGGATATGGACCTCGGCCCGTACCGACGTGCCTTGGAGACCCGGCGCTGGCGTGGCACCTGATCGAATCGCTGGTGTTGAACGACGAAATCGATGTGACGATGGTTGGGGAAATGTCGGTGGATCACGGTCTGACCGTGCCGCTCTCGCTGCTATTTGGTCAGCCGCAGCAGTGGCCCTGCCGTGTGATCCCATTGTGCGTCAATGTGATCCAGTATCCTCAACCGACCGCCCTGCGTTGCTTCAAGCTAGGACAGGCTCTTCGCCGGGCGATCGATTCGTATGGTCCCGACATCAAGGTAGCTGTGCTCGGGACCGGTGGCATGTCGCATCAGTTGCAGGGGGAGCGTGCCGGACTGATCAACGCGCCCTACGACAATCAATGGCTCGACGACATGGTGCGTGATCCGCTGTCATTGACGAGGATCGGACATACGGAATTGTTGCGCGAGGCGGGCTCTGAAGGGCTGGAGATCATCATGTGGCTTATCATGCGCGGCGCAATGAGTGAAACGGTTCGTCTGATTCATCGTTTCTATCACGTGCCGGCATCGAACACAGCCTATGGTCTGCTGGTATTGGAGGACACGTGATCAAGCCGCTGAAAGTCGCGCTCGCCGGCGCTGGGGCATTTGGCATTCAGCATCTGGACGCGATTCAGAGCCTCGGTGTAGCCGAAGTGGTGTGCATCGTAGACGAAAATCTGCAAAAAGCGCGTGAGGTCGCGGGCCGCTATCAGATTGCACAGACAAGCGCGCAACTGGACGAAGTGCTGTCTCAGCCCGATCTCGACGCGGTTATCCTCTGCACGCCAACTCCATTGCACGCCGCTCAGGCGATCATCTGCCTGCAGGCGGGCAAGCATGTTCAGGTGGAGATTCCCCTTGCGGACTCGCTTGACGATGCGCAAGCGGTTGCGCTTTGGCAGCAACGCACGGGGTTGGTCGCGATGTGCGGACATACGCGACGTTTCAATTGGGGGCACCAGTGGCTGCGCGAACGCATTCTGACTGGCGAGTTTTCGTTACGTCAGCTCGATGTGCAGACACATTTTTTGCGCCGTTTCAATACAAATGCCCTTGGGCAACCGCGGAACTGGACGGATCATCTGTTGTGGCATCACGCGGCTCATACCGTAGACCTGTTTCAGTATCAGACCGGTGAAGAGGTAATCGCTGCCAATGTGTTGCAAGGGCCTATCCATCCGAGGCTTGGCATTGCCCTCGATATGTCAATCCAGCTCAAGAGTCGCGGCGGTGCAGTGTGCACGCTATCTCTTAGTTTCAACAACGATGGACCGTTGGGATCAACGTTTCGATATATAGGCGACGGCTTGACCTACATCGCCCGCTATGACGTGTTGACCAACGGCATGGGAGAGACTCTTGACCTTGATATGGCCGAGCCGGTGTTGAGCGGAGTAGCGCGGCAAGACAAGGAATTTTTCGCAGCGATCCGCGAATGCCGCGAGCCGAATGCAAGCGTCGCAAGCGTGCTTCCATGCTACCGGGTCTTACACCAGCTTGCCAGACAGCTAGAGTGAGCAGCCGGTTCACGGGTCACGCTTAGCGCGGGTGATTAGCTCGCGTGACGGCGTTGACACTGCAGACCGACAAAGAAATGACTTCGTGGAGGACGTTAGCCAAAGACATCTAAACCGCGTTGTGTTAGCACGATCGTTAGCATTGCCGATAAATGGCATGAAGTAATGTTCGGCCGACAGTCAACCTTGCTCTCCTTTTGTGGATCGCCGGGTTTGATGGTCGCAAACAAATCCCCATTCGTCGCTGGTTACAAAAATAAAAAAAATCTTTCAAGGATTGGAGACATGAAACAAGTTCTGAACGCGGCGGTACTCGCATCCACGCTGCTCGTGTCCGTGCAGGCATATGCACAGGGCAGCGTGACCCTCTATGGAATTATTGATACCGGCATAGATTGGGAAAGTCAGGCGGCCAGGACGCCGGGTCAAAAGAGCGCTTCCGGTTCTGCGGTCCGGATGACCTCCTTATCCAGCTCCCTCCCGTCGCGTTGGGGGTTGCGTGGAAAAGAAAATCTCGGTGCCGGATTGAATGTCATTTTTGAACTCGAGAGTGGCTTTGCACCGAACTCAGGTGCTCTTCAAAATGGAAACCGCCTTTTTGGCCGATCGGCGTGGGTAGGACTTGAAACACCGTATGGCACGCTTCGCGCGGGACGTCAGATCAATATGACGTATATCGCGTTGATGAAGTCGACTGTCCTCGGGCCGGCCCTATATTCGTTGGCGGCGCTCGATCCGTATCTGCCCAATAGCCGTTCCGACAACACGATAAGTTACTTCAACGATTTTCATCATTTCGTCCTGGGTGCCACCTACAGCACCGGCCGGGATGCTGCGAGCAGCCAGGGTAGCCCAACGGTAAATGGCGGGGCAGCATTCAACCCGGGTGCAACCAATTGTCCGGGCAATGTTCCAGGAAACTCGATAGCGTGCCGTCAGATTACGGCGCTGGCCGGTTATTGGGGTCCGGAGTACGGTCTACAGTTCGTGTACGATCAGTTGCGCGGCGGCCCGGGCTTGTTGCCAGGCAGCGGTTCTTATGATCCGTCGATGCCATTGCTGCTCTCAAATGCAGGCCAGAAGACGACGCGATATATGGTCAGTGGCTATTTTCAGTTGGGGGAGCTTGCCTTGCGTGGCGGCGTAATCCACCGGATGACGACTGCGGCAACGGACTACCAGACCAACATTTTCTATGGCGGCGCTTCTTACATGCTCAAGCCAGATATCGCGCTGGATGCGGAGGTATCGCGGATCGCCACGACGGATCACAAGAATGCCAACTACTACGTGATGCGTGCGACGTACCTCCTGTCGAAAAGAACATCCGTCTACACGATGCTCGGCTTCATGCAGAACAACAGTCGTGCGTCCTATTCCGTTGGGGCGGGTTACTCCACGGTGGCGAGCGCGAAACAGGTCGGCGTTCTTCTCGGCATTCAACAGCGTTTCTGAAAACGTGTTCCATGGCTTTTGGCGAGGCCATGGAATCGCTGTCGTTGCTGGTGTTACCCATCGATGGCTCTTTCGACGTCTCCATGAAATTGCACGAGTTGCTGTCGAACGACGTCGCGTACTAACGAAGTACCTTGCGCAATCAGGGAGTCGTTCAGCGTACGCACTGGCGTCGCAACGGAAAGACTGCATTTAAGAATTGGCTTGCGAATGCGATGCAGTCGCAGGTTGGAGTCTCCGATGCAGGGGTGCACGCCACTCAACGGGATCACGGCGCTTCCGTAACCTTTGCGGACCAGTTCCAGTATCGCCGTCAGATTTTCGATCTCGTGCACAACCTGCGGCGTCAGGCCGAGCGAGGCCATGGCGGTCGCCAGTGCCGCGTGCACTGCATTATTGGTGCCCGCTGTCACGAGCGGGAGTGTCGCCACGTCTGCGAGCGCAAGGGAGCGCGGCAGCGCTCTTCCAGCGCGCTGGGTCAGTGGCCCAGAGACTAGGTACAACTCCTCGTCGGCTAGCAGACGTAATTCGGCGGAATCGCTAGGCGGTTGGTTATAAACCACTGAACAGTCGAGCTTGCCCGTGCCGACCATATCGACCAGATTCGCCGATAGACCGTCGACGGTGCGCAGTGTCACTTCTGGCAAGTGCTCGCGGAAGGCATCAATTAGCGGAACGACGACTGTGCGTGCAAGGCTGGGGGGGAGTCCGAGCACGAGGCTACCCTGCGCCGGCCCAACACTGCCTCTGACCGCGCGTTCCGCTAGCGCGACCTGACGCAGGACCATCGGAACGTGGTCAAGCAGCCTCTGACCGGCGTCGGTCAGGACAAGGCCGCGGCCGTTGCGCCGGAATAGCTCGGTGCCAAGCTCTGCCTCGAGTTGCGCGACCTGACGGCTCAGTGCCGCCTGGGTCAACCCAAGCACGCTGGCGGCCCGCGTCAGGTTGCCGATCTCAGCGATGCGCGAGAAATGCTGAAGCTGTTTTATTTCCATTTTGCCAGTCCTACCGAAAATGTATATCAGATATGCGGACGATGCGGTTTCTTTAAGTCAGATATCACTATATCTTAACACTCATGGACACCGAGTGAACTGGCAATGTCTCTGCAGCGATGGATCACTTTATGGCGGCGTGGTCGCACTGTTATCAGGAACGGCCTGCTCGGCTCGTTTCTGACCTGCCTGGCGGGCACGCTGTTCAATGCATTCGTTGACGGTCATTTCGAGGTGTTGGGAACAGCGGGGCTCATGCGGCGGCTGGCTATCGGGTATGTCGGATCGGCTGTGGTGGTGGTGCTTGCATTCCCGCTTCTGTCTGGGCGTCCGCGTCACAGGAGTCCGGACGACGGCGCATAGGTGACGCCAGTCCCAGCCGGGTGCGCCCGCCTTTTACGTCTTGCCCTTTGAACAAAACACAGGAGACATTATGGACACCTCCACACATCCAATCACCATCAAGCCCCGCCCGCGCGGAGCGGATCGCTACCAGTACCTCACGCAGACCAATGCCGGCACGCCTGCAGGCGAATTGCTTCGGCGTTACTGGCAGCCAGTGGCGTTGATCGATTCGTTGCCAGTCGGTTCTGCGCCACAGCCGATTCGCATCATGGGCGAAGACCTGGTGTTGTTTCGCGATGACGATGGTCATGTCGGTCTGATCGACCGGAAGTGTGCTCACCGCTGCACGGACCTCGCGCTGGGCCGTATTGAATCTGGCGGTATTCGTTGTCCTTATCACGGCTGGCTGTTCGACGTGAATGGCCATTGTCTCGATCAGCCTGCCGAAGCTTCAGCTACAGCCAAAGACCGGATCCGAATGAAGTCATATCCGCTTCATGAGGCGGGCGGCGCGTTCTGGGCGTATATGGGTCCAGGCGAACCACCGCTTTTTCCGAATTATCCGGCGCTCGCAGGCGGTAGCGAGTATCGCTACACGACGCGCTGGTTCGGGGACTGCAACTGGATGCAGGCGAGCGAAGGCAATATCGATCCTGTTCACACGTCTTATTTGCATCAGTTGGAGCTGTCGAGTGCGGACATGCAAGCCCGCTGGGGCGTGTTTTCCAATCAGGCGAGGCCCGAGCTGGCTGTGGAGGATACACGCTTTGGCGTGAGGCTATATACCCTGCGCAAGATCGAAGGCACTGATCGGTCGTCAATCCGCATCACTAATTTCGTGATGCCTAACGCCTGCGCTGTTGGTGGCTTCGAGGGCTATCTCGGTGACGGCGGGGTAACGATGCTGTGGGACGTTCCTATCGATGATGAACATCACTGGCGCTGGGAGTTCATTTTTCATCGCAGCGGCAAACTCGATAAGGCCGCACTCGCAGAACAATACGAATCCGAAAAAGCCGAAGGCGACCGCATGCGGCGCGCCAAAGACGACCTGTATTCACAGGATCGCGAATCGATGAAGCGCCAGGCTTACCTGGGTTTGGGCGAGTGTTTTTCCGTGCATGACATTGCGATCACCCAGTCGCAGGGGACGATCCACGAGCAGAGCGGCGAGCACCTTTCGTCGTCCGATATTGCCATCGTACGAGCGCGCCGGATGCTCGACGAGGCGGCGCAGGTGGTAGCGGAAGGCGGAGATCCTCGCGGCGTGGTTCGCCGCCAGGAAGACAACGATTTCCGGGACATGGTCGTGATAACCGGAGAGATCGGCGCTGGGGAGTCAAAGGAAACGTATTGCGCGGGTTACAGCGAAAGTGCCGAGCTGTTCAGTTTGCAACCGCGCACGACTTAAGGAAACGTCCACGCGTCTCGCCAGGTTTTCCGGCGGGACGCAATTACTCTTTGCCGCAATGACGTCGTCGTTGTGTGACCTGACTGTCCCTGACGTATCTTTGCCATGAATACCATCCCCGTTCGAGTCGTTGCTGCCGAAATCATTGCCGAGGGAATCCGCCTGTTGAAACTCTCGCCGCAGGACGGATCTGTGCTGCCGGCGTGGGAGCCTGGCTCGCATATCGATGTGCATCTTGATTCGGGAGTGATCCGCCAGTACTCGCTTTGCGGATCGTGTAGCGACACATCGACGTACGAGATCGCCGTCAAGCGGGAGCCCGAATCGCGCGGCGGCTCGAAGTTTGTCCATGAGTCGTTGAATGTCGGCAGTCTACTGAGCATCTCTGCGCCGCGTAATCATTTCACCACCTGTACTGAAGCTCAACGCAATCTGCTGGTGGCGGGCGGTATCGGTATTACGCCGATTATCAGCATGGCGCGACAGTTCCACCGTCAGGACCGTGCGTTCGAATTACTGTATTTCACCCGCTCTGAAACTCACACGGCATTCCGCGACGAACTGGGCAGTGAGCCGCTCAATAGCTCGTGCCGGCTGCTATTCGGCCTGGAGCGCGATGCTGTCGAAGCGACGTTGGACGATGCGCTGCGCAACCGTCATGACGGATGTCATCTGTACCTGTGCGGACCTCAGCCCTTCATGGACACAGTCCGCATGGTCGCCGCGCGTCACGGTTGGCCAGACGACGCCGTTCATCTCGAGTATTTTGCCGCTGCGGCGCCATCGGAGGCCGAGCCGCAAACATCCTTTGACGTCAGGCTCGCCCGGTCGGACAAGACGTTCACCATCCCGGCGGACAAAACGATTGTCGATGTGCTGCGAGAGCATGGAACGGACGTCGAGACATCCTGCGAGCAGGGAGTCTGCGGGACCTGCATCGTGAAGGTACTTGAAGGATGCCCAGACCATCGCGACTACTTTCTCACTGCACAGGAACACGCGAAGGGAGATTGCATGGCGATGTGTGTATCCCGTTCGCTTACGAAGTTGCTGGTGGTCGATTTGTAATTCGGAGTCGGCAGTTAAGGGCAAAACTCATAAAAAAGACTGGAGACAACGATGTCAAAGCGCTTTGGCAGGACCGGCTGTGTGCGCGCGCTAACCGCGAGCGCCCTTGTAATACTCCCCGTGAAGTACGCAGTGGCTGTCGACGGCATCGCGCTTAGCGGGTCCAATGTCCTGTCCGCCGGTATGGGCGGAACTTCGATGGCGTTTCCCCAGGACAGTACAGCCGCGGCCGACAATCCAGCCGGCATGGGGCTAGTCGGATCGCGAACCGACTTCGGCGTTCAGCTTCTGGAGCCGCTGACAGATTTCGACTATGGGAGTGCGTCCAACAGGCTGCATAGCGGAAAAGTGTATCCGGTTCCCAATGGAGGCGCGAACTGGCAAATCTCGCCGCGGCTCACATTGGGTGTTTCTCTATTCGGGGTTGGTGTGGGTACGAGCTATGGCCGACCCGCGCTCCCGATTGCCGGTGCCGGAGTGGCTCAATCGAGCTTGCAGACCGCAATCGCTGCGCCGACTGTCACGTACAGGATCACAGAACACAACATCGTCGGTTTCAGTCTGGCGCTGGCCTATCAGCGATTTTCTGCGAAAGGCGCCATTGTCCCCATGAGCGACGGGACACTCCAGCCGCTGCCTTCGCACGGTGTGTCGAGCGCGTTCGGCTACGGAGCACGGGTCGGTTACATCTGGCAACCGACGCCTGCTTTCACCTTTGGAGCAAGTTACGCCTCGCGCATCCGGATGAGTAAGCTCGCCGGCTACAAAGACGACCTGCTCGCTGGCGGAGGTGGCCGGATCGATATCGGCGCCCAATACGGCGTCGGCATTGCCTACAGGATCATACCGAGCGTGACACTGGCGGCAGACTGGTTACATATGGAATTTTCCAATACGGTAATCGGCTCCGCGCAAGGATTCGGCTGGCAAAACCAGGACTTTTTCCGCCTCGGTGCGGCCTGGGACGTCAATTCGCGCTGGACGCTGCGCACGGGATTCTCACGCGGCAATCATCCTATCGGTCCTTCTGTGGTCGCGCAGAATCTGCTCTCCGCGATGCCGGTATCAACATCGGTTTCCGTCGGCACGTCGTACCGGTTCAACAAGACCGATGAAGTGAGCGGAGTCTTCGAATATGGATTCCCCGTCACGGTGACCGGAGACGGTGCCAGTACCGGGTTCAGCGAACGAACGCGAACCGAGGTCGTTGGCGTTAGTTACGGGCATCGTTTCTAGTTCGCACTCCCGCAGACGCCGGCGTTCGTATCCGGCCACGAAGACGCAGTGAATATCAGGAGAACCCATGCCTACCTTTCCGTTTGACCCGACATCCGAACTGGCTCCCGACCTGCTATCCAGCTTTTACATCGATGGGCAGTGGGTGAAACCTGTCTCCAATGCATCCGTATCGCTCGTGGCGCCGTCGACTGAACAGGCTTTTGCAACGGTGCCGCTCGCGAACACAGAGGATGTAGACAAAGCGGTCGATGCCGCGCGAAGAGCGTTCGATACCGGACCCTGGCCACGCATGACTGGCCCCGAACGGGCCGCCTGCCTGCGAAGGATGTCCGCGTCGCTGGCGTCCCGCATGACGCTCCTGTCGCGCATCTGGACTGCTGAAGTCGGTGCACCTGTGTGGTTCGCGGATATGTTCGTACCCACCGCGACGGCAATGCTTGATTACTACGCCGACCTGGCGTCGACCTTCGCTTTTGAAGAGAGCCGGCCCACGCGCAACGGAACGGCCAGCATTATCCGGCAACCAGTCGGCGTTGCTGCGCTGATCGCGCCGTGGAACGCGCAACTACCCATCCTCTCCTATAAGCTGGGCGCGGCACTGGCTGCCGGATGCACAGTTGTGGTCAAGGCGCCCCCAGAAACACCGTTCGATGCGCTTGTTGTCGCGCAATGCGCGCACGAGGCGGGCCTCCCGCCGGGCGTACTGAATGTGATTACTGCTGACGCGGACGGAGGCGCACATCTGGTAGCCAAGCAGGAAGTCGACAAGGTCAGCTTCACCGGGAGCACAGCCACAGGAAAGGTGATTGCTAGAACCTGTGCTGACCGGCTTGCGAGAGTGACGCTCGAACTGGGCGGAAAATCTGCCGCCATCGTTCTGGATGATGCGGAACTGAATCCGACGCTTGCCGCGCTAGCGCCGTTCACAATGCCGTTCTCCGGGCAGATCTGCTTTGCACAGACACGAATCCTGGTCCCGCGCACGCGCGAGCAGGAGTTCGTCGAAGCCTATAGCGCGGTCATTGGCTCTCTCAAGGTAGGGGACCCCTGGGACGTGGCCACGCAGGTTGGCCCGCTCGCGAGCCGCCGTCAGCTCGACCGGGTGCTCGGATACATCGAGGCGGGGCGTAAGGAAGGGGCGCGAATCACGACGGGCGGTGCCCGCAGTCCTCGATTTGAAGAGGGGTTCTTCGTCGAGCCTACCGTATTCGCAGGCGTGACAGCCGACATGACGATTGCCCGCGAAGAAATTTTCGGCCCCGTCGCGTCGATCATCGCGTACGACGACGTCGACCAGGCGGTGGCATTGGCGAACGATACCGACTTCGGGCTGAGCGGT
>Ga0307412_10000858_pt1 | contig 17499 bp, 17 predicted proteins | sample DK1Cmetagenome_3_FD_203823 | JGI IMG/M metagenome (GOLD analysis project Ga0307412, IMG submission 203823) | Maize rhizosphere microbial communities from greenhouse at UC Davis, California, United States - DK15-C-1 | ecosystem: Host-associated > Plants > Roots > Rhizosphere > Soil | place: USA...
CGTCCGATATGAGCGCGCTCCCCGACGATCCCGATCACTTCGTCCGCTGGCTGGTCGCGCGCGCTGCCGGCAATCCGCAAAGCTTCGCTTTGCGCCGGGGTTACGGGTTGTATCTGGGCGAGCTGCTGGAAGCGACAGGGCGGCGGCCCCCGGCCGGCTGGTCATGCGGCGTGATGCGGCGCGGAAATCCGGCATGTCGGGGACCGGATGACGATCGGTCTCGACAGCGGAGAGAGTGTGGCGGCCGACGCGGTGGTGCTGGCGCTCGGCAACCTGCCACCGCACGACCCGCCGGCCTTCGCCGATGCGGCGCTCCCTCCTGATTGCTATATCAGGGATCCCTGGTCCGCCGATTTCACCGAAGGGCTGACCGATCGAGGATATAGTCCTGATCATCGACACCGGTCTCACCATGATCGATGTGGTGCTGAAGCTGGGGGCGAACGGATTCGGCGGCAGGATCGTTGCCGTCTCGCGCCACGGCCTCGTGCCGCGCACGCATGGCTAGGCGATGATGGCACCGTTTGCCCGGGGCGAAAAACCGGCCGAAACGAGCTCGGCAGTGCTCCGTCTCATCCGTGAACCACCCCCGCCGGCGCGTTTTAGGGGCTTTCCCTTGGCTGTTTAGAGTCTTGATCTCAACGTCGGTAAGCATGTTGGTAGGTTAGCATGGGATCGGCTATCTACCGACAACCCTGCCAACCGGACCCGCGCTCTACCAACAAACATCATGGCGTCTTGAGACGTGTTAGATCACCCAAACTCTTCACAAGATATTGATATTTATTGTCTTTGTTGTCTCTCTGGTGATCACGATGCACCAAAAAGTGGTCGGGGAGACAGGATTCGAACCTGCGACCCCCTGGTCCCAAACCAGGTGCGCTACCAGCCTGCGCCACTCCCCGACGCGGGAGGGGCTATAGGGGGCGACTGCGGTAAGTACAATGGCATCCTGACGAACGTCGGGGTCGATCGAACGCGGAGGATGCGATGAAGCTTTATGGCTATTTCCGATCGTCGGCCAGCTATCGGCTGCGAATCGCGCTGAATCTCAAGGGACTGACGGTCGACACTGAATCGGTCGGGCTGCTCGATGCCGCGCAACTCGCGGCTTATCGCGCGGTCAATCCGCAAGGATTCGTGCCGGCGCTCGATACCGGCGAGGCGCTGATACCGCAGTCGATCGCGATTCTCGAATATCTGGAGGAACTTCATCCAGAGCCCGCGCTGCTCCCGCCCGATCCCGCAGGCCGCGCCTTCGTGCGGTCGGTTGCGCAGTTCGTCGCGTGCGAGATCCACCCGCTGAACAACCTGCGCGTGCTGAAGCATCTGCGCGAGATCGGGCAGGACAAGAACGCTGTCGACGCATGGTATCGGCACTGGATCGCCGATGGCTTCGCACGGCTCGAGGCGTGGTTGGCCGCGAGCGGGCGTAGCGGACCCTTTGTCGCGGGTGCCGCGCCCGGCATCGCCGAATGCTGCATCGTGCCCCAGATATTCAACGCGCGGCGCTATGCCTGCGACCTGACGCCTTATCCGGCGCTGGTAGCGATCGATGCGCATTGCGCAACGCTGGAGGCTTTTCAGCGGGCGCACCCCGACAGACAGCCCGACGCGACGCCCTGATCCTATTCGAGCCGGGCAAGCCTGGTCTTGTCGAACGGGAGGAAGGGTGCGCCCGCGCGAGCTTTCTCCGACCAGGCCGGATCGCTGATCAGCGCGCGGCCGACGCCGACAAGATCGAACATCCCCTCGGCTATCAGCGCGCGGACCTCGGGAAGATTGTCGATGGCGATCGTCTCCTGCCCTAGCCGCAAGGTTTCCATCATCCAGTTATTGAGGCCGATACCGCCCACCGTCATCGACGGCTTCCCGGTGAGTTTGCGTGCCCATCCGGCGAGCGGGATCGGCGAGCCTTCGAAGACGGGGCGGCTGAATCGTCGGCTGCTCGCGTCGAACGCATCGACCCCCGCAGCGGCTATCGTGTTGAGGAGGATGCCGAGTTCCTCCGGCGTTGTAGCGATAGCGGCGTCATAATCCTGCTGCTTGTGCTGCGAAAAGCGGAACATGATCGGGACATCATGACCAATCTCAGCGCGAATCGCGGCGACGATCTCGGCACCGAAGCGCGCACGATTTTCAGGGGAGCCACCGTAGCGATCGGTGCGCTTGTTGGTGTCCGGCCAGAGGAAGCTGTCAATCAGATAGCCGTGTGCGCCATGAATCGCGATGCCGTCGAAGCCGACATCGATCGCCAGGCGCGCGGCGCGGGCGAAGCTGGCGACAACCTCGGCGATCTCCGTCTCGGTCATCGGCGCGCCGGTGACGCGCAGCTTCGCGATCTGCTCGGCCGTGGTCGAGGTGTTGCCGGGCGTGCCCCAATAGCCCGATGGGCTTTGGGCGACGGTGGTGGGATCGGCGGCAATTGTGGGATCGAAGAAGACGCCCTGATGCCAGAGCTGCGGCATGATTCGCCCGCCTTCGGCATGGACGGCATCGACCACCTTCTTCCAGCCGGCGAGCGCTTCCGTGCCGTGCATCACCGGGATGCGGGTGCTGTCGACCGATGCCGGGATGTCGAGCCCGACGCCTTCGGTGACGATCAGCCCGACGCCGCCGGCGGCCCGGCGGCGATAATAGGCAGCGACGTCGTCGCCCGGCACGCCGCCCGGCGAAAAGTTACGCGTCATCGGCGCCATGACAATGCGGTTGGCGAGGGTGAGGCCGCGCAACTGCAGCGGCTGGAATAGCGGATCAGCCATGTCGGTTCTTATTCCTTCGCCACGCGCATATTGTCCTGATGGGGTGCCGGTGGCCGCTCATGCGCGCGATTCGAGCCCGGCGAATGCACGAGGCGCAGCCGTTCGAGCCGGCGGCTGGTGAACAGCCATTCGCCATCACGCTTCGCATAGCTGTCGTGATAATAGCCCCAGCCGTGGAGCCAGTGTTCCTCGTCGCCCTGCATCCAGTGCAGCCAGTCCTCAAGCGCCCACCAGCCGGTGGCTTCGGTGGATGACAGGATCCTGATTTCCGGACTGTGGACATGATGGATCGTGCTGACGCCATCGAGTGACTTGAGCAGTGCCGCCATCATCGCGTCGCGTCCCGCGGCGAGGACGTGGGAAACATGCTCGGGTGCGTGGCAATCGCGGTATGTGTCCCAATCCTTGGTATCGAGTGAGCGGACCCGGCGCGCCATGAGATTTTTGATCTCGTTGGTCGCGACAAGCCGTTCGAGGTCGCTAATCTCCGCCACATGTTTCTCCTGCCCGGTCGCGGGCCTGGCCGCGTCCAGCGAGTTCAGCATGGCCCTTCGCGCTTTGCCAATCCCCGCGCAGCAGGTATCGGCGGGTCGATCAGCTGCCGGGAATGCAGGACAGCAGCCCGCCATCGATCGGGATCGCCTGGCCGGTGACATAGGCCGCGGCATCCGACAGCAGCCAGCTCGCCGCGGCGGCCATATCATCGGGCACCGCGAGCCGGCCCATCGGGATCGATGCGGCGGCGGCGTCCTCGGCGCCCGGTGCCGAGGCGAACCATTGCTCGATCATCGGAGTCAGCGTTGTGCCGGGGCAGATCGCGTTCACGCGGACGCCATAGGGCGCCATATCGAGCGCGGCGGCGGTGGTGAGGCCGACCACGGCAAATTTGCTCGCCGAATAGGCGCTCGCCATTCGGGCGGGGCGCAGGCCGGCGCCCGATGCGATGACCACCACCGAGCCCGACTTGCGTGGCTTCATCATCGCAAGCTCGCCGCGCAGGCAGAGGAAGGTGCCGCGGCTGTTGACCTTGAACGCCCTGTCCCAGGTATCGAGAGGCGTATCGACGATGTCGAACGGCGGGAAGGTGATCGCGGCGCAATTGAGCGCATGATCGAGCCGTCCATGATCGCTCTCGATCTTCGCGAACAGTGCGGCGACGCTGGTCTCCTCGCCGATATCGACATGGACGAAGCTCGCCTTCGCGCCGGTCGCGCGGATATCCGCTGCGGTCTGCTCTCCCGCGTCGGCGATGATGTCGGCTACGACCAGGGTGCCACCGTCACGCGCGAAGGACAGCGCTGCCGCACGGCCCATGCCGCGAGCGCCGCCCACGACCAGCATGATTTTTCCATCGAAAATCGCCATCGGGTCCATCCCACTTTCTGGTGTCGTCACGGGCACGGATATATCCCGCTCCCGCGCCGCTTCAGTGTCCGTCAGAGTTTTACGAATACCGCCTTGGTCTGCATGAACTGATCGATCGAATCCGGGCCGAGTTCACTGCCGAGACCGGACTGCTTGTAGCCGCCGAAGGGGCAGGACACGTCGAGCCAGGCCATCGTGTTGACCCAGACCGTGCCGGCCTTCAGCCGGCCCGCCATGCGATGTGCGCGGGTTATGTCGTTCGTCCAGACCGCCGCAGCGAGGCCATAGTCCGAATCATTGCCCTGGAAGACCGCGTCGTCCTCGTCGTCGAACGCGATCAGCGAAGCGACCGGGCCGAAAATCTCCTCGCGCGCGATGCGCATGTCGTTGGTGACGCCGGTGAAGATTGTCGGGCGGACGAAATACCCCTTGCGGTCAGGATTGTCGCCGCCATGCGCCACCGTCGCGCCGCCATCGCGACCGATGCCGATATACTTGTTCACACGGTCATATTGGGCGCGGAAACCGAGCGGACCAAGGCCGGTGGATTCGTCGAGAGGATCGCCCACCGTCATCGCCTTCGCGGCCACGCTCAGCTTGGCTGAAAATTCCTCGTAGAGATCGCGCTGGACGAAGATGCGCGTGCCCAGCGCGCAACCCTGGCCGTTCATATAGGTGAAGCCGAACAGCGCGGTCTGCACCGCGGCGTCGATATCAGCGTCGGGGAAGATGATGTTCGGCGTCTTGCCGCCAAGCTCGAGGATCGTACGCTTGAGCGTGCCGGCTGATGCCGCGAGGATCTGTTTGCCGGTCGCCGTAGAGCCGGTGAAGGCGATGCAATCGACATCGGAATGTTCGGTCAGCGCCTTGCCCGCTTCGGGGCCGAAGCCGGTGACGATGTTGACGACACCATCGGGTAGGCCGGCTTCGAGCAGCAGCTCGCCGAGGCGCAGCACGGTGAGCGGCGCCTGCTCGGCCGGTTTCACGACCGCGCAGTTGCCGGTGGCGAGGATCGGCGCGAGCTTCATCGCCGATGCACCGATTGATCCGTTCCACGGCAGGATCGCGCCGACGACGCCGAGCGGCTCCTTCAGCGTATAGTTGAGCATCGATGGATCGCCGGGGTTGGTGGCGCCGTGAATCTTGGTCGGCCAGCCGGCATAATAGCGGAACAGCGAAATCGCATATTGGACGAGACCACGGGTGACGTGGATCGTCATGCCGTTGTTCAGCGTCTCGAGCTGCGCGAGCATCTCGCTGTCGCGTTCGAGGAGATCGGCGACCCGGTTGAGGATCAGTGAACGCTGCGCCGGATGCAGCCCCGACCAGCGCCCGTCATCGGCGGCGCGCCGCGCGGCGGCGACAGCAGCGGCGACATCCTGCGCATCGGCTTGCGCGACATGGGCAAGAATCGTCTCGTTGGTCGGGTTGCCGACCGCGAAGGCGGCGCCGCTGGAAGCCTCCACCCATTTCCCGTCGACCAGCATAGGGCGATCACTGCTCCGCAAAAAGGCGGCGACGCCGGGTTCGGTTGCGCCATGGCTCGCGGGATCGGCGACATCGGCGCGATCGATGACGGTGCTATTCATGATGATCCTCTCCTTGGTGCGCGTCCTGCGCGCGCCGGTCTTGGTGCCACTGCACATCATTTGACCGATGCAACCAACCGCTTTCGCGGCCAGGGGCTTCGCTGAGACGTTTACTGCAACCCGTAAGTCGATAGAAAATATCACATATCCTTAATTCAGCCATCGGTGGATTTGGGCTCGTGGATCATGGCTTGCCCGTTCCGCCGGCGCCTTCCACTATGGGGCATGGCAGCCGATCGGAGCGACATCGCGGTTCATGCGCTCGGCGAACTTGCCACTGCGGATTGGGCCGGTGCCAATCTCATCATCAACGGGCCGGCGCGGGAGGCGCTCGATGCCATGCCGGCTGGGGCCGCGCATGTCGCGGTGACGAGTCCACCCTATTTCGGGCAGCGTGATTACGGGGCAGCGGGACAGATCGGCGCCGAGACGACGCCCGATGATTATGTCGCCGCGCTGGTCGGGATATTCCGGAGCGTAAGGCGGGTGCTGCGCGACGACGGGACGCTGTGGCTCAACCTTGGCGACAAATATCGTGACGGCGCGCTGCTGGGCATGCCGTGGCGCGTCGCGCTCGCGCTGGTCGATGATGGCTGGGCGCTTCGTTCAGACATCATCTGGCACAAGCCCAACGCGATGCCCCATTCGGTGAAGACGCGGCCGACGCATGATCATGAGTATCTCTTCATGTTCAGCAAAGGCGGGCCTTATCATTATGATGCCGACGCCATCCGCGAGCCGCACAGGACCTTTAGTGAAGATAGCAAGATGCGCGGCGGGCGCGGCCATTTCGGACGCCGGGACGGCACCCCCGAAGCCGGCAAAAACCGCGGCAACGGCAATCTGCACGATGGCCGCTGGGATCAGGCCTTTCATCCGATGGGGCGCAACAAGCGCACCGTCTGGTCGGTCCCGCTGGGCAAATATCGCGAGGCGCACTTCGCTGTCTTCCCACCGGCGCTGATCGAGCCGTGCATCCTCGCGGGCAGCCCGGCGGATGGCGTCGTGCTCGATCCCTTCTTCGGCGCGGGGACGACCGGGCTGGTTGCATGCGACACCGGCCGCCGTTTCATCGGCGTCGACATCAATCGCGACTATTGCGACATGGCGTATCGGCGGCTCGTTACATGAACGACCGGCATTGCCGGCCGTTCACACCGACTGTATCTGCCCGCCGTCGATCCGCATGTTGATCCCCGTGATATAGCCGGCGAGCGGGCTTGCCAGAAACGCCACCGCCGCGCCGATATCCTCGACGCGACCGATCCGTTGCACCGGCAGGGGGAGGAAGGTCGTCACAAGTCGCTTCTCGATCTCGGCCCAGTCTTCCGGCCAGCCCTGCTGACGGCCGAGGTCGGTACCCCAGGCCTCGACCGCGGGAGTCATGATCACACCGGGGCTCACCGTATTGACCGTCACGCCACCCACCGTCATCGAGCGCGCAAGGCCGGCGGTGAGATTGAGCATCGCGGCATAAGACGCATATTGCGAAGGCTGTCCCGCGGTCGGTTGCACGGCGGCGGCGCTGCCGATGTTGATCACGCGGCCCCAGCCCCGCTCTATCATGCCGGGCACGAGGCGCTTGATCATGCGAACCGCCGCCATCGGTTTTGACTGATACGCCTCCTCCCAACGCGCGATCGTATCGTCGAACCAGTCGACATGGCCGTCGCCGGTATGCGCGGCATTGTTGACGAGAATGTCGATACCGCCGAGCGCGCCGAGAACCTCGTCGCACACATGCGCGGCCTCGTCGTCCCGCGACAGATCGCCGAGCACCAGCGAAGCTGTGGCGCCGCCTTGCACCAGATCCTCGACAACCTTCTCGCCGCGCGCGGGATTGCGCCCGTGGATCACAACGACGGCCCCTTCGTCGGCAAGGCGCTTCGCGATGCCGATCCCGATTCCGGACGTGCTGCCCGTGATGAGCGCGCGTTTCCCGCCAAGTGCCAGATCCATTTCGCCTCTCCAGTCTTCGCTCCCAGAAAAACTGAACTGCATAGTACTAAAAGTCAAACCCGACCGGCGCGATACGGGTGTCGAACCGGCGCTCTACGGTGTTGCCCACATGATCGATATTGCGGTCGGGCCCCGCTTCGCCGCAAAAAGGGCAGCGCCCGCCAACAAGAAGGCAATGACGTGAACATTCCAGACGATATCTTCACCGAACCCGAAGATGTGGATCCTAACACGCTGGCGCATCTCGGCCCGCTGCGGCGGCTGGCGGGGATCTGGGAGGGGCATCGCGGTGTCGATCTCAACCCTAAAGCCGCTGGGCCGGAGCAGCGGGATTATTATGAGCGCATCGAACTGCAGCCGATCGATCCGCAGGCCAACGGGCCGCAGCTCTTTTATGGTCTGCGCTATCATATCCATATCAACACGACGGAAGAGGATACCACCTTCCATGATCAGGTCGGCTATTGGCTGTGGGAGCCAGCGACAGGCCTGATCCTTCAGACGATCGCGATTCCGCGCGGGCAGGTGGCTATCGCGTCCGGCCATGCCGAGCCAGATGCGACGAAGCTGGTGCTGACAGCGGAGCGCGGGCAGACCGACTATGGAATCTGCTCGACGACCTTTCTCGAACTGGCTTTTCGGACCGATTCCTATCGGATCGAGGTGGACTTCCATGCAGATGGCTCGTGGAGCTATGTGTCCGACACGATGCTGCAGGTGCGCGGCCAGGACGAGCCCTTCAGGCATCGCGACCGCAACACGCTGGCGAAGATCGGCGAACCCGATCTCAATCCGTGGGCGCGGATCGTCCGGGACAAACAAGACGCAGATTAGAAGAAGATGGTCGGGGAGAGAGGATTCGAACCTCCGGCCCCTGCCTCCCGAAGACAGTGCTCTACCAGGCTGAGCTACTCCCCGACGGAGATCCGGTCGTTGTTTTCGGCTTCGGGAGCCGACCGGATTGAGCCAAGTCGGGGCGCTATAAGGGGGGGATCGATTCCTTGCAAGAGGGTCAGCGCGGCAAAGGCAGGGCGGGCTGGGCAGTCGTTCCGCCGCCGTGGAGCGGAGCCTTGCGCGCAATGGTCACCGCCATCACCGCGGCAAGGACGCCGAACATGCCGGCGATGAGGAACGCCAGGAAATAGCTGCCGGTGACCTCCCGGATCAGCCCGGCGCCGATGGCGGCCGTCGCGGCGCCGATCTGGTGGCCCGTCATCACCCAGCCGAACACGATCGGCGCGCGTGCCTCACCGAAATAGCGGTTGGCGAGCGCGACCGTCGGAGGAACGGTGGCGATCCAGTCGAGCCCGTAGAGGACCGCGAAGATCAGCAGGCCGGCGGGCGCGAAATCGAGCGCGGGCAACGCCACCAGCGCGAGGCCGCGAATGCCATAATAGACGAAGAGCAGCTTGCGCGGATCAAAGCGATCGGTGAGCCAGCCCGAGGCCGTCGTGCCGAACAGATCAAACAGCCCCATCAGCGAGAGCAGCCCGGCGGCGGCGACCGGCGCGATCCCATTATCGCCGCAATAGGCGATCAGGTGCGTGCCGACGAGACCGTTGGTGGTGAGCCCGCAGATGAAGAAGGTGCCGAACAACAGCCAGAACATCGGGGTCCGCGCGGCCTCCACCAGAACATGGATCGCCTGCATCGCCCCTGCGTCGGGCAGGTTCTCTGGCAGCGTGCCGGGGGATTCGCCATAGCGGCTGGCGCCGATCGCGGCCGGGCTTTCGGGCATCAGCAACCAGACGAGCGGGATCAGCGCGGCGGCGGCGATCCCGACGAATAGCACCACAGGGGCCCAGGCGCCGTTACGCGTCAGCCAGGCCATGAAGGGGAGGAAGATCAGCGCCCCGGTCGCGGTGCTGGCCGTGAGCAGCCCCATCATCAGCCCGCGGCGCGCGGCGAACCAGCGGTTGACGATCGTGGCGCCGAGCACCGGAGCAATCGCGCCGCTGCCCATTCCCGAGACCACACCCCAGCTGAGAATATAATGCCAGGGCGCCGTCATCCACAGGCTGGCGATGCTCGCCACCGCCATCAGGCCGAGCCCCCCGATCATCACCTTGCGCACGCCTAAGCTCTGCATCGCCGCCGCGGCAAAGGGGCCGGCGAGACCGTACAGAAAGATGCCGACCGCCGCCGCGAACGAGACGGTGGCGCGATCCCATCCGAACTGGAGTTCGAGCGGGCGTATCAGCACGCCTGGCGCCGAGCGCAGCGCTGCGGCGACGAGCAACGCGACAAAGGTGATAGCGACGACGACGAAGGCGTAGCGCTGGCTCGAAGAGGATCGACGGAGCATGGCGCTGGGTACCGATCGGTACGGTGTCGCGCAACAGGAAAGATTGGGCCATCGTCCGTGTGTCAGAAAAGAGGAGCGTGGGAATGCAGCACATCGATCGCCGCCGCACCGCGCCAGCCACCGCGCGCAATCGCGATCCCATATTGGCGATATTGAAGCGCGTCCTGCCGCGGGCGGGAACGGTGCTCGAAATTGCCAGCGGGAGTGGGGAGCATGCTCTTTATTTCGCCCGCCATCTCCCCGAACTTATCTGGCAGCCGACCGATCCCTCCACTGAAGCGCGGGCATCGATCGAGGCGTGGCAGCTAGCTGAGCGATGCGCCAATCTTCGCGCGCCGCTGGCGCTAGACGCGTCGAGCACTGCGTGGCCTGTCGAGGAGGCTGCGGCGATCGTGGCGATCAATATGGTACACATCAGCCCGTGGGAAGCGACGCTCGGGCTGCTGGCGGGCGCGGGCCGGCTGCTGCGCAGTGGCGGCCCGCTTTATCTATATGGCCCCTATCGGCGCGCAGGGCATCCGATCGAACAGAGTAACGCTGCGTTCGATGCCGACCTTCGCAACCGCAATCCGGCCTGGGGACTTCGCGACGTTGCCGATGTGGCCGCCGCCGGCGAAGCTTGCGGTCTTCGCCTTGTCGAGACGATCGAGATGCCTGCGAACAATCTCTCGTTGCTGTTTCTCCGCGTCTGAAGCCCCAAGAAAAAGGCCCCGGGGCGAACCACGGGGCCTTTTGCATCTGTATCGAAGGATGAAACGCGCTTCAGGCCGCCTTCGCCTTTTTCGCAGCCTCGATCGCGTCAACGATTATCTGGCGCGCTTCGTTGGCGTCGCCCCAGCTCCCGATCCGCACCCACTTCTTTGGTTCGAGATCCTTGTAGTGGGTGAAGAAATGCTCGATCTGCTGCATCACGATCTCTGGAAGATCAGTGCTCTCGCTGACATTCTCATAATAGGGGAAGGTGCCGTCGACGGGGACGGTCAGCAATTTCTCGTCACCGCCGGCCTCATCTTCAAGCTTGAGCACGGCGATCGGGCGCACCCGCACCACGCAGCCGGGGATGAAGGGCGAGCGCGCGACGACGAGGGCATCGAGCGGATCGCCGTCGGGCGACAGCGTGTGGGGCACGAAGCCGTAATTCGCCGGATAGCGCATCGGAGTGTGGAGGATGCGATCGACGAAGAGCGCGCCGGACTTCTTGTCGAACTCGTATTTCACGGGTTCGCCGCCGACGGGCACCTCGATGATCACGTTGAGGCTGTTGGGCGGATCATCGCCCACGGGGATGAGGTCAATATTCATGCGGGGGCCTTTATGCTGCACCGCACCAGTTGCCAAGCGCCTTATCGTCAAATCGGCGGGTTTTGGCGGCCAAAAGGCGCGATACGTCGCGATCTTTCCCTCGGACCGATAAATCCCTAATGCCACCGCGATGAGCAGGATCGAAACACCCCGCCCGATACGCGGAACGCAGGACATGCTGGGCGACCAGGCGGCGCGCTTCGGCCACGTCGTCGACACGTTCGAACGAGTGCGGCGACTATACGGTTTCGGACGGGTCGAAGTGCCGGTGTTCGAATCCACCGCGGTATTCGCGCGCTCGCTTGGCGAGACGACCGACGTCGTGTCGAAGGAGATGTATTCGTTCGAGGATCGCGGCGGCGATTCGCTGACGTTGCGCCCCGAATTCACCGCTGGCATTTCACGCGCCTATCTGACCGAGGGCTGGCAGCAGCATATCCCGCTCAAGGTCGCGACCCATGGCGCGCTGTTCCGCTATGAGCGTCCGCAAAAGGGCCGCTACCGCCAGTTCCACCAGCTGGATGCCGAGGTGATCGGATCGGGTGAGCCTCTGGCCGATATCGAACTGCTCTGTTTTGCCGACCAGCTCCTGAAGGAACTGAAGATCGACGACGGCGTCACCCTGACGCTCAACACGCTCGGCGACAGCGCGACGCGTGATGCCTGGCGCGCGGCGCTGATCGAGCATTTCACCCGGCATCGCGGCGACCTGTCCGAGGACAGCATCGAGCGCCTCGACAAGAACCCGCTGCGGATTCTCGATTCGAAGGATCCGCGCGACCGGCCGATCGCCGATGCCGCGCCCGAGATCGACGCCTATCTCTCGGCAGAGGCGGGCGGGTTTTTCGAAGCGGTCACCAAGGGGCTGGAGGCGGCCGGTGTCGCGTGGACGCGCAATGCGCGGCTGGTACGCGGACTGGATTATTATCGCCACACCGCGTTCGAGTTCGTCACCGACCGGCTCGGCGCGCAGGGGACGGTCTTGGGCGGCGGCCGTTATGACGGATTGATCGAGGCGCTCGGCGGCCCGCCGACTCCGGCGGTCGGCTGGGCCGCCGGGATCGAGCGGCTCGCGATGCTGATCGAAGCGCCGGCACCCGAGCGGATCGCGGTGGCGGTGGTGCCGATCGGCGAGGCGGCGCAGGCGGTGGCGAACGCCATCCTCGCAGATCTGCGCCGCGCCGGCATAGCCGCCGACATGGCCTATAAGGGCAATATGAAGAAGCGGATGCAGAAGGCCGATGCGAGCGGCGCCGAATGGGCGATCATCCTTGGCGATGACGAGGTCGGGCGGAGCGAAGCGGGGCTCAAGCGGCTGTCCGATCAGACTCAGCGATGGGTGCCGATCTCCAGCCTCGTCGCCACAATCAAGGGCTGACGATGGTATCGATCACGTCCCAACGCATTGCCCAGATCGAGGCGCGCCGCGACGAGTTGCAGGCTTCCATGTCGCGCGGCGATCTTTCAGGTGAACAGTTCGTCCAGCTGTCGAAGGATTATGCCGAGATCGAACCCGTCGCCATTGCGGCGGGGCAGGTGCGGCGTTTCCGCGCCGAGATCGAGGCGCTGGCGTTCATGATGGATGACGACGGCGCCGACGCCGAGATGAAGGCGATGGCAGCCGAGGAACTCGACGAGCTGCGCGGCAAGCTGGTCGAGGCCGAACGAACACTGGCGCTCAAGCTGCTGCCGCGGGACGCTGCCGACGAGCGATCGGCGATGCTCGAAATTCGCGCGGGCACCGGCGGTGACGAGGCGGCGTTGTTCGCCGGCGACCTGTTCCGTATGTACCAGCGCTATGCCGAGGATCGCGGTTGGCGGGTCGAACTGATCTCGGCAAGCGTTGCCGATATGGGTGGGTACAAGGAAGTCGTCGCGGGGGTCACGGGCGCAGGGGTGTTCGCACGGCTCAAGTTCGAAAGCGGCGTCCACCGGGTGCAGCGTGTGCCCGTCACCGAATCGGGCGGACGTATCCACACATCGGCGGCGACCGTCGCCGTGCTGCCCGAGGCGGAGGAGGTCGATGTCCAGATCGACGAGGCCAAGGATCTGCGGATCGACGTCTATCGGTCTTCGGGGCCCGGCGGCCAGTCGGTCAACACCACCGACAGCGCAGTCCGGATCACCCATCTTCCCACAGGGCTGGTCGTCATCCAGCAGGACGAAAAGTCGCAGCACAAGAACAAGGCCAAGGCGCTGAAGGTTTTGCGCACGCGGCTCTACGAACAGGAGCGTGAACGGCTGGCGAGTGCGCGTGCCGGCGCGCGCAAGTCCATGGTCGGATCGGGCGACCGCTCCGAGCGCATCCGCACCTATAATTTCCCGCAGGGCCGCGTGACCGATCACCGGATCAACCTCACCCTTCACCGCCTTTCCGAAATCCTTGAGGGGCCGGGGCTCGACGAGCTGGTGAGCGCGCTCATCGCCGAAGACGAGGCCGAGCGGCTGGCCCAGCTCGACGGCTGATGGCAGAGCGGATCCGCGCTGCGCTGTCCCGTGCGACGATGGCGCTGAAGCCGTTGAGTGATACCGCGGGGCTCGATGCCGAAGTGTTGATGGCGCACGCGATCGGCGTGTCGCGCGAGGCTATGCTGCTCCACCATCTCGAGCATGACAGCCCCCCTTCGTTCGACAGCTTGCTTGCGAGGCGTCTCGATGCGGAGCCGGTCGCCTATATCGTGGGCCGGCGCGATTTCTGGACGATCGAACTGGAGGTCGCGCCGGGAGTGCTTATCCCGCGCGCCGACAGTGAGACGCTGATCGAGGCGGCGGTAGCGCATTTCGGGTCAAAGGGGCCGACACGGGTGATCGACCTTGGCACGGGATCGGGGGCGCTGTTGCTCGCGGCGCTCGCCGAGTGGCCCGGTGCGACGGGCGTCGGCATCGATCTGTCCGATGAGGCGCTGGCGATAGCCGCCGCCAATGCCGAGCGGCTGGGGCTTGCGCCGCGGGCCGCCTTCGTCAAGGCGGACTGGGCGTACGGTGTGGAGGGCCCGTTCGATCTGATATTGTGCAATCCGCCTTATGTCGAAAGTGGCGCGACGCTGTCGCGAGAAGTCGCGGCCTATGAGCCCGCGACGGCGCTTTACGCTGGACCGGATGGACTTGCCGATTATCGCCGGCTCGCCCCGCAGCTCTGCCGGTTGCTCGGAGAAGGCGGACTGGCTGCGATCGAAATTGGTGCGACCCAGACGCTTGCGGTGTCCGCGCTGCTTGCGGAGCAGGGGCTTTTGACGTTCGTTCGCCGCGATCTGGCGGGGCGAGATCGCTGTATCTGCGCGGTTCGATAAGCTTTTCGCCTGATCCATTTCAGGATCACGCATATTCCGCTTGGAAATTGGCGGTTGACCCCCTACATCGGGTCCATTGAACGGGCCGGGATTGCCGTAGCGCAACCGCCCGATGCAACCGACCTCCATGCCACGGCTGCGAGTTTTTCGTGCAGCCATGTCGTCTGGCGGATGCGAAGCCTCCAGATCAGGGGCTTTGCACCGGTTTGGTCTGCATATGATTTTTCGGAGCGGTGCTCCGGATGGGAAACCGGGACGGGCCCGGTTCGGGGAGTGGTGAACCGTACCACAAGTGACGAGGACATCGGAAAGTTGATCAATAATCGGCAGAACGGCCGCCGTCGCGGCCGTGGTGGCGGTGGCTCAGGTGCCCCGCGTCCCAACGGTGGCAGTGGCGGTCAGGATCGCGGCAACCGCATCGACAATCGCGCGCGCGGCAATGCCGCCCAGCTCCATGAGAAATACAAGGCCCTGGCGCGGGATGCGCAAATGCAGGGCGACCGGGTCAACACCGAATATTATCTGCAGTTCGCAGACCATTATTTCCGCGTGCTCGCCGAAAGCCGTTCGCGCTTCGAGGAGCAGCAGCCCCGGCCCCGCCGCGACGACTTCAGCCAGTCTGATGAGGATTATGGCGATGAGGGCGACCGGCTGGCCAATGAGGACCAGGGCGGTTCGGATCAGGTCTATGCGAGCGAGCAGGATCGCCAGCGGGACTATGAGCCGCGCGAGGCCCGTAGCGACAATCGCGAACGTGCCGAACGTATGGAGCGCGCCGATCGTGGCGATGGTCGCGCTGAGAATCGCGAGCGCATCGAGCGCACCGAGAGCAGGGTTGGCAATCGTCGCGAAGATCAGCCGCGCCGCCCGCGACGCGAGAGCGCGCCGCGCTACGAGGAGCAGCCGGAGCCGCAGCCTTCCGCGCCCGCCGAGGAGCCCGATGGCAATGTGGCGGTTGCCGAGACGCCCGCACCCGCGCGTCGTCGTGGCCGGCCGCCCCGTGCAGCGGCGCCCCAGGCCAATGCGGAGCGGATTGACATGGACGTGCTGCCGCCAAGCTTCTCGCTCGCGGCTCCCGTGAACGATGCGGGCGATGCGGAAGTGGTCGAGAAGCCTCGCCGTCGGACGCGTAAGCCACGCGGCGAGGAAGCGGCGGCCTGAGGCGGTCGCTCAGCGTGAAGTCGAAAGAAGGCGGTCCGGTCAGGGCCGCCTTTTTTTGTCCAGTTCGTCACCACGCTTTTCGAGGTTCGCGACATCCTCGTCATGGCCGGTACCCGAACTGAGGAAGATCAATCCCATCAGCGCGCCCGCCAGTAACACCGACAGCGCGACGCCCGCCGACGTCGCGATGAGCATCGTCGCCGTCAACGGCGAGCCGTCGGCGCGCAGGTAGAGAATCGCGGCGGCGACGCTCAGTATCGACACCAGCAACACCCAGCGCATGATGCGGCGATAGCGCGCCCAGGCAAAAGCGGCATAAGCGGGATCGGACAGGCGATTGCGACGTTGCGACATGTCTTCCATTTGGTGTCTGAAAGTGGGATCATCAAGCGGTGGCGGCCCTGAGCCGACACAGGAGAGAATCGGAAACGCGAGTTCGATGTCGATCGGACGGATGTTTCCCGAAAGGAGGCCGAATGACGATTGCGGCATTACTCCAGAGGCGCGCCGATGTGTCGATCATCAGCGTCGCGCCCGAAATGCCGGTGCGCGATGTGTTGGCGTTGCTGGCCGACAAGCGGATCGGCGCCGTGCCGGTGATAGCCGAAGAGCGCGTGGTCGGGATCATGTCCGAACGCGACATGATCTATGGCTTGCGGCGTGAGGGTTCGAGTTTTCTCGATCAGCCGGTCCGCAATGCGATGACAAGCGAGGTCATAACCGTTTCGAGCGACGTCACCTTATTGGAGGCACTCGGGATGATGACGCGGCGGCGCGTCCGGCATCTGCCGGTGGTCGATGATGGCGTGATCGTCGGCTTTGTTTCGATCGGCGATCTCGTCAAGGCGCGGATGGAAAAGATCGAAAGCGAAGCTGCTGCAATGCGGGAATATATCCAGACCGCCTGATTCCATCAGGAAGAAAGGATTTTCAACTGGTTGGCGCTTGCCGCGATTCGTCCGCCCGCCGCGTCGCACGCGGCTTGATTCGGGACGAGCCGCTCTTGTCTGATGATCTGCCGACGGTCGGAATGCCCGGAAAATCTGGCTTAAAATCGCGTGTCGTTTTTTTGTAATTTTGTTGTTGACCCTCGGGGGGCTCGCCCATAGAAGCCCCTCCACCGACGGAGGCCGCGAGGTTCTACCAAGCAGCCGCCGGACTTTCCGGATCGCTAAAACGATCACCCTGAGAGAGCTTCTTTTAGGGGATGGAAGGTTTTCGGTTCTTTCTCATTGTTATTTGATGAAGGGACATGTGGGCGACGGCTCCTGGTTCTGCGATTTTCAAGGTCGTGGATACTAGGTTAAAGTTAAGTCGTTCCATGTCTTGATATGCAACACACTTGTATATTTGTGCAGGAACGGCTCCTTGAATTGCCGCCTGTTTCCGGGATTTCCCCTGGGGATGGGTGGTCATCAACTTGAGAGTTTGATTCTGGCTCAGAACGAACGCTGGCGGCATGCCTAACACATGCAAGTCGAACGAACCTTTCGGGGTTAGTGGCGCACGGGTGCGTAACGCGTGGGAATCTGCCCTTAGGTACGGAATAACTCAGGGAAACTTGAGCTAATACCGTATGATGTCTTCGGACCAAAGATTTATCGCCTAGGGATGAGCCCGCGTTGGATTAGCTAGTTGGAGAGGTAAAGGCTCACCAAGGCGACGATCCATAGCTGGTCTGAGAGGATGATCAGCCACACTGGGACTGAGACACGGCCCAGACTCCTACGGGAGGCAGCAGTGGGGAATATTGGACAATGGGCGCA
>Ga0307412_10000863_pt1 | contig 17426 bp, 17 predicted proteins | sample DK1Cmetagenome_3_FD_203823 | JGI IMG/M metagenome (GOLD analysis project Ga0307412, IMG submission 203823) | Maize rhizosphere microbial communities from greenhouse at UC Davis, California, United States - DK15-C-1 | ecosystem: Host-associated > Plants > Roots > Rhizosphere > Soil | place: USA...
AACGCTTCCTGACGGGGAGGGGATCCTCGCTGGCCGGTTCCGGCTGCGGGAACGTCTGGGACGCGGATCCGTTGCGGAGGTCTTCCGTGCTGTGGACATGTACGGCGGGCCGGACGTGGCAGTCAAGATGGCGGTGGAGAACTCGGAGAAGCAGCACGGGCGTATCCGCAACGAAGCGGCTGTCCTGGCCGCCCTTCACCACCCGTCCATCATCAGGTTCATCGCGCAAGGCGTGATGCCGTCCGGCGGCCCGCGCGGCGGACGGCCGTTCGTGGTGGAGGAACTTGCGCTGGGAACCAGCCTTGCAGAGGCCGTCCGCAGCAACAGCAGTCAACCCGACGAGGTAGCCGGCTGGGCTGTCGGGCTGTTCGGTGCGCTCGCCCACCTTCATGGCCGTGGCCTGGTGCACCGGGACGTCAAGCCCGCCAACCTGATGCTGAGCGGACTGCGGCGCAGCCCGGTGCGGATCATCGACTTTGGCATTGCCGCTGCCGAGGGATCTGCAACGGAACCTGGCATGTCCTCCGGCACCGTGCACTACATGAGCCCCGAACAGGCATCCGGCGGGGAAACTGGACCGTCCTGGGACGTCTACTCGATGGGGCTTGTCCTCTTGGAGCTCCTGACCGGGACCAAGGCATTTCCCGGGACCGCCATCGAGTCGCTGGTGGCCAGGACGCTCCGCAGCCCCCATGTTCCGGACTCGCTGCCGCCCGGCTGGCAGGCCTTCCTCCGCTCCCTGACGGCGATGGGCAGCGGGGAGCGGCCGACGGCGGCAGAGGCCGCGGGCATGGCCTCCCGGCTTCTTCCCAAACCTGCCGAAGAAGGCATCAGCCCCTGCCGCAGGATGGCTGTTTTTCCTGCCCGCAGGATACGGCAGTTGGTCTAGGCCCCTGTTGCGTCACTGCCCGTAGGGTCCGCTGCCGTTGGATCGGCAAGTGACAGTCCGCCTACCGGGCTGCCGTCCCAGTGGATCAGCTTCCATCCACCGTCCGGGTCACCTTCAAGGGCCACGATTCCCGTGTTGGCCAACACGTGGCGGGCTGCGAATTCATGGTCCACGTCCCCAGCGCGGCGACCGGCCCACGTACGGATCGCGGCACCGTGGCTCACAACTGCGGCCGCCTGGTGCTGAGCGTCAAGCGCCCGCTCCACAACCTGCCGGATCGCGGCATCGAACCGTTCAAAGAACGAGTGTCCGTCCGGACCTGCCGGCATGCGCTGGTCCAGGTCCCCCGCAGCCCAAGAGAACACGGTCCCCATATAGCGCTTGTGGGACTCATGGTCAGTCAGTTTCTCCAAGGCCCCGGCCTCGATCTCGTGCAGGCCCTCAAGCACCTCGACGTCCAGGCCGTGCACACGTGCCAGCGGAGCAGCCGTGATTTGGGTCCTGATCAGCGTTGACGCGTACAGGGCCCCGATGGGCTCATTGGCCAGGGACCGCGCCATGGCCTCGGCCTGCCGCTCACCAAGTTCCGTCAGTCCGGGCCCCGGGTGGGCGGTATCCAACTGGCCGAGGACGTTGCCGGGGGTCTGTCCGTGGCGGATGAGCAGCAGCTTCATGCTCTCAAGTTTCGCACCCCGGGCACCTGGCTGAGGACCCGCCCACTGTCCCCGGGCAGCGCGAAGGCGCCCGGCCTTCCCAGGCCCGGCGCCGTCGTCGTAATTCTCCTGCCCCTGCGGGGCGGGCTACTTGAGGTGGTCCACCAACTGGTCCGCGATGCCCGTGTACTTGCCGGGCGTGAGCGCGAGCAGGCGTGCTTCGGCTTCGGCGGAGAGGCCGAGGCTCTGCACGAACTCCCGCATGCGCGCGGCATCCACGCGCTGGCCGCGGGTGAGGTCCTTGAGCCGCTCGTAGGGGTTCTCCATGCCCTTGACGCCGGCAACGGCCTCGGCACGCATGACCATCTGGATGGCTTCGCCCAGGACTTCCCAGTTCGTGTCCAGATCGCCGGCCAGCACGTCCTCTGCAACATCCAGGCGCTCGAGGCCCTTGGCCACGTTGGAGATGGCCAGCAGCGAATGCCCGAAGGCCACGCCGATGTTGCGCTGGCTGGAGGAGTCCGTGAGGTCGCGCTGCCAGCGGGACGTCACCAGGGTTGCCGCCAGGGTGTCCAGCAGGCCATTGGAGATTTCCAGGTTCGCTTCGGCGTTCTCGAAGCGGATCGGGTTGACCTTGTGCGGCATCGTGGAGGAGCCGGTGGCGCCCGCAACCGGGATCTGCGCGAAGTAGCCGATGGAGATGTAGCTCCAGATGTCCGTGCAGACGTTGTGCAGGATGCGGTTGAAGCGGGCCACGTCGGCGTACAGCTCGGCCTGCCAGTCGTGGCTTTCGATCTGGGTGGTAAGGGGGTTCCAGGTCAGTCCCAGGCCCTCCACGAAGGACCGGGAGACCTCCTGCCAGTCGGCGCCGGGAACAGATGCGACATGGGCGGCGTAGGTTCCGGTGGCACCGTTGATCTTGCCCAGGTACTCGGTCTTTGCGATCCGGTCCAGCTGGCGGTTCAGGCGGTGCGCGATGACCGCGAGCTCCTTGCCCAGGGTGGTGGGCGTGGCCGGCTGCCCGTGCGTCCGGGAGAGCATGGGAACGGAGCGGTTGTCCTCAGCCATCCTGCCGATCTGGGCCACCAGGGCGCTGGCGGCGGGCAGCCACACGTCCTCCACAGCGCCCTTGACGCCGAGGGCGTAGGAGAGGTTATTGATGTCCTCGGAGGTGCAGCCGAAGTGCACCATGGCCGTCAGGTTTTCGATGCCGATGCCGGGAAGGCGCCTGCCGATGTAGTACTCCACGGCCTTCACGTCGTGGACCGTGACGGCCTCGATCTCGGCGAGTTCGGCCACGGAGGCGGCGTCGAATTCGGTGACGATGGCGCGGAGCTGGTCCTGCTGGTCCTGGCTGAGCGCGCCGGCGCCCGGAAGCACGTTGTTGCTGGTCAGGTGGATGAGCCATTCAACTTCGACAGCCACACGGTCCCGGTTCAGGGCGGCTTCGGACAGGTAGTCCACCAGCGGTGCGACGGCGGACTGGTAGCGGCCGTCCAAGGGTCCGAGGGCGATCTTTTCCTGTGACGCGGCGAGGGCCAGGCGTCCTGAGGGCGTACGTGTATCAGCTGTGGCGGCAGTTTCAGGCATGTGCTGATTGTTTCACGAACTCCGGTGGCCCCCGAAGCGTGCCTGCGCACGTTACTTGTCCACATAGCCGACGGCGGTGCTTCGGCTGGTCCCGGATTGTTCGTAGCGTGGGCGCAACAGCCAGAACGGCACGGGGTATCAACGGCACCGGGAAGCCGGGGAGGGAAGAGCTCTTATGGGGAACGACCCTGGCGGCAGTATCTGGGGTGTCACCGCGCAGCGCAGCGCCGAAGTACAGCAGCTCGCTGCTCGGCTCATTCTCTGTGAGGCCCGGGCAGAAGAAGTACTTGCGGGATTTCGGGAGATCCAAATGCAGGAATGGCAGTCTCCGGCCGGCCAGGCCTACCGGAACACGGTCAGCCTCCAGGCCGCGGCGATGCGTCGGGCCCTCGAGTCCCTCCACGAAGCGGCAGGCTCGGTAGCGAGCCACGCGAGGGCGGTTCTGGCGTCCGAGTGTAACTACGGCTGGCCATCCTGATGGGGGAAGAAACCCCGTCGGACACAGGAGCGGCCTTCCGGCTGTCCCGTCCGGCCAGGGAGGGCAACATGGTCATCTCCGGAGGCATCGGTGGATTCAGTTTCCAGCTTGAGGAACTGGCCTCCGGTTCAGCCCGACTGGATGACCTGGCATCCCGGCTCGGAGCCGTTGAGGGCGACGCGTGGCGGGTCTGGCAGGAACTGGCGCAATTCCAGAATGAGCCCCGGTCCACGGGAACGGCAGCCCTCCTTGCGGTGGGTGCCGCGGATGAGGCCCTCCGTGCCGTTCGGACTGAGCTCCAAGGGATCAGCAGCCGGGTGCGCCAGTGCATGCATGATTACGAAGCGGCGGAAGCCCGGTCCCGGACGTTCAGGAGCCTCGGAATGTGGAGCCCTGCGGGGGAACTGGAGAAGCACGCCGACTTTTGGCGGACAGGATTCCTCAACCGAAATGCCGCCGAGATGCTGGTGGGCGACTCCGTTGCTGCGCTGGCAGCACTCAAGTCCCTGGTCGAGGGTGGAATTCCAGGTCTGAGGCCGGAACCGCTCGACGTGCGGCAGGAGGAAAGCGTTCCGATAAGCCTTGAGGCTTCACCTGCCGGCCTCCTGGAGCGGATCCGGCTGATCGAACAACGGGGCAGCGGGTACATCGAGGTTGTCGAAGTTGACCAGGACGGCCGAAAGGCGTACGTGGTGGTCATCCCGGGCACACAGATGGCGGAGGAAGACTCCGGCCGCAATCCCTTCGATCTCGGTGGGATAGCAGACGGGCTGGGCAGTAATTCAGCGGCCGTCAATGCCGCCGTTGTCCAGGCGCTTCAGTCGGCTGGAGCGGAACCCGGATCGCCGGTGGTCGCTGCCGGCTACAGCCAGGGCGGAATTCACGCCATGAATCTGGCGGCCGACCAGCAGTTTCGATCCGAGTACGACATGAAGTATGTCGTCACGGCTGGATCACCCGTCGGCCGGATAACACCGCCGCCTGACGTCAACACCCTCCACCTGGAACATCGGACCGACTGGGTCCCCGGGAGCGACGGCTCACCCAATGCGGACACCGCCAACCAGGTCACGGTGACCATGACCAACGACCTTCACGTCCAGGTAGGGGAGGATGTGGGACTTGGCCCTGGCCACAGTTTCGAGGGGTACCAGGAAGCTGCACGCCTGGTCGCCGGCAGCAGCGATCCGTCCCTTGTGCATTCCACCGCGGTGCTGGCAGGAGTCCTGGGAGCGGGCGGGACGGCCACGGCTACCAGGTACTCCCTGTCCCGCACCAGGGGCCCCACTCCCACGCTCACGCCCCAAGACCCCCGCGCCCATGAGCGGGGGCACGGCGGCCGGTAGGGCCGGACCCCGCAGGCTAGCGCTTCCGTGCCCCTGGCAGGACGCTGGCCACCATTGAAACCAGCGAGATGATGATTGCCGCCAGCACAGCTGTCCAGAAGAAGGAGTCAATGGTGAACTCCACCGGCGTGTAGCTGCTGATCCAGGACGTCAGGTAGAGCATGGCCGCATTGATGATGATCGTGAACAGGCCCAGGGTCAGGATGGTGATGGGCAGGGCGAGGAACCTGACCAGCGGCCTGACGAAAGCGTTCACGATGCCGAAGATGGCGCCAATGAACAGGTAGGCCAGGACGAGCCCGACGGCGTCGGTGCCCTCTGTGACGCCGCGTTCGGCAACGGCCTCGGAGGCAGCGGAGCTGGAGATTTCCAGTCCCGGCAGAATCCAGCTCGCCACCCACAGCGCGGCGGCGTTAATGATGATCCGAAGAATGAAGGAGCCCATGGAACCATGCTTGCACAGGGCACTGTGCGCGGGCTTACAAGACGGAGAGAAGTAGTCTGGGTTGCATGACGTCTTCAGAGGCCCCGGCCGACGGGATTCCGCCGCGCCCGGTGGTGGGCCGGCTGCCCCGCTATGCGGCAGGGAAGCCGCCGGCCGCCGTCGAAGGACTGGCCAGCTACAAGCTCTCTTCCAACGAGAACCCGCTTCCGCCGCTCCCCGCCGTTGTGGAGGCCCTCGCGCGCCAGCAGGACTTCAACCGCTACCCGGACCCGCTCAGCAGCCGGTTGCGGGAGGCCCTTGCCGAATTCCTGGACGTCCCGGCGGAGGACATCGTCACCGGTGCCGGCAGCCTGGGCGCGCTGAACCAGGTCCTGGCCACGTTCGCAGGCCAGAACGACGATGGCAAGCCCGATGAGGTCATCTACGCCTGGCGGTCGTTCGAGGCCTATCCCATCAGCGTTGGCCTGGCAGGCGCCGAGAGTGTCCGCATCCCGGTCACCGCCGATGGCCGGCACGATCTGGCAGCCATGGCCGCCGCCGTCACTGCCCGCACCAAAGTGATCCTCCTGTGCACGCCCAACAACCCCACCGGTCCCGCGCTGGCAGCAGCGGAGACTGAAGCCTTTATCCGCTCCGTGCCTTCCAGCGTTGTGGTGGTCATCGATGAGGCGTACCAGGAGTTCGTCCGGGCAGCCGACGCCGTGGATGGCCTGGCCCTCTACCGCAAGTACCCGAACGTGGTGGTGCTCCGCACGTTTTCCAAAGCCCATGGCCTGGCAGGGCTTCGGGTGGGCTACAGCGTGTCCAACCCGGGGCTCACACAGCACCTGAGGGTGGCTGCCACCCCGTTCGCCGTGTCGCAGATTGCAGAAAAGGCAGCAATAGTTTCGCTGCAGAATTTCCCGCAGGTTGTAGAAAGGGTACAAATGCTCGTGGATGAGCGGGCCCGGGTGGCAGCCGGCCTGCGGGACCTGGGCTGGACTGTGCCCGATGCCCAAGGGAACTTCGTGTGGCTGGCCCTGGGTGCCGAAAGTACCCGCTTCGCAGACCTGGCCGCTGCCCGGGCCCTGTCCGTCAGGGCGTTCCCGGGCGATGGGGTCAGGGTCAGTATCGGCGAGCAGGAGGCCAATACGAGATTCCTGCAGTTGTGTGCGGACTATACAAAGCCCTCAGGTCCTTCCTAGCGCTTAACAAGTACTCCCGTGCCTACCTACTGAAGATAAAGTTAGGATCAGTAAGCCAATGTATATGCCGCAACGGGAATGTATTCCGTAAGAGGCATATATCCCAGCGACATTGCATTGCATCCGGATGCGGCAAGCAAGGAGACGGTATGGGCACACATCTGCCTTCCACCGAGTTCGACGGAACAGCGGTAGACGACCAGCGGGAAGCTGACGCGGAAGCCGTCATGGGCGAGCCCCCGGCGCAGATGGTGCAGCTGCTGGGACCTGACGGGAAGCTCGGCGCTGACCCGGTCTACAGCCAGTACGCGGACAAGCTCACGCCGGAGCGCCTGCGCGGGCTGTACGCGGACATGGCCGCAATCCGCCGGTTCGATGTTGAGGCCACCGCCCTCCAGCGGCAGGGGCAGCTGGCCCTGTGGGTTCCGCTCACAGGACAGGAAGCAGCCCAGATCGGATCGGGCCGGGCGAGCCAGCCGCAGGACTACATTTTCCCTACGTACCGGGAACACGGCGTCGCGCTGACCAGGAACGTTGACCTTGCTGAGCTGCTCCGCCAGTTCCGCGGTGTATCCAACGGCGGCTGGAACCCGAAGGACACCAACTTCCACCTCTACACCCTGGTCCTCGCCGCCCAGACACTCCACGCAGTGGGCTATGCCATGGGCATCCAGCGGGACCAGAAGCTGGCCGCGGCGGCCGGCGGGGCCCGCCAGGAACCGGACGCCGCAGTGATCGCCTACTTCGGCGACGGCGCCAGTTCCGAAGGCGACGTCCACGAATCCATGGTGTTCGCCTCCTCCTACAACGCCCCTGTGGTGTTTTTCTGCCAGAACAACCACTGGGCCATTTCCGTCCCCACCAACGTGCAGACCCGCGTACCGCTGTCCAACCGCGCCAAGGGCTATGGCTTTCCCGGCATCCGCGTGGACGGCAACGATGTCATCGCGGTGCACGCCGTCACGGAGTGGGCCCTGGAGCACGCCCGGCAGGGCAAGGGTCCTGTCCTGATCGAGGCCTTCACCTACCGCGTTGGCGCGCACACCACTGCCGACGATCCCACCAAGTACCGCCCTTCGGCCGAGGAAGACGCCTGGCGTGCCAAGGATCCGCTGCTCCGGCTGGAAAAGTACCTGCGTGCCGAGGGCCTGGCGGATGACGACTTCTTTGCCAGGGTCAAGGCCGACGGCGACGAACTCGCGGCCTATGTCCGGCGCACCACCCATGACCTCGAGACTCCGGACATCCGCTCCGCCTTTGCCAACACCTACGCTGAGGCCCACCCCCTGGTGGCCGAGGAACTGGCATGGTTCGAAGAATACGAGGCCGGCTTTGCCGGTGTTGATTCCTCCGCGGAACAGGGACAGGCAGCAGCAAAGGCAGGCCACTGATGACCACCATGACCATCGCCAAGGCGATCAACCAGGGCCTGCGCGCCACCCTGGCCGGCAACCCCAAGTCACTCCTGATGGGCGAGGACATCGGCCCCCTCGGCGGCGTGTACCGGGTGACCGACGGGCTGATCGGCGAGTTCGGCCCGGACCGTGTCGTGGACACCCCGCTGGCTGAGTCCGGCATCATCGGCACCGCCATCGGCCTGGCCCTGCGCGGCTACCGGCCGGTCTGCGAGATCCAGTTCGACGGGTTCGTCTTCCCCGGCTTCAACCAGATCACCACCCAGCTGGCCAAGATGCACGCCCGCAGCAACGGCAACCTCACGGTGCCGGTGGTCATCCGCATCCCCTACGGCGGCGGCATCGGGTCCGTGGAGCACCACTCGGAATCACCCGAAGCGCTGTTCGCCCACACCGCAGGGCTCCGGATCATCACCCCATCCAACCCCCACGACGCCTACTGGATGATCCAGCAGGCCGTGGACTGCCAGGACCCGGTGATCGTCTTCGAGCCCAAGCGCCGCTACTGGCTCAAGGGCGAGGTTGACACCGAAGCGCCGGGCCACGCCGACGATCCCTTCAAGGCCCATGTCCTTCGGGAAGGCGCCGACGCCACCGTCGTCGCCTACGGGCCACTGGTCCCCGTTGCCCTCGCCGCCGCCAACGCGGCCGAGGAAGACGGCCGCAGCGTGGAGGTCATCGACCTCCGCTCCATCTCGCCGCTCGACTTTGACACGGTCACCGCCTCCGTACGGAAGACCGGACGCCTGGTCGTCGCCCACGAGGCGCCGACCTTCGGAGGGATCGGCGGCGAGATCGCGGCCCGCATCAGCGAGCGGGCCTTCCATTCGCTTGAAGCCCCCGTTATCCGCGTTGGTGGCTTCCATATGCCGTACCCAGTCGCGAAGGTGGAGGAAGACTACCTTCCGGACATCGACCGCATCCTGGAGGCGCTGGACCGCGCCCTCTCCTACTGAGGACACCATGACTCTCAACAAGTTCAACCTGCCCGACGTCGGCGAAGGCCTGACCGAGGCCGAGATCGTCTCCTGGAAGGTCAAGCCCGGCGACGCCGTTGCCATCAACGACGTCCTCTGCGAGATCGAAACCGCCAAGTCCATCGTGGAACTGCCGTCCCCCTTCGCCGGGACCGTCACTGAGCTGCTGGTCCCGGAAGGGGTGACCATCGACGTCGGGACGGCCATCATCAGCGTCAGCGACAAAGTGGAAGGCGATCCCACGCCCGCTGACGTTCGCGCCCCGGAAGCACCCGTGCAGCCGCTGTACGGCACGCTCCCTGCCGACGAGGAGGGCGCAAGGGACGACGCCGACGCGCAGGACAATGCCCCGACCGGCGGTCCGCTGGTGGGTTCCGGCCCCAAGGCCGACGCCGTCAAGCGCCGCCCGCGCAAGGTGCAGCCCTCTGCCGCCGTGACCGTCAACGCACCCGAGGTGGAACCGGTCCAGCCCCATACGCCGGCGGAGGTCAGCCAAGCCCCACGCCCCGTCGCTGCCTCCCCGGCGGGTGCCATCGACAACCGGCCCACCCTGGGCGGCACCATTACCGGCCTGGTCAACCGGGTCCTGGCCAAGCCTCCCGTGCGGAAGATTGCCCGGGACCTGGGCATCGACCTGGCGGATGTGGTGGCTACCGGTTCCCGCGGCGAGGTAACCCGGGAGGACCTGGTCAGCTACCAGGCCCAGCGCGACGCCGAACTGGACAAGGCGGACGGCTTCTGGGGCAAGGCGGGCAAGCCGCAGGACCAGCGGATTGAACGGATTCCGGTCAAGGGTGTCCGCAAGGCCACGGCCAAGGCGATGGTGGAGTCGGCCTTCTCCGCTCCCCACGTCAGCATCTTCGTGGACGTCGACGCCAGCCGGACCATGGAGTTCGTCAAGCGGCTCAAATCGTCACGGGACTTCGAGGGCATCCGGGTTTCGCCGCTGCTGATCCTGGCCAAGGCCGTCATCTGGGCTGCCGCGCGGAACCCCAGCGTCAACGCCACGTGGGTGGACAACGCCGACGGCACCGACGCCGCCGAGATCCACGTCAAGCACTACATGAACCTGGGCATCGCCGCTGCAACACCGCGAGGCCTGATGGTGCCGAACATCAAGAACGCCCAGGACCTGTCCCTCAAGGAACTGGCCCTCGCGCTGAACAACCTTGCCACCACTGCACGGGCCGGCAAGACCCAGCCCGCCGAAATGCAGGGCGGCACGCTCACCATCACGAACATCGGGGCGCTGGGCATCGACACGGGGACGCCCATCATCAACCCCGGCGAGGTGGCCATCGTGGCGTTCGGCACCATCAAGCAGAAGCCCTGGGTCCTTGACGGTGAGGTCATCCCGCGCTGGATCACCACCCTTGGCGGCTCCTTCGACCACCGGGTGGTGGATGGTGACCTGTCCGCACGCTTCATGGCAGACGTTGCGGCCATCCTGGAAGAGCCCGCGCTGCTCCTGGACTAAGGGACGTGGTTGTCAACAGCAACACCATCCGGGCGAAAAACAGGACCGCCAGATGGCTGACCGAGGCGTTCCAGCCGCCCGTGGTGGTCAGCATCCAGCTGCTGGTCAGCCCGCTGACGGAGGACGGGTTCCCCGGAACCATGGTGTACGGGGCGCTGGCAGCCGTGTTCGTCTGCGTGCTGCCGCTGATCCTGCTGCTGGTCCTGGTGCGGCTTGGAAAGGTCACAGACCACCACGTCAGTGACAGGAAACAGCGGGCACCGGTCCTGCTCATGGCGCTGGGCTCGATCCTGGCCGGGCTGCTGGTCCTGGAGGCGGCGGGGGCGCCACGGAGCGTTGTTGCCATGGTCCTCGCCGTGGTCGGCGGGGTGGTGGTCCTGGCCGCTGTCAGCCCGTTCTGGAAAATGAGCGGCCATGCAGCAGCCATTTCCTGCTCTACCGTTATCGCCGTCCTGATGCTGGGGCCGGCGTGGGCCCCGCTGCTGCTTCTGGTACCGGCGGTCGGCTGGTCGCGCGTGGTGCTTCGCGCGCACACCGTGGCTCAGGTGGTGGCAGGCTCACTCTTCGGGGGAGTGGTGATGGCGGGCATCTGGTGGATGCTTCAGGGCCTGATGGCGCCGTAGGACATCGTGGTAAACATCTCAAGGGCGGCCGGATCGGCGGTGTTCCCCAGGGCCACGGCCGCAGCCGTCAGCAGCACGCCCATCGCGGCAGCCATTCCGGCCCACGCCGTCAGCAGCTTCCAGTCCTCGCGCAGCACGCTGCCAACGGTCTCGGGAAGCTGCAGGTCAGGGGCAATGAGGTTCGGCGCACTGTCAACGCTGCCGTCATCCAGCAGTGCCACGACGGTGCCGTTGCTGCGGTCAACCCGCATGGAGCAGATGTGGTTTCCGTGGCGGGCCAGGAGGATGTCGTGGCCTACGAGCTGGCGGCGCTGGAGAGTGATCAATGGTGCCCCTTGGTAGTGGTGTCTGCTGTTGTCCGCACCGTTGGGGCCTGATTCAATTTTATCTTTGCGCTCAGGGCTTAAATGGCGTATAGCGCGTGAGAACGGACACCCCCCGGGGCGACCTTGGCCACCAGGGGGAGTGTCCGCGGTAACTCCTAGTCGGCGTCGTACGTGTTGGCGATGTAGACGTCACAGGGCGCGTTGTGGGCCACGCTGTTCGCCACGCTGCCCAGGACCCGGCCGATGCCCTGCATCCTGCGGTTTCCCACCACGATGATGCGGGCCTCCATCCGGATGGCCTCCTTGATCAGGGCGTCAGCAGGGCGGCCGCGGGCAGCCGAGTACGTTACCCTCCCGCCGCCTCCCAGTGATTCCGCCACTGTCCGCGCCACATGCTCGGCGGCGTCGGCGTCGGAGACGATCCACTGGTCGCTTCCGCTGCCAAACACCTCTGTCCTGTCACTGTCGAAGGCCGTCACCACGTGGAGCGAGGCATCCAAGGCGAGGGCCAGGTCCCGGGCGGATTCCGCCGCCTTCTTTGCCGTTCCGCTGCCGTCAACCCCAACAACGATGATTCCACTCATATGTTTGCTCCTTTGCTTGGTTCCGCGGCACTGGTGTGGCCAACGCTACAGCGCGGCGATGGCTTCCTGAAGCACCGGCGCCAGCCGGCGCACGCCCTCGGTAATTGCCTCGGGGGGCACCGCGCTGAAGGCGAGGCGCAGCTTGTTGGACGGCTCGTCCGACGGCGTGAAGGCGGCGCCGGGGATAAAGACCACGCCCGCGTCAATCGCCTTGTGCAGCAGCGGGTAGGTGTCGAGGCCTTCCGGGAGGGTCACCCAGACAAAGAAGCCACCCTCCGGGGTGGTCCAGGTTGTCCCCGCGGGCATGAATTCCTTCAAGGCGGCCAGCATCGCCTGGCAGCGCTCGGCGTACAGGCTCCGGTAGGTCTCGATCTGGCCCTTCCAGTCGTAGTCGCGGAGGTAGGCGGAGACGAGCATCTGGTTCAGGGTGGGCGGGCACAGCGTGACGGATTCAGCGGCAAGGTAGTACCGGCGCTGCAGGTGTTCGGGCACCAGGGCCCAGCCGATGCGCAGGCCCGGAGCGAAAATCTTGGAGAACGAACCCATGTAGATGACGTCGTCGGCGTTATCGGCACGCAGCGGAGGCAGTGGCTCGCCGCTGTAGCGCAGCAGCCCATAGGGGTTGTCCTCAAGGACCAGAATATTCGCCTTGCGGCATATGTCGACGACCTGCTGGCGGCGTTCCTTTGCCAGCGTGATACCGGAGGGGTTGTTGAAGTTGGGGATGGTGTAGAGGAACTTGATGCTCTTGCCGGATAGCTGCAGCGCCGCGATTTTCGCCTCCAGCAGTTCCGGGACCAGGCCGGATTCGTCCATGCCCACCGTTTCCACCTGCACCTGGTAGGACTCGAATGTGTTGAGCGCGCCCACATAGGTCGGGTCTTCCACCAGCACCACGTCGCCCGGATTGCAGAAGACCTTCGTGGCTACGTCCTGCGCTGACTGGGAGCCGGCGGTGATCACCACGTTCTGTGGCAGGGCATCCATGATTCCTTCGGCGGCCATGACATCGCAGATTTGGGTCCGTAGCTCCAGAGTCCCCTGGCCGGTGCCGTACTGCAGCGCGGTCAGGCCGTCCTCTGCAATGATCCGGGCCGCCGTGGCACCCAGCCGCTCCAGCGGCAGCGACTGGAGGTAGGGGCTTCCGCCGGCAAGGGAGACCAGGCCCGGGCGCATGGAGATGTCAAAGACGTCGCGCACCGCGGACTGGCGGATGTTCGCGGCCCGGTCCGAGAACAGTTCCTCGTGCCGGTGCGCCGACGTGGCGGCCCGTTCGATCGCATCTATTGCTTCCGCTGGCAGCGTCCCGGCTGCGTCGATTGTTTCGTGGCTCACACCGACAGGATACAGCCGGGGGTTGCCTAAAAAACAACACCTGTTGCAAATTGGTGCCTGCGGGCTAGTCCTGGCGCAGCACCTCGGAAAGGGGCTGTCCATTCACGTAAACGTCCGCCCTGATGGCGCCAACGGCGGCCACGGCGGTGTGGGTCAACTGGGCCTCCACTCGCGGAACGTCGCAGGCGCCCCCAAGGCTGAGCGTTCCGGCCAGGTAGACCGTGACGGTGGTCCCGTCGAAGCTCCCGGACAGGAACGTCAGCTCGGAGCCGTCCAAGGCGTTGTAAACATCCGACACCTCGATCGGATCCAGCGGAATGTCGGCGTCTCCGGCCCCTTGGAGCAGGGCGTTCATCGCCGCAGTCAGCAGGGGCTCGGTCCCGGGTGCGGCCCGGGCCAGTCCCACCAGGCTGTCGTTGCAGCCGAAACGCACGCCGCTGCTGCCGCCGTCGTCAAGGAGGACGTAGTAGGCGGTAAGCATCCGTGGTGCCGCGGGGTTCACAGGAGGACTCGACTTAGCGGGGGACGGGGACCGTGTTGCGGCTGTTTCCCTCGGCCGCGCCGCCTCCGGGACGGACATGCCCTGGGGCGGCGCCATTGCAGGGGGACTGGTCGGGGGCCGGGTTGGGGTTGGGGCGAGGGTGGGTTCGGGTGCGGTGGGAGTGCCGTCCGGGGCTGGCTCCTGCGGCTGCGGCGCGGGAGTGGTGGGGGCGGGAGTCGGTGCAGGGCTGCTGACGGAACCGCTGCCCGGGTTGGGGGAGGCGGCGGAGGGTGTTTGTGGGGCCTGGTTCACGCAGGAGGCAAGGAGCAGCGGAAGGGCGAGGGCTGCCGCCGCCCAGCGCTTCCTTGTCCGGCGCCTCCCGGCGCTCCGCCCTGCTGCCATGACTGCACCGCGATCCCGTTCCGGTACGTTTCGTGCATCAATGCTACGGCTGGCCCTTCCGGGTGCGTATGTCCGGGAGGTACCGGTTGGGACAAGAGTTGGTCACGGTGTCCGCAGGCGGCAACGCCCGGTCCGCTGGAGGACGGACCGGGCGTTGCCCGCGGAATATTGCGCCTTAGGCTGCGGGTGCGGCAGCAGCAAGGGCATCGAATACGTCCTTGATCTGCTCAACCACCTCGGCGTCGTCCTTGGGGTGGACTTCGGCGAACCGGACCATCGAGCCGGGGACGGCCAGCTTCACGTCCTCGAGGACCTGGGCGCCGGCGATGCCCGCGGCCTTGCGGGCCTCGTCCTGGGCCCAGACGCCGCCGTACTGGCCGAACGCAGTTCCGACGACGGCGGTGGGCTTGCCGGCGAGGGCGCCGGCGCCGAAGGGGCGGGACAGCCAGTCAATGGCGTTCTTCAGGGCGGCGGGCACCGTGCCGTTGTGCTCGGGGGTTACCAGGAGGACGGTGTCGGCTTCGCTGGCTGCCGTACGGAGGGCGGCGGCAGCGGCGGGAACCTTGCCTTCAACGTCGATGTCCTCGTTGTAGAAGGGGATATTGCCCAGGCTTTCATGGATGACGACGTCCACCTGCTCAGGGGCGTTGAGCTGGATTGCCTCCGCCAGTTTCTGGTTCGTGGATTCGGCACGCAGGCTGCCGACGAGAGTCAGTACTTTGCTCTTGGTCATAAGAACTCCTTGTCTGGGTGGCAGCGGGGCCGCCGCTTGCCGGTTTTTGCTGAGGCTGGTCATGCCTTTCACCAGACTAAACGGACCACGGTCCGTTTCTATTCCCGGGGGCTAGAATGACGCTGTGAGCCTCATCCCACTGCGGCCGGGCATGACGCCGGCGACGGCAGCTGAACGCAGTGACGCCGCCCGCAACCGGGAGCGGCTGCTGGCGGCCGCCCGGGAGATCATCCAGGAGGGCGGCGCGCAGGCGCTCACCATGGACCGTCTCGCGGAGCGTGCCGGAGTGGGCAAAGGAACTGTATTCCGCCGGTTCGGCAGCCGGGCCGGCCTCCTGCTGACGCTGCTCGACGACTCCGAAGCGGCGTTCCAGGAGCGCTTCCTGTTTGGTCCGCCTCCCCTGGGGCCGGGGGCTCCCGGCCTTGAGCGGCTTGTTGCTTTCGGGGCAGCGCGGATCGCGTATGTGGTGGAGTTCGGCGACCTTGTGCTCGCGGCGGAGAACGCCTCGCGCAGCAGCCGCTTCGAGGTGCCGGCAGCGGCGCTCTGGCACCGCCATATTGAAGTGCTGCTCCGCGAAGAAGGCTTCACTTCCGACCCATGGCTGATGGCGGGCTCCCTGGGCGCTGCCCTGGACCCCGGGCGGCTCCTGAACCTGGTGCGGGTCCACGGGATTACCGCTGACAGGCTGGCTGCGTCGTGGCAGGATCTTGTCACGCGGGTGGTCAAAGACGCATAGATTACGCGGGCAGATGCCCCAGCGTCCAGTCAAATCAACTTCACAGAATTATTCATAACAATCTGATACCCGCGGGTAGCTTTCCCCCCGGTCGCCCGCAAATTCGCTGGCGGCCTGTGGTAGTTTCCTCTGGAATGTGACCCGCGACATAGTCCGCCAGGACGCCCGGCCAGGGTGCGGGTCGCCAGCTACCCGCTGGCAATGGATCCGGTGACGCGGTACAACTCCCGCTGATCCGGTGGGGACGGAAGGATCCAGATAGCGTGCTCAGGTATCTCGCGCGGCGCGGCCTCATTTATGTGGTCATGATCTTCCTGACGACGTCCGCGGGCTACTTCCTCGCGGTGAGTTCCCTGAAGCCTGCATTGCTTGAGCAGGAACGCATTCCCCGCCCCACTCCCGAACAGGTTGCTGCCTCGATGCGGCTCAAAGGGCTGGACCCGGACCTGAGCCCCTGGGAGCGCTACGTCGACTGGCTGACCGCCATCGTTACCCGGTGGGACTGGGGCAGGAGCCCCAACGGGGCCTTCATCAACGCGGAGTTCGGCGACAGGGTATGGATCTCCACCAGGCTGTTCCTCGCATCCATCATCCTGACCCTTGTCATCGGCGTGGCCCTGGGGGTCTACTCCGCCGCCCGGCAGTACAAGTTCCAGGACCGGGTCATCACGTCGTACAGCTACCTTGCCTACATCGTGCCCGCACCCATTGCCTACTTCCTGGTGCAGCTGGGGGCTATCAATATCAACGAGTCCGTGGGTGAACGCATCTTCTTCGTCACCGGCATCTCCACCCCCGGGATTGAACCGGGCTGGGCGCAGTTCGTTGACATGCTGGCGCATTACGCGGTCCCCACCGTCGCCATCACCCTGGTGGGATGGGGTTCCTACCAGATCGCCCAGCGCCAGTACCTGCTGGACAACGTGAATGCGGATTTCGTCCGGACGGCCCGCGCCAAGGGGCTCAGCCGCAACCAGGCCATAACCCGGCACGCGCTGCGGGTCTCCTTCATCCCGGTGGCACAAAGTATCGCCTTCACCATCCCGGCCATCTTCGCCGGCGGATTCTTTGCGGAAAAGATCTTCGCCTGGCCCGGCGTTGGCTCCTGGAGCATTGACGCCATTTCGCTGCAGGACGTCAACGCCGCCACGGCCACGCTCGCCTACGGCTCGGTCATTTTCGCCCTGGGAGCCATCCTGGCCGACTTTGCCACCACCCTGGTTGACCCGAGAGTGAGGGTGCAGTAGCCGTGACCAACCTCAACGCCGTCGATCCGGCAGCAGCGGCGCAGGATGCGCACCTGGAAGGCGCCGACGTCGTCATCGGCAAGTCCACCATCATCTTCCGCCGGTTCATGCGGAACAAGACAGCCGTGGCCGGCCTGGCCATCTTCCTTGCCCTGACCCTGTTCTCCTTTGTGGGCGGGTACTTCACGCCCTGGGACAAGGAAACCATCGACCCCTTCAACATCGGGATGCCGCCGTCCGCCGAGCATTACCTGGGCACCTCCCAGGCGGGCATCGACCTCTACGCCATGACGGTGGAGGGAACCCGGATCTCCATCCTGATCGGCCTGGTGGTGGGACTTGTTTCGGTCCTTATAGCCGCGGTCTACGGCTGCACCATGGCCTACTTCGGCGGCAAAGTGGACAAGCTGATGCTTTTCGTCCTTGAAGCGCTCATCATGATGCCGGCACTCCTGGTGGTTGCCGTGGCCACCAGCGGCGGCGGAGCGGGACTAAAACAGGACCT
>Ga0307412_10000864_pt1 | contig 17414 bp, 18 predicted proteins | sample DK1Cmetagenome_3_FD_203823 | JGI IMG/M metagenome (GOLD analysis project Ga0307412, IMG submission 203823) | Maize rhizosphere microbial communities from greenhouse at UC Davis, California, United States - DK15-C-1 | ecosystem: Host-associated > Plants > Roots > Rhizosphere > Soil | place: USA...
CAAACTGTACATTAATTTTTTCTGCAGGACAAGCTCTTTTGGCAGCGAAAGCAGGGGCAACTTATGTTTCTCCTTTCTTGGGAAGACTTGATGATATTTCAACTGACGGATTAAATTTGATTCAAGAGATCAGATTGATTTTTGATAATTATATGTATGAAACTGAAATCTTAGCAGCTTCTATCCGTCACCAAATGCACATTATCGACTGTGCTAAAATCGGTGCTGACGTGATCACTTCACCACTTCCCCCGATCTTGAATTTGTTGAAACATCCATTGACAGACAGCGGATTGGCTCAATTTATTGCAGATTCCCAGAAACTAGCTTAATAAAATTGTCAGTAATATGGCATAAAAAATCCCGAAATTCAGTTTCGGGATTTTTATTTTAAAATATGTTAATTATTTGTATAAATCAGGCTCTATTTTATTATTATTTTTCTGCATTTCTTCTTTTGCTCTTTTTTCAATGTTTCTGTACATTTCATTCATGTCAATATCTTTCCCGTCCTGATTCTTCATCTTTACTATGGCACCGGCAGGAAGAGTGCTCATCGATTGCTTCATATCTTTTGTAGGATCGGTTTGATAATCTTTCCAGGCTTTTTTAAATTGCTTTTTCGTTACCTCAATATCTTTACCACCTAAACCAATCATTGTAACACCAGGTAACTGAACTTCTGTTTCAGAGCTTGCCTCTGTTTTCTTATTCCCAATCAACGTCATTGTATGCGAACCCGTTTTATCTTCCAATTTCACGATCAAACCTGGTAATCCGTAAAATTTATAAGGTCCATCCTGAAAAGGAATATCCGTGCTGAACCATGCGGTCCATTCTCGGCCTCCGTAAGTGGTAGTTGCTTTTTGGGCATTGTACTCGCCTATTTTTTGTTTTTCGGGAAGAATTTTCCATTCAGGTTTTTGATCTTCCGCTATTTTATATGTGGTGTTTCCTATTTTTTCTGAAAGTGCTACCTTATAATCGGGATAAGCCTTTGTAACGCTTGTAAAAATCATTCCCGGTTTTATATTTTTTTTAATATTGATGCTTCCGCTAAATCCGCCTTTCATCTGTTTTGCAATATCAGCCTTAGTGGTAGAATCAGATACAAATTTTTCACGACTGTAATATTTTGAACCATTTTTATCAATGTCCAAAAGCATTACGTCACTTTTTACATCTGCTTTATTGATGGAATCCGGAATATATTTGTAATCATAATAGAATCGATTCACCTGTGCATTAGCCAATATGCTTAAAAGCAAAAAAAGTAATAAATTATTTTTCATAGTTTCTTTATAAAAGGCTTTGCCAACATATATTTTATTATGATTGACAAAGCCGATTGGAACTTTATTTTTTAGTTTCGATTCTGATTTCTCCAGAACTGTTTCCGTCTGTTGTTCTTTTATTTACGTTCATGTTTTTAATATTATTCGGACTTAAAGCGTCTAATTCTTTTTTAGTCACTTCTTTTCCGTCAATATAAAATTTCATGTTGGCTGTATCTCCGCTGTATTTTTGTAAGCCGGATCCTGTAATGATTTTAGCATTATTATCCATTGCCATTACCCTCACATTATCAAATTTCATTGGCTTGAAAGTATTGCTGTAAACGTAAACTCTTTTGTTTCCCTCTAAAGCTCTTCTTTCGGCGTCTAATTTTGCTCTTTCGCTATCCAATTTTGCTCTTTTTTCGTTAAGCTTAGCTCTTTTCCTTTCTAATTCTGCTCTTTTTTTCGCTGTAGCAGCAGATTCTTTTGCTGTTTGGGCAGATTTAAATGCAATATCGGCTTCAGGGCTCCATTTCATGTCCTTCATATCTTTGAAAGTGTAGACTTTTACTCTCGGTGCGTTTGGAGCATCTGGCGAATTTGGTGGTGTCGGAGGATCAGGAAAATCAAAATCCATCTCAGGGATTTCCGGAATTTCAATATTCATATTGGTTTTAAGCTCCTTTACTTTTCCTTTCCATTCATCAGATTTGAAATATTCATTGATTTTTTTCACATCTGCATTATGCATACTGTACGACATTCTGAAATCGTCAGAACTTGCAATTTTTCCGATTTCTGCAGAAAGAGTGCCCAATTCATCAACATTCTTCTTGAATTCTTCGCTTTCAGGTTTTAATCCTTTTAAAGCCAGACTTTTCTCTTCTATTTTTTTACCCAGATCGGTAAGTTTCTTTTGAGTTTCCGATCTTTTGATTGCTCTCGGAGCAGCAGCGTCAAATTCTTTTACTTTTTCAGGTCTGATCGTGTCTTTTTTAATATGAGAAACAGCTTTTGTAATCTCTATATTGGTTGCTTTAATTTCTTTATTCTTAGCATTTACCATATAAGCAAACGCTACTGAAAATAAAACCGGCAATGCAAAAATTCTACGCGCATATCCGAATTTGGTTTGAGGTTTTTGTAACATTTTTAGTCGTTTTTTGAGGTTTGAACTTAAAAACGGACTGGTCGCAGGCAACTGTGTTCCGGAAAAGTGGCTTGCTAAAAGCATCTGCGCAAATGCTTTTGTGTCCGATTGTTTTACGGCTTTTTTATCAGCCAGATATTCGTGAATTAAACTAATTTCTTTTTTAATAATATGAAAAAAAGGATTGAACCAGAAAACGGAAGTAATGATTTCAATAAAAATTTTATCGAAGGAATGTTTCTGTTCAATATGTACCATTTCGTGCTTTAAAATCTGCTTTCCGATGTCTGAATTCAACGTAATGGAATTCTTCCAAAAGAGATTTTTAAAGTAAGAAAAAGGAGCTTCGGTAAGGTTTGTATGGTAAAAATTAATACCATCAAAACTTTCTTTTTGAAACTGATTTTTAAGCTGTTGGATTCTGAAAATCCCGTAGATAAACCTTCCTAAAAAATAGAAAGAAACCAGTCCCAAAGCTGAAAAAATAATTCTAAAATAAATGTGGTCATTGTTTAAGTTTTTTGTTGTGTTAAAATTCTGTACCTTATCTATTAGCCTGTAAATGTCACTGCTTACTTCAATCGTAAAATCTTCAACCTTTACTAAAGGAAGCAACAACGATATCAGCATCGCAAACAAAAGATAAAATCTGTTGTAGTGATGAAACGTCTTGTCTTTAAGAGACAACCGGTAATATAAAAACATTACACCGGAGCATAAAATAACTTTTCCGAAGTATAGAAGTACAGTTTCCATAGCTAGTTCTTATTTTTGAGTTCGTCCAATAGCATTTCAAGGTCTTCCACGGTCATTTCGTTCTTTTCTACAAGGAAGGAAACGGCACTTTTGTAGGAACCTTTAAAATAATTTTTCACAAGACTTTTCATCGTTTTTCCAGAATATTGCTCCTTTGAGATCAATGGAAAATATTCATGCTGCCTTCCGTACACGCTGTAGTCTACGAATTCTTTTTCCTTCAACACTTTTAAAATGGTAGAAACGGTGTTGGTATGTGGTTTTGGATCCGGAAAGAGATCAAGAATGTCTTTTAGAAATCCTTTTTCCAGTTTCCATAAATACTGCATCACCTGCTCCTCTGCTTTTGTTAAAGTCTGAATCTTCATATCCCGCTTTTTTAATATTAAATATGATATAAAATTTTAACTTAAATTCTATATCACTAAGAAATTAGTTATACAAATGTAGAAATAAAATCTTTTGAAACAACTATTTTTTTAGTGATAAAACTTTAAATGATATAACTTATTGAAAATCAGATAAATAATTTTTATTAAAATTTGTTAAATTTTCAAAGTCATGAATTTATTGCCTGATTAATCAATACAGAAATCCTGATTTACAAAAGAAATTCTTAAAACTTGTTAATTTTTATTAAATAAAATTAAAATGAATTTGTTTAAACCGAGAAAATATATTTATTTTAGTGCTTTAAAAATTTCTCATGAAAAGATATAATTTACTAATTGTACTATTACTACTTGTTTTTAACCTAACTACGGCTCAAAAGAAGGGTTCTCCTGCTGCGGATTTCAGTGCGGTAAAAGAGGCTAAAACTAAAATTGAAAATACAGTTCCTTTAGTTATCAAGCATTTGCAGGATATCAGCACCAAGGAAAATGATCCAAATATCCTTACAAACGGAAAAATTGCATTGGCAAAGGAATACGGAAAAGTGGAGCTGGAATGGCGCTTGTACAGAGGAAACATGAACAGTTGCATCATGAATAACTCTTCCAAGAAAGCTAAAAAATGCATGGAATATCACAATACAATGTTCAGAGACACCATGATTAATTACAACAACTATATCACGAATCTTACAAGAAAGAACGGATATCTTGGCGTGGAAGGTGATACAAAGTTCAACCTTAATCCTGCTGAAACATCTACAAAACTAAACGAATCTTACTTCAATGCAAACGATGCTGCAGGAAGAATGAAAGGAAATTCCAAGAAAGAATTTTTAGGCCAGACCATGGCAGATGATTATGCATTGACGCCTTATAATCAATTGGCTGTTCAATAAATAATTTATTTTACTAATTAATGATATAAAATCCTGCTTTTTATAAAGTGGGATTTTTAGTTTAAGACTAAACTTTATCCTTTTAGAATTTGTCTTTGAAAGTTTTCACAAATTTCTAATATTTTATTAGGATTTTCTTCGAATTTCCCCAACATGACGGAATAATAATTATTCTTGAATTCCTGAAAATTGAATACAGCTTTATCGGTATTTCTGATTTTAATAATGAGACTATACTTTGTAACAGTATTATAGCCACCGCCTTCCACAGCTTCTCGACTGTCATAAGAACTTATTTCAAATCCTGTAATTTCATTCCAGAGGATTACTTTATCAGGAAACAGGGTAAAACTTTTTTCACCATTAAAAAAATTAACAATATTTCTCCCATAATGTAATTTTATTCCATTTTCAGATAAAACTAACTTCTGTTTTACATCCCAGATATAACCTGATATTGCGACACACGGAAAAATAAAAGTCATCATCATTAAAAAAATAACAAAAACTCGGCTCTCAGCATCTGATATTAACCATTGAATCAAAAAAATTAATGGAATTACACAGAAAATCCCAATGAGAATCAAATCTGTTGTTAATGATTTTTTTCTTTCTGAAATAATAACCGTTTCCATTTTTAAAATTTGTTATAAAGATGCGTAAAATATCAATACAAGAAATACCATTTAAGCTAATCCGAAAAATGATATTACCTTTTATATGAATATTTTTAATTTGTTTAAAAATTAATTTTCTATTTTGTCCAAAAACAAAAATCCGGTTGTCATTAAGGTATAACAACAAAATTTTAAAAATTTATGGAACCAAGAATCAATTTATTCGAAAAAGGAAAAAAAGCAATCACACCAATCTTTGGAATCAACCAATATCTGAAACATTCTTCGATTGACAAGCAATTGATGGAACTTATTGATTTCAGAATTTCACAAATCAACCAGTGTTCTTACTGCCTTGATATGCATTCAAAAGAGCTTCGTGCAATGGGCGAAACAGAGCAGCGACTTTACGGATTGAACGCGTGGAGAGAAACTCCATATTTCACGGAAAGAGAAAGAGCAGCCCTGGAATTTGCGGAAGCCGTAAACGCAATTCACGTCTCTGATGAAGTGTATGAAAATACAAAAAAACATTTTTCTGAAGAGGAAATGATCGACCTTACTTTAGTTGTAAATGCAATTAATATATGGAATAGATTCAATATTGTATTCAGACAGGTTCCGGGAGATTACCAGGTAGGAATGTTTGGATAATTTTTGAGCAATTTAGAATTATTTAATAGTAAAGAGAGCCACAACGGTTCTCTTTTATTTTAAATATAATGTAAAATTTATGGTATAATAAGTGATTTTAAAATATTATTAATTTAAATAAAATCTTATGCTAAATAAAGGAGATGCCGTAAAATGGCGATTCAGAAACGGTGAAACACACGGAATTATTATAAAAATTCACACCAAAGATTTTATATTTATGAGCAGGCAACGCCGGGCATCAGAATCCGAACCTCAATATGAAGTGATGAGCGAAAAAACAGGCAAAACAGCCGTTCACAAAGCTTCTGCACTTAAGAAATTATAAAAAAAGCCACAAAAATTGTGGCAACTATATCTTAAAATAGATCATCTATTTTATCTTGTCATAAATCCATTTTGTGACAATGGCCCCGAAAAGATAATAGGCAACCGTCATTACCTTTTTCTCCGTCGTTGATGCAACTGGAGAATCATCCAAACCCAGCTTTTCAGGGAGCGCAACTGTTCCCAAACCCATCAAAAGCCCTGAGGCCACATTAAAACCTGAAGTGGCAGTTGTAGCATAATAAATCCCGTTACCAATAACGTCTCCGGCCAATGTAGCTGCATACAACTGATCCGGATTTGTAATTTTCATATCTACTTTATCCAAAGCTTTATTTAAAGCCTCTTCTCCCACTTTATTAATTTGTGGAGCATTATCAAAATTTTTTCTGATTGCTTCGTGCAGAAGGTTTACCGCTATGGCACCACCTAAACCTGCGAGGATTTTCTTGTACATAATATTGTGATTTAAGTTGGTTTTCTTAGCAAATTATCTGCATAAATCAAGCCATTTTAATACAATGAATTTAATTCACAATAAAGAGAAATAAAAAAGAGTATCACAAAAATTTGTAATACTCTTTAAAATAGTAGCGGGAACCGGACTCGAACCGATGACCTTCGGGTTATGAGCCCGACGAGCTACCTACTGCTCCATCCCGCGGTGTATTTTTAGAACGCCACCGTGAGCGTTACTTAGTAGCGGGGACACGACTCGAACGTGCGACCTTCGGGTTATGAGCCCGACGAGCTACCTACTGCTCCACCCCGCGGTGTATTTTTAGAAACGTCACCGCAGACGTTTTTTAATCTTAGTAGCGGGAACCGGACTCGAACCGATGACCTTCGGGTTATGAGCCCGACGAGCTACCTACTGCTCCATCCCGCGATATTGGATTGCAAATATACGACAAAAATTTAAAATTCCTAATTTTTCTTTTAAATAAAGGACTTTTATAAAAACTATCTTAATATTTGTATCTTTGTTCTATGGCAAAAATATTGAAAATCTACCCTGACAATCCACAGGAAAATCTTATTAATGAAGTAATTAAAACTTTGAACAATGGCGGATTAATCATTTATCCTTCAGACACGGTTTATGCTTTGGGCTGCAATATTTTTGACATAAAAGCCATGGAAAAGCTGGCTCAGATGAAAAAAATAAAGCTGGAAAAGGCCCAATTCTCAATCATCTGTAATGATCTGAGCCATCTTTCTGATTTTACCAGGCCTATTGAAACATCCGTTTTCAGGTTTCTGAAAAGTCATCTTCCGGGCCCGTTTACCTTTATTCTTGATGCTAATAAAAGCTTGCCTTTAGCCTATAAAAACCATAAAACCATCGGTATCCGTGTTCCGGATCACCCGATTCCGCAGCTGATTGTTGAAAAACTGGGTCATCCCATTGCATCAACTTCCATTAAGGATGATGATGAAATCATAGAATACTCCACTGATCCTGAGCTTATTGCTGAAAAATATGATCATCTGGTTGATATTGTCATAGATTCCGGATATGGAGATAATATGGCTTCGACCATTGTTGACCTTACTTCAGGCGAGCCGGAAATTATCCGACAGGGAAAAGGTATTATCTAAAATAAAATTTTACTCAATTTTTATAATTTAAATGAAAATAATAACATCACCTGCAAAATTGATGAATATAGAAAACTCAACGGATTTGTTGAGATCTACAACTCCGAAATTCATTGAGGAAGCAGCATATATACACTCTTATTTAAAACATAAATCTCCAAAATATCTCTCTGAACTTATGGAAATTTCACCAAAACTGGCGGATGAAAATTGGGAGAGAAACCAAAAATGGAAAACAAAACCAACGACTAAAGAATCTGCTCCCGCCATGTTTGCTTTTACGGGCGAGGTTTACAGAGGTTTGGACGCGAAAACGCTTGACAAAAATGCAGTAGATTATCTGCAGAAAAATTACAGAATGCTTTCCGGATTATACGGTTTACTGAAGCCTTCTGACAAAGTAATGCTTTACAGACTGGAAATGGGAAGACCGTTCACGTTCGATGAATACAAGAATCTTTACGAATTTTGGAGAGATAAAATTACGGAACAGTTAAATTCAGAGTTGAAAAAGAATGAAATTATCCTAAATCTTGCAAGCAACGAATATTTTAAAGTGATTGATCGCAAGAAAATTAATCATAAAGTCATCGATTTTGATTTCTATGAATTAAAAGACGGAAAATTAAAAACAATTGTCGTTTACACCAAACATGCCAGAGGAATGGTGGTAAGATTCTGCGCAGAAACCAATGCCAAAACGTTGAATGACGTAAAAGCTTTCAATTATGAAGGTTACCTTATCGACGAGGAAAAATCTACTGATACAAAACTGGTTTTCACAAGATAAATGACGATTTCAGAATTTAAAACATACTTTAAATCAGAGCTTTCCGAATTGTATTCAGATTCGGAAAATGCTTTTCTGTGTTCTGTTTTTATTGAAAAGATTGTGGGTTTTGACAGTTTTCATCAAAGGAGGTTTTCTGATCAGGAATTGTTGGTTCAGGATGAAAAAAAGCTATTGGAAATTATTTTAGAATTAAAAACCAGCAAACCTTATCAACATATTTTAGGCGAAACAGAATTCTACGGAATGACTTTTTTTGTGAACGAAAATGTTTTGATTCCCCGCCCTGAAACAGAAGAATTATTAGAATTTGCAATAAAAAAAATTTACAATTTATCATTGGTAACTGACCAAATCAAAATTCTTGATATAGGAACAGGAAGCGGAATTATTCCCTTGGTTTTAAAAAAACATTTTCCTGAAGCGGAAGTTACTTCCATTGATTTTTCTGAGAAAGCTTTAGAAACAGCGAAAAAAAACGCAGACTTTCATCACCTTAAAGTTAATTTTATTCACGCTGATTATCTGAATTTTGATTTGAATGAAAGCTTTGATATTATCATATCAAATCCGCCTTATATCGGCATTGAAGAAGAAAACGAAATTGCTGATTCAGTCAAAGAATTTGAACCGAAAATGGCATTATTCTCTCCTACTTCCGATGCATTAATTTTTTACAGGAAAATCGCAGAAGACGCGAAAAAACATCTAAATGAAAATGGACTTTTATTTTTAGAAATAAATCAGAAATTGGGTCCCGAAACTTTGGAATTATATTTAAATAGATTTACAGTAGCCCTATTAATAAAGGATTTATCTGAAAATGACCGTTTTATTTTTGGAAGAAAATAATTGATATGCAAATAAAAACACACCAGATCAGCAATACAAATATCGCAGAAGTAATCTCCGATGAAATTATCATAAACTCAGCTCAGGACGGCCTGGATCTTTTGGGAAATATCTATTATCAAGGCTTTGATAGAGTGATTATTCACGAGAAAAATATTACCCCGGAATTCTTTGACTTAAAAACAAAAATTGCAGGAGATATCTTACAGAAATTTTCCAATTATCGCGTGAAACTGGCTATTATTGGGGATTTTACACAGTATGAAAGCAAGAGTTTCAATGATTTTATGTTTGAAAGTAACAAGACAAGTCATATCAATTTTGTTGAAAGCTTACACGAAGCTTTGGAAAAACTTTCATAATAAATAGAAAAATGATTAATTTTTAATTTTACATTCGAAATACTTTATAGCATCTGTAATTCCTTTATCAATTGTTTGGTAGCACATGCCAAGTTCATCGACAGACTTCTGATTGGCATAGAAATTATCAATTCTAAGTGCTTCCATATTTACTGAACTTAAACTCGTTTTAATGTTTACAAATCTTAAGCAATCTCCTATAAATCCTAAAAAAATTAAAATAAAATCAGGAATTGGAATCAATACTGACTGTTGTTTTGTAAGCTGACTAACTTTTCTAAAGAAATCTTTATACTTCAGATTTTCATTAGCTAAAAGATATTTTTCGCCTGCCTTTCCTTTTTCCATTGCTTTTAAAATACCTTCTGCAACGTCTTCTGCATTCACGAAATTCTTTCCACCTTTTGGATAAAAAACCAGATTCTTTTTCCAAACCCAAAAAAGAATTTTTCCGGAGCTTGGCTTATTGTCATAAGCACCAATCATAAACGTGGGATTTACAATAATCACTTTTGTTGAATTTACTTTTTGCAAAAGAAAATTTTCTGCTTCGAGCTTACTTTTAGCATAAAAAGATTGGTCAAATGGGTATTTCCATTGAAAATCTTCATTTCCGGGATTGCTTAAAGTTCCGAAACCCAAAGTATTTGCAGTACTTACAAACAGGAACTTTTCAACGTGTCCGGCCTGTGAGAATAAGTGAACGACTGCATCATAATTGATTTTTCTGTAATCTTCATAATTCAACAGGTTTTGTCGCGTTTCTGCTGCAATATGAATAATAAAATTCACATCTTTTAAATATTTTGAGAAATCCGAAAACAAATCTCCTTCCACCAGTTTCAGGTTTTCATCCTCTTCACCCAAATAGCCGCTTTTCTTGCGCACCAAAGCAATAACAAAATAACCATTTTCTAATAATTTAATTACAACATTAGCCCCCAAAAGGCCCGTAATTCCTGTAACAAAAACTTTTTTCATGCTTTTATTTCTCTTTTTATTGCGTTGGTCATTAATGGTAATTTAATCCAAATCGGTAAAATTTTCATCATAAGCCAGCTTACGGGATTTACCATAATCACAGAATCTCTTTTGAAAAGCTGGTTAATACAATATTCTGCTACTTTATTCGGGTCCAGAAGAGTTAATTTCCCAATAAAACCCTGTTTTTCAATTCTTTCCGCTACATCTGCATTAGTTTTCATAGCGCCAGGATTTACTACACTTACAAAAACATTGGTATCCTTAAGCTCCTCATTCAACCCTCTTGAAAATGAATGTATAAAAGTTTTTGAGGCTGGGTACACCGTTTTAAAACCAATAGGAGAAAACGCAGCCATACTTGAAACATTTAAAATGTAGGATTGAGGCTGTTTCAAAAGATTGGGTAAAAGCTGGTGTGTAATAAGTGAAGTCGCGGTAATATTAACCTGAAGAATATTATTAATGTACGAAGAGGTTGCGTCTAAAAATTTTCTTGTTCCCCCTACACCCGCATTATTAATCAAAATATAAATATTAAAGGATTTATTTAACCAATCCGTGAGTTTAAAAACATTTTCATTTACAGAAAGGTCGGTCTCATAATAGTACGTTTTAATATTATAATGTTCGGCTATTTCTTGGCTTAATTCTTTTAAATTCTGATTGGGAAGGCTTACAAGAATAATGTTGATTTTCTTTTTTGCCAGACTTTCAGCAAATGCTTTTCCCAGCCCCTGGCTCGCTCCGGTGATTACTGCAAATGACTCTTTTGTTTCCATAAGACAAACTTTCTGGTACAAAAGTAGACGGGAAAAGAGCTTTGAATGTTCCAGGTTATATCAGTGAACCACTTTAAACATAAATTATAATTAATTTATAGTCAACTATTTATAAATTAAAAAAGTTAAAAATTATAAACCGGAACTATTTTTAAATTCAGAAGGTGTCTGATTGGTCAGTTTTTTAAAAGTTGTATTAAAAGATGTTTTTGAATTGAATCCGGATTCATAAGCAATGCCTAGAATTGAAAGCCTGTTTTTAGAATCATCCTTTAAAAGTTTCTTCGCATATTCAATTCTGTATTCATTTACGTATTGAAAAAAATTCTTTTGAAAGCCTGTATTGATCACATAAGATAAATGATGGGTCGACACAGAAAGCAATTCCGAAAGCCGGATCAAATTAAGCTCACTGTCAAGATAAGGCTTTTGGGTTTCCATAAGGGTTTCAAGCTGACTTTTTACTCTTAATAATTCCTCATCCGAAATGAGTTTCCTTTTGATTTCCTCGGTTTCAGAATCTTTATTAATGGAAATTAATTCTTCCCGTTGTTTTTCTCCAACTGGATAAATTTCTTTCTGTTTCAGAGAATAATAAGCAACGAAATAAATAACTCCTAAAAACGCCAGATTAATGAAAACATTCAACGAAGTAGAATTGTATGAAAGATTGTAAATGATGTAAACAATATTGATGATAAAAATGGTCAGAATAATGTATTCCAGCCAGTTGAGATTAATTCCTTCCGTGTTTGCAGAAAATTGCTGAATTCTTTTCTGGTGTTTCCTTATTGTGAGATAAGACAGTCCTGTATAAAAAAATGCCTGAATTAAAATTAAACTGATAAAAATAATATCAAGAAATTCAAAAAACGGAGAATCATTTTCAACAGCTCTTTGAAGCAGAAGAATAATTAAAAATATTACCGGAAGAATAAAATATTTACTATCAGAAAGTTTAAATTTAAAAGAAGGATTGGTGTAAAACAATACACTAAAATAAAAGATGATTGGCGTTAAAAACTGTATAAACTGTACAAAAAAGATGGAATGAATCTGGATTTCCGACATTGTTACCAGTGATAATACCTCATCCAGCCAGAAACTCGACCATAAGAAAACAAAGATCCCAAACCAAAAATTTGCTTTTCTATTGACTTTCAGTGGATTAATAAGCTTTAATAAAGAAAGCAAGACCAATGAACCATAAATAAGTATTACGATAAAACGATTTAACTCTAATGTGTTCATTGGTCTTAATATTTTTAGTTAAAGATAAGTTTTTTAACCTATTCTTTTCCTCACAAAGATCTCATAGCTTAAATAAATTAATGGGAGCGCCATAATTCCGATATATAAAGAGTTCGACATTGCAGCTTCCGGCTGATTGGCAACAGCATAAACAAGCCCAAAAAAAGCACCACCTAAATGGGCTGCATGTCCAATATTATCATGCTGTCTTGGATTGAGCATCATATAAACCGAATATCCAAAATACACCAATCCAAAGATATAACCCGGAATCGGAATCGGAATAAAGAAAAAATAAATCCCTATACTTGGATATAGAGCAATTGCTGAAAACAAAATCCCGGAAACCCCTCCACTTGCACCAATTGCAGAGTACCAAGGCTGTTTCTGGTAAACAAACAATGAAAATATGTTTCCCAGTAAAATAGAACCAAAATAAATAATCACAAATCCTATATTTCCAAACCCCTGAATCACCACAGGACCAAAGAAATACAGCGTTAACATATTGAATGCCAGATGCATAATATCTGCATGCAGAAATCCTGCAGTAAGCAGACGGATATATTCTTTTCTCTGCAAAATAGCTCCTACACTGAACTTATATTTTTCAAAATTACTACTTCCATTGGGTACCATAAAGCTGATAATGGCAGTAATTATTATAACTATTATTAAAATATTCATCTTTATTTAATTTTCCGAATTATCTTCACTTTGAAACAAATCACCAATCGTGCCATCTTCATCAAAACCGCCCATTGGTTCAGGATCTTCGTACACTTCAGGTTCCTCTTCCTCAGGCTCCGGAATGGTAACGTTTATTGATTTTACTTTAAACTTCGTAAACTGGTTTCCGATGGCCTTAATTCCTTTCACAGCAATGAATTCGTCGATGTTCACCGTTTCAGAATCACGATCTTTGCCTTTATCTTTAGCGAAAATAATTTCTGCGGTAGAACCATTTGAAACGATTACATTTTCAATAAAAGATTTCGGATGTTCGGTCGGCATGAAGGTTTGGGGATTAGGTGTGTTTTCAAATAAGAACCTCTTAATGAAGTACATATCTTTTTCCCCATCATAATAAATACACGTTACAGGCTGCTCCGGCTTCCACTTTTCAAGCACAAGATATTCATCATCAAAACGGTTTCCAAGATCGAATGAAACCAATTTTGCTTCACCGTTTGTATTGATGGTCAATATTTTATCGTCTCCTTTGAAGCTGCCCAGCAATGTCCCTCTTCCGTCTGCATTCAGTCTTCGCACCGTATCATCGAACCAGATTCGTCTTGGAGCCAGTGTAGAAACACCTTCTTCTTTTAAGTCAACTTTTTTCACCGAATATTTCGTCACCAGATTTCCCTTGGAATCACGACCTTTAATCGCTAATTCCGAAAAATCAACATCCATTTTATTCTTCCTTATTCTTGGATTTGGTTTTAAAATAACCGATACCGTTTCCGCTTCACCATTCGGATTTGCTGAGAAATAAAGCATTTCCGAGCCTTTTTTATCAGAAGCTAATGGATAATCCGTGTTTCTGGTAACACCCGTTACGGAAAAACGCTTCATATAATAAGGTCCTTCTTTACCTTCACGATAAATCATGTTGTAGACCGTTCTTTTATCGTTTTTCTTCCAGATAGCAACGTGAAGAATATCTTTTCCAATGAACGTTTTTGCCTCCACTTTTACGACTTTCATACTCCCGTCTTTCCTGAAAGTAATAATATCATCGATGTCCGAACAGTCGAATAAATACTGGTCTTTTCTCAAGGAAGTTCCGATAAAGCCTTCTTCAAAATTGGCATAGAATTTTTCGTTCGCAACAGCAACTTTTGTAGCATCTATCGTATCAAAAATCCTTAATTCAGTTTTTCTCTGTCTGTCTTTCCCGTATTTTTTCTGAATATTTAAATAATAATCAATTGCGTACTGAACAAGATTGTTCAAATGATATTTTACCTGTTTGATCTTCCCTTCAAGAGCGGCAATATTTTCTTTAAATTTATCTAAATCAAACCTTGAAATCCTCTTAATCCTGATTTCCGTTAATTTTAAAATATCTTCTTCCGTTACGGCTCTCAAAAGATGTTTGGTGTGAGGTTTTAGGCCTACATCAATTGTTTTTATGACGTCTTCCCAAGTTTCCACTTCTTCAATATCGTGGTATATTCTGTTTTCAATAAAAATCCTTTCCAATGAAGAAAAATGCCAGCTTTCCTGTAACTCATGAAGTTCGATTTCCAGCTCTTTTTTAAGCAAAGAAACCGTATGATCCGTATTCATTCTCAGAATTTCGGAAACATTCAGGAACATGGGTTTGTCACCGACAATCACACACGCGTTCGGTGAAATTGTAACCTGACAATCGGTGAATGCGTACAGTGCATCGATCGTTTTATCCGGTGAAACATCGTTGTGAAGATGAATCAGGATTTCAACTTTATCGGAAGTATTATCTTCGATTTTTTTGATCTTAATTTTGCCTTTTTCATTGGCTTTAATGACAGAATCAATAAGATCGCTCGTGTTTTTTGAATACGGAAGTTCGGTGATAATTAAAGTATGCTTGTCAAGAGGTGAAATTTTTGCTCTTGCCCTTACTTTTCCACCCCTGTGGCCGTCATTATATTCGGAAACATCAAGATAACCTGCCGTCAAAAAATCAGGATATATTTCAAACTTTTTGCCCTTAAGATGAGCTACGGAAGCATTAATTAATTCATTAAAATTATGTGGAAGAATCTTTGTAGAAAGCCCAACCCCGATTCCTTCAACTCCCTGTGCCAGAAGCAATGGGAATTTTACCGGAAGATCGATGGGTTCGTTATTTCTGCCGTCATAAGATTTTGCCCATTCCGTCGTTTTTGGGTTAAAAACAACTTCTAAAGCGAAAGGCGTTAATCTTGCTTCAATATATCTGGCCGCCGCCGCTGAGTCACCGGTATAAATATTTCCCCAGTTCCCTTGAGTGTCGATCAGGAGCTCTCTTTGCCCGATTCCCACCATCGCATCGGTAATGGAAGCATCACCATGAGGGTGATATTTCATGGTATTTCCTACGATATTGGCAACTTTATTGTAACGTCCGTCTTCCAGCTCCCGCATGGAATGCATGATTCTTCTCTGAACAGGCTTAAAACCGTCATAAACCGACGGAATTGCCCTATCTAAAATAACGTAAGAGGCATAATCCAGAAACCAGTCTTTGTACAGCCCGGAAACCTTTTTCAAGCTCTCACCCTCATGCGAGTATTCTTCTGTCATCATTTATTATAACTCTTTTTCTCGTTATTAGCTTTTATTACTTTACTTAGGGAGAATTTTAAATCGTTAATTTCTTTTTTTGTTAAATACGAGATCTCATATTTCAACATTGTTGATCCGTTGTTTTTACTCGAAATTGTGATATACAGCCTTTTCATGAAAAACAAATCGATCACTTCGTAATTCAGCAGTTTATATTTTGGGAATTCATCACTCAATGGCCTGTCCAGAAAAGGAATGATATTTCTGTTTCTGAAATGAAGTGCTTCTCCGTCACTGTCATATTCAAAGATCTGTCTTCCATTAAAATAAAAAATACCCATTAATATAGCCGGAATAATAATTAAAAAAGAACTTTCCCATCCTAAAATATTGAATCTGTATTCTTCCAATAGAAAGGCTCCTATTCCTGCTATTAAAAACATGATCAACAGGGTATTTACGAAATTATAAACCGAGCTTTTGTTACGGTTGCTTAGTCTCATTTTTTTAGTGTTTGTGTTTGTGCTTTTTTTATTATCTAATTAAATCTCATCTATTACTTCACTTAATATTTCTTTTTTGTTTATATCAGGATCTTCTACTACCAGATTTTCAAGAATAAAAGTCTGTCTGTCGGGTGTATTTTTTCCCATATAAAATTCCAATAATTGCTCAATAGTCTGGTCTTTTCCAAGGACCACCGGCTCCAGGCGGATATCTTTTCCGATAAAGTGCTTGAATTCGTCCGGTGAAATCTCTCCCAATCCTTTGAATCGGGTGATTTCCGGGTTTTTCCCTAAATCATTCAGAGCCTTAATTCTTTCCTGTTCAGAATAGCAGTATCTAGTTTCCTTTTTGTTTCTTACCCTAAACAAAGGGGTCTGAAGGATATAAAGGTGACCGTTTTTGATCAAATCAGGGAAAAACTGCAGGAAAAACGTGATCATCAACAAACGGATGTGCATTCCGTCGACATCGGCATCGGTTGCAATAATTACCTGGTTGTATCTGAGATCTTCTAAACTTTCTTCAATGTTTAAAGCAGCCTGAAGAAGGTTAAACTCTTCATTTTCGTAAACCACTTTTTTCGTTAAACCATAGCAGTTCAAAGGCTTACCTTTAAGCGAAAATACCGCTTGGGTTTCCACATCTCTTGACTTTGTAATTGAACCTGATGCGGAATCTCCCTCTGTAATGAAAATCTGGGTCTCCCCTTTTCTTTCGTTTTTCTGATCGTTGTAATGCTGTCTGCAGTCACGAAGCTTTTTGTTGTGAAGAGAAACTTTTTTGGCTCTTTCCCTTGCCAATTTCTGGATTCCCGAAAGCTCCTTTCTTTCCCTTTCGGAAATTAATATTTTTCTTTGAATCGCTTCTGCAATCTCAGGGTTTTTGTGTAGGAAATTATCTAATTTACTTTTTAAGAAATCAATGATAAAAGTCCTTACTGTAGGTCCGTTTGGTCCT
>Ga0307412_10000866_pt1 | contig 17389 bp, 14 predicted proteins | sample DK1Cmetagenome_3_FD_203823 | JGI IMG/M metagenome (GOLD analysis project Ga0307412, IMG submission 203823) | Maize rhizosphere microbial communities from greenhouse at UC Davis, California, United States - DK15-C-1 | ecosystem: Host-associated > Plants > Roots > Rhizosphere > Soil | place: USA...
TGGCCGCGATTGTGGGTGCGACGCCGACGCCGCTGGTGATATAGGCGCCGACCCCCTGCCGCAGCGCGGCGAGCATCTGACCAACATCCTCTGGTGCCGACAACAGCATTGTAGCGGTATTCGGAAATCGGATCGTCAGCGCCCTTAACCGCTCGCCAAACTCGCGCGATTGAACATCCTGCCCGGCGGTCTGGAGCATGACGACAGACGGCTCTCCCTTGGGAAGCGGCCCCTCCTCCAGTTCCTCAACATCGCCGCAAGCGATAACTGCAATCTCCGGATTTTCGCTGAACCCCGCCAGGAGGCAACTTCGACTGAGCGGGGAAGGATCGACAAGCAGCACATGCACGGTCTCGCCTTCCTGCCCGCTCCGGTCCGAACGTCCGGCGGTCATCGCGATGCCGATGCTTGTCACCTCACCCGCCTTCGGCGCGGGCAGCCTGCAAGCCACACGCCACACCCGCTCGCCAATAATGGTGGCCATAAGGAAACCGTCTGCTCATCCAGGATCGCGTTCATCAATGCATCCCACTGTGGTCGGCCGAATTTCAATCACAGGCCGACCGGCGGGGGAGAAGCGCGATCCCCCCGTTTCTTGTCCCCGATCTTCCTAGTTTGACGCCGGGCGAGCAAACGAAATTGGGGTGCAGCGCCAAGGATATAATGGCTAGCTCATAGGAATTACGGGCTCAAACCGCCTTGATGGCCAGCCGCGCGGAACTGCGGTCGGCAAGAGCCGGTCTCTTCACGGTCGAGGCGGGGAGACCGGCCCTTGCGGCCGACGCCAGGGTCAGGCCGCCACCGGTTCGCCACGCTGTAACGACGCGCCAATCATGGACCGTGTCATGGGCGTCGGAAGCCCATTGGCCTTGACCTCGCTCTTCAATTCCTCCTTGCGCGCGCGCAGACGCTCACCCAGCTCGTTCATATCGATGCCGGAATTGCGGGCCTGCGCGAACATCCCGCTGGAGGCGCGCTCTTCCTCCTTCACATGATGCTTGATCTCCTCCGAGAGCACAGTGACCTTCGCTTCGAAGAAATCAGTGCTCGGCTCGCTTTGCAGCAGTTCCGCGATCAGCAGCTTTGCGCCGTCATGTTCGACATAGGCCTCATCCAGAAGGTCGTCCTCCACTTTCCCGCGCAATGCGGGATAGAAAATTTCTTCCTCGATCGTCGTGTGAATGATGAGTTCCATGCAGATCTCGTCGGCGATCTTTTTCTTGCGGTCGTCGCCTCGGGCCTTTTCAAACTGTTCGAACAAATCCTCCACCTTCCGGTGGTCCTCCTTCAGCATCGCGATCGCATCCATTTTTTTGGTGGGCATTTCATGTTCCTCCGGTTTGCCTTCCGCTCCTCATGAAAAGCCGAAAGGCGCGCTCCGTTCCCTTCGAACTGTCCCATTTTCACGCCGAAACTGAAATTCCATCGACGGTCTGGCTTCACCATCAGGCAAATAATTTGTTAACCATTTTTTCCTAGCCATTCCCTCAAGCCACAGAGCGTGTCGGAGAGGATTCATCAGGGGGATGTGTCTTCAATCATGCAGGATGATGTTCTTAAACTTGCGTTCGAGGTTTCCCGAGTCACGCAGGAAAAAATCGCCGTGATCGACCGGATCATGTTGCGAACGCAGATACTGTCGATGAATGCTCGCCTTGAAGCCACGCGGGCGGGCGCCGCCGGCCAGGGATTCGGCGTGGTGGCGCGCGAAATGGGAGCGGTCGCCGATGAGGTCAATGCCCTCTCTTCTCAGCTTCAAAGCGAGGTAGCGGCGAACACCGCCCGGATCGAAACCGCCGGGCGGCAGATGATGCTCGACTTTCGCGGCCATCGATATGCCGATCTTGCCCGCAATGTCGTCGAGATCATTGACCGCAACCTGTACGAGCGTTCGTGCGACGTCCGGTGGTGGGCGACCGACAGCGCCGTCGTAGATGCGGTCCAGACGCCGTCGCCGGAGGCGGGGCATCATGCGAGCATGAGACTGGCCACAATATTGAGATCCTACACCGTCTATCTGGATCTTTGGATCGCCGATCGGAAGGGCATTGTCGTCGCGAACGGGCGGCAGGAGCGCTATGCCGGGGCACTGGGCCAGAATGTCACGTCCAACGACTGGTTCAGAAAGGGGATGCGGACGGCCAGCGGGGATGATTTCGCCGTCTGCGACATCGGCAGCACCGCAACGCTCCACAACGCGCAAGCCGCGATATATTCGACGGCGATCCGCAAGGACGGAGTCGTGGACGGTGATCCTATTGGCGTGCTGGGAATTTTCTTCGATTGGGAACCCCAGGCCCGCGACGTCGTGCAAGGAGTGGCGCTGACCGAGGAGGAGCGAAAGGACACGCGGGTCATGCTGCTGAACGCCCGGCATCAGGTGATCGCCGCATCCGACCGGCAATGCCAACTGGACGAACGCTATCCGCTGGAGGCGGCGGGCCCGAGCGGCTATTATCTGAAAGGCGACCGGCTGGTTTGCTACGCCCTCACCCCCGGCTACGAAACATATGAGGGACTGGGCTGGTATGGATGCATTGAAAGCAAACTGCCAACAGCCCCGGAGAGGTCGGCCGCCGACCGGCAATGACCGGCCGCCTGCCGGGTAAAATGGCGGCCGGTCAAATGACGGGGGCGACCGTCAAAAGCGGACACCCAACCCCGCCACGATCTGATGGCGGTCCAGGTCAATGTCGATGGCATTGTCGCCGGAGAAGAAGTCGTCATCGAAATTCAGGTCGCTATAGTTGGAATAGCGATATTCCAGCTTCGCAAAGGCGCCCGATCCGAAACCGAGCATGCCAGCATCGAAAAGATGTTCGACCCCCGCTCCGATCCGATAGCCGTCCACCGTCTGATCCGCGTCGGCCGTGAAATCCACATCGTCATCAGCGTCCAAATCGTCGATGGCCGCGTCAATCTTGGTATTGGTGTAGCCGCCTTTCAGATAGACCAGAGTACGCGGAGCGGCCTGCATGCCTATACGGCCGCCGATATACAGGTCCCTGCCCACACTGGCGCGATAGGCGAACGGCGCGTTAAGCGCCTGGTCGGCATCCTCATTCCCGGTCGAGTCGGAAAATTCACCTTCGACGCCCACCACGACACTACCAAGATCGAAATCGAATCCCGCGCCAATGCCGTAGAGAAAGCCGTCGATCGACTGATCGACGTCGTCGCCCTCTACGCCGTCAATGTCCACGTCGCTGCCGTTTCTCAGATTGTCGTAGCCGACCAGCGCCTCCACTCTGAGGCCGGTAAAGGGCGAAGGTTCCTGCGCATGAGCCGTCCCGCCGATAGTCACGGCTCCGCCAGCCAGAAGCGCAGTCATCAGGATCTTTTTCATGGGTCGCTTGCTCCGATTGTTGCACACAGATTCCGTCACGCCCCTCTGTGGGAGGTGCGATCACTCAGCCTGTGTGGACCGCTGCAGGTCCTATTGCTGTGAGTTCAGGGCTTCCTGGCGCAAATCGTTCAGGACCTCCCATCGTCTTGGCGCGTAGACTGTCGCTCATCGCCAATGCTGCGGAAAACCTGCGTCGGGGACCGATGTTCCCTGGCGGCGAAGAAAAACGCGACCGTGTCTTTGCTGCAACGGGCGGGACTGGTCTGGCCGGACTGCCCTGAACGGGGCCGGCCTCCAGGACAAAAAAAATCCCGGGCCGCGGATGACTCCGCGGCCCGGGACCTGCATTCCATGTGAAAAGAAGCGTTATTTGCCGATCAATATGTCCAGCCAAGCTGAACCCAGAACTTCTCCGTGTCGACGGAGAATGCATCTGCGTCATAATTGGCATATTTGAACAGAACAGCCGTCTTCAGGATTTTGAAGCCGATCTGCGCATCCCATTCCTGGCCATAGTCGATGTCGCCAAAATCGCTTTCGAACTTGTGGTAGGTGACCGAGGCATTGAGGCCAGGAATGGCCTTCACCATCGGGAACTTCGCGCTGAGCGTAAAATTCAGGTCCTGGATACCAGTAGCGGGGGTCACCAGGAACAGGTCGGCCCAGCCCTGGAACTTGTGCCCCGTGGCCAGCGGCGTTTGGAAGGCGAACGCTCCATCGTCAGAACCCAGAACTTCATAATTGGCATTGAGACTGAAGGTGCTGACATCGACCGTCGCGTCGGCCATATAATAGTCGGCCTTATAATCGACGGTGCTGTTGTTGTAATCCGACTGCGTCGCATAACTGCCGGTCAGGGTCAGCTTCGACTTGGCGTTCAGCGGGAATGCCGCCACGGCGCGAGCGCCATAGGTCTGGCTGGAAAATGTCAGGCGCGCAGGCTCATCCTGATCGACCAGGAAGGCAAAGCCCTTGGCTGTCACCGGACCCAACTTTACGCCAGCGGTCGCGAAGATGTTGTCGCCGGAAAAGGCCTGGCGCGGACCAGCATCAATGCCGAAAATGGTGCGCGCGGACCATGCATAGGTCGCGTCGATCATGACTGGGCCGATGGTGCTTTCCACGCGCGCGGCATCGAAGGTCTGCTCATTCTGGCGCCAGCCGACCGAGCCGACAAAACGCTGGTCATCCAGGTTGATGCGCTGGCGGCCAGCGGTGATGGTCGTGCCCTTGATGCCCTTGAACTTCAGATAAGCCTGGTTCAGTTCGATATTTTCAGGGTCGGCAACCGTGGAGAAACCAACTTTTCCATTGGTCGTGCTGTTATAATCTTCGACAATGGCGAGCGTGCCTTCCGCCTCGGCAAAGGCCGAGAACCCAGCCGGAAGGCCAAGCTCAAGCCCGGCGCGCAGGCGGGCGGTCAGCGCATCGGCGTTCTCAAGCAGGTTGTCCTGCTCGACGCTTTCATAGCGCAGACGCAGATCATAGCTGGGAGCCAGCGTGACGCCGCTTCCAATCGGAATAGGCTTGCCAGCAAAGGCCGGGGTGCTCGTAAGAGCGAGAATTGCGGTCCCCAATAGATATTTTTTCACGGTATTCCTCCACTGATGGTGTATTTTCCCCACCTTTCAGCGGCATCCTCTCCAAGTCTGTTCAGGCGGCGTCTGCGTGCGCGCCATGTTCGTAGTCGGCGAGGAACTGAAGCACCTCCTCGCGGTAGCCGTAGAATTTCGGATGTTCGAGCAACGCCTTGCGATCCCGAGGGCGCGGCAGGTCGACTTCAAGGATCTTGCCGATCGTGGCGTTGGGGCCGTTGGTCATCATCACCACCCGGTCGGCGAGCAGGATGGCTTCATCAACATCGTGCGTCACGCAGATGGCCGTAACCTTGGTGCGTTCCCACACCTCCATCAACACATCCTGCAAGTCCCAGCGAGTCAGGCTGTCCAGCATGCCGAAGGGCTCGTCGAGCAGCAGCAACTTGGGGCTGAGAGCGAAGGCGCGAGCGATGCCGACGCGCTGGCGCATGCCGTTCGACATGTCGGCCGCGAGCTTGTCCATGGCATCGCCCAGCCCGACGCGCTGGAGATAATATTCGACGATGTCGCGGCGCTCGGCCCGGCTGGCGTGCGGATAGACGCGCTCCACGCCCACCGACACATTCTGTCGCGCCGTCAGCCAGGGCATGAGCGAGGGCGACTGGAACACGACTGCCTTGTCGGGACCGGCGATGTCGATCTCATGCCCGTCGAGAACGATGCCGCCATCGCTGATGGAATTGAGCCCGGCCGCCATGGTAAGCGCCGTCGATTTGCCGCAGCCCGAATGGCCGATCAACGAAATGAACTCGCCCTTGTCCATGATGATGTTGAAATTCTCAAGGACGGTCAGCGGCCCCCTGGGCGTGGGATAGATCTTCTTCAGGTTGAAGAATTCCAGATAGCGGCGGTTCATGTTGGTCCGCGCCGCATCCTGATAGGCCTTGGGCGGAGCGAGCAGGCTGATCGGCTGGACATCGGGCAACCGTCCTTCATTTTCGGCAGCGACAGCCTTCTGCCCTTCGTTGAGCGCGCCCAGATAGCCGGCAATCTCGTTTCGCAGCTTCTTGAAGCCTTCGTCATGGTTCATCGCCGTACGGTCGCGCGGACGGGCGATATCGACAGTGTAGATCCTACCGATCTTCGCCGAGGGCGCTGGTTCCAGCACCGCGACGCGGTCGGCGAGCAGCAGCGCCTCGTCCACGTCGTTGGTGATGAGGATGATGGTCCGCTTTTCCTGTTCGCGGATGCGGTCGATTTCGTTCTGGAGCTTGGCGCGGGTGAGCGCGTCAAGGGCGGAGAGGGGTTCGTCCAGCAGCAGGATTTCGGGCTTCATGGCGAGCGCGCGGGCGACCGCCACACGCTGGCGCATGCCACCGGAAAGCTGGGCCGGCTTGCGGTCCATGGCGTGAGCAAGACCGACAAGTTCGACGGTCGATTTGACCAGCGCGTCGCGCGCCGTCTTGTCGAGCCCCTTGTGCACGGAATCGACGGCCAGGCGGACATTGCCTTCGACGGTCAGCCAGGGAAAAAGCGAATAGCTCTGGAACACCAGGCCCCGGTCCGATCCGGTGCCCTTGCTGACTGCGCCCTTGATGACGACTTCGCCTTCGTCGGGTTCGATCAGACCGGCAATGGTCGAAATGAGCGTCGTCTTGCCCGAACCGGAAAATCCCAGGATCGCGATGAATTCCCCTTCGGCGACGTCCAGGTCGATGCCCTTGAGCACTTCCGTCCGCGCACCCGTGCCATCAACATAGGCCTTGGAGATATTGCGGAGGGCAAGGATGGGTTGGCTCATCTGTCCCTCCTCAGGCCGAATGGTTGCGGCTGGCGAGCTTTTGCAGCGCGCCCATGATCCGGTCGAGCATGAAGCCGATCAGGCCGATCACGATCACCGCGAACATGATGCGGGAGAGCGACTGGCTGGAACCGTTCTGGAATTCGTCCCAGACAAATTTGCCGAGACCCGGATTTTGCGCCAGCATTTCAGCGGCGATCAGCACCATCCAGCCAACGCCCAGCGACAGGCGCATGCCGGTGAAGATATAAGGCAGCGCGCTCGGAACGACGAGCTTCGTCAATTGCTGGAACCAGGTAAGGCGCAGCACCCGGCCGACGTTCAGCAGGTCCTTGTCGATGGACGCAGTGCCCACGGCGGTATTGATCAGCGTCGGCCAGAGCGAGCAGAGCATCACCACGATGGCGGAGATGACAAAGCTTTTGGGCAGCATCGGATCGGGGCCGGACATGGTTGCGGAAATGACCATGGTGACGATGGGCAGCCACGCGAGCGGGCTGACCGGCTTGAAAATCTGCACCAGCGGATTGATCGCCGCATTGACCCGCTTCGACAGGCCGCAAACAAGGCCCAGCGGCACGGCGAACAGGCTGGCAAGGACGAAGCCCAGCGCCACGGTCTTTAGCGACGTCAATATCTGGTCAAGAAAGGTCGGCGCGCCGGCATAATCGAAGTTTTGCGCCTCTGCCCCACGGCCAGCGGCCTCCAGCGCGGCGTTGCGCGCGTCCTGCGCGGCGTAGAATTCCGCTTTCGCGTCGGCGGTCGCCTGATATTCATCATAAAGGGCAACACCTTGCTCGGCCACTTCCGCCGGTCCCGGAAGCGCACCGAGCGAGGTATCGACCTGGGGCGCAAGCACGGCCCAGATCGCGAGAAACGAGAAGATGCCGACCAGCGGCCAGATCAGCCCCTTGGCGAATTTCGCGACATCTTTAGGTTCGGGGACAATGCGGTTGAGCCATGCTTTGACCCCTTCCGGAGAAGCCCCTTTCGAGGGCTTCTCCGTCGCCATGGGAGCGGCGTTCCGGGTATCGACTGCGGCGGCGGGGGTGGCATTGGCCTCTATCTCCCCGCTATCCTTCCGCAAAATCGCTACGTTGCTCATCGCATTGTCTCCGTTACTCATTCTTCTTACTCAAATCGCATTCATTATCAGTTGGACTTGACACCGGCCGCGGTCACGGTGGCCTTGCCCTTCAGGCCGATCGGGAACTGGGCCAGATAGGCGTTGGGCTTCTTGCCGTCGAACACCTTGCCGTCGATGAAGCCGCTTTGCGGGGCCTTGAACCCATCGGTTTGGGGCAGGCTGTCCGCAGGGATCACACCCTTGTCGACCAGGCTCTTGGCTGCCGCCATGTACAGGTCGGGACGATACACCGCCTTCGCCGTGTCGAAATACCACTGATCGGCCTTTTCCTCGGCAACCTGGCCCCAGCGGCGCATCTGGGTCAGATACCAGATGGCGTCGGAGTAGAAGGGATAGCCTGCATATTCACGGAAGAAAATGTTGAATTCAGGCGCCGGGCGCGTATCGCCAGGACCGAAGGTGAACTTGCCGGTCATCGATGCGGCAATCACAGCCGCGTCCGCGCCGACATAGTTGGGCTGCGACAGGATCTTCACCGCTTCCTCGCGGTTCTTGCCATTGTCGGCGTCCAGCCATTGCTGCGCCTTGATGACCGCGCGGAGCAGGGCCGCCGTGGTCTGCGGATATTTCTCCGCGAAGTCCTTGCGCAGGCCCAGAACCTTTTCAGGGTTCAGGTGCCAGATCTGCTCGTCGGTGACGACCGGGACGCCGATCTTCTTCTGCACGGCGGCCTGGTTCCAGGGTTCGCCCACGCAATAGCCCTCGATCGTGCCGGCTTCCAGCGTTGCCGGCATCTGCGGCGGCGGCGTCACGGAAAGCTGCACATCGGCATCAATCACGCCCGACACATCGCCCGGCGTATAATAGCCAGGGTTAAGGCCGCCGGCGGCCAGCCAATAGCGCAGTTCGTAATTGTGCGTCGAAACCGGGAAGACCATGCCCATCTTGAAGGGCTTGCCCTGCTTGTTGAAGCTTTCCACCACCGGCTTCAGCACCGAAGCGGAAATCGGATGCGTGGGCTTGCCGTCCGCGCCCTTGGGCAGGTTCGGCTCGATCATCTTCCACACCTTGTTGGAAAGCGTGATGGCGTTGCCGTTGAGGTCAAGGCTGAGCGGGGCGATCAGGTCGGCCTTGGTGCCATAGCCGATGGTCGCGGCCAGCGGTTGGCCCGCCAGCATGTGTGCGCCGTCAAGCTGTCCGCCGATCACGCCGTCGAGAAGCACCTTCCAGTTTGCCTGCGGCTCCAGCGTGACGTTGAGGCCTTCTTCAGCGAAAAAGCCTTTTTCCTTGGCAATCGCCAGCGGCGCCATGTCGGTCAGTTTGATGAAGCCGAGTTTCAATGCGGGCTTTTCGACCGCGCCTTCGGGAAGCGCAGCGGCAGCAACCTCATTGCCGCCCTCGCTTTTGCCGCCGCCACAGGCCGCGAGCAGCGAGGACGCCAGGACAACCGCCATCAGCGATCCGCTTTTTTTCAGGAAACCACGTTTATCCAACATTTGTTCTGACCCTTTCGAAATTTCGGCGAAAGGCGGTCCGGGACTGAGCGAGAAGACGCAAAAAAAGCCGCCTCGACGGTCAGCCTTTCGGCTGGTCGGGCGGCATCATTGCCTTCGGCCTTCCCTGAGGGCGCCTTTCCAAAACTTCGCCCCCCAATGGGCGAATTTGGAAATATGAGTCGGGCGGCATTGCCTGACGGACAGTTGTATTCCACGAGTCGGCTCACACTTCAAGCCTGTTTTTTGCATCTGCGAGAAGGTCGATGCGCTTTCGCCGTTGACAGGTGGCCCAGAATATTAAATTCTGCAGTGCAGCGAAGATATTTGACCGGACTTGGGGATAACAATCTCAAGATTTCGGCCATTTTCGACAACGTGGTCATTCGCTTTGACGCAGCGCAGCGTCGTCGAGTCGATCGTCCCAGGGACGATCCCTCATGTTGTGCTGCAGTCAAAGCGGGGATGAAATGTGGGCATAGCGCCTGATGCGAGCCTGGCACCGCCAGGAGCAAAGACCTTCAGCCAGTCCGGCCCGGAAACGGGTGCGGAGGCAGGCTTTGCGGCATCCTCCGGTACGGGCGACGGCGCGGCCGCAAACAATTCAGATTCACACTTGCCCCATATTGTCGTCGGCGGCGGCCCTGCTGGCATGCGCGCGGCGCAGGAGCTTGCCCGTCTGACCGACAGGCGGATCATTCTGTTCAGCGATGAAAAATGGGGACCGTATAATCGCGTCAAACTGACGCCGCTCCTCGCCCGGGAGGTCAATCTGGGGCAGGTCTGTCAGACGCTGGACCTGGACAGCGCCCAGCGGGTCGAACGAATCGACGGCTGCCGAATCACGTCCATTGATGCCGCCGGCCGGACGGTGAAGGACCATCTGGGCCGTGAATGGGCCTATGACAGCCTGATCCTGGCCACCGGTTCGCATCCGCATCGCCCGCCCATTCCCGGCATCGAATTGTCGGGCGTCTTCACCTTCCGCAACTTGAACGACGCGCAGGCGCTGGTCGCCCGGGCGCAGCGCAGCCGCCATAGCGCCGTCATCGGCGGCGGTCTGCTGGGGCTGGAAGCGGCGCGCGGCATGTTCGGCCGCGGCGTGCCGGTGACGGTGGTCGAGCATGAATCCCGGCTGATGGCGCGGCAGCTTGACGATGCCGGCGGCGCGGCGCTTGGCCGCGAGATCGAGGCACTGGGGATTGGCGTCCGGACCCGGGTGTCGGTCCGGCAGATCGTCGGAACGCTCCGCGTCGAGGGGCTGTTCCTGTCCAACGGCGAAGAGCTGGCCTGCGATACCGTCATCCTCTGTACCGGCGTCCGCTCCAACCGGGATCTGGCGCTCGACGCGGGGCTGGCCGTCGGCCAAGGCATTCGCGTTGACGACCGGATGCGGACGTCGGACCCGAATATCTATGCGGTGGGCGAATGCGCCGAACATGACTCCATCGTCGAGGGGCTTGTCGCACCGGGCCTGGAACAGGCCAAGACCGCCGCCGCAGCGATCACCGGCTCGGACCGGCCCTATCGCCGCGCGCCGGTCACCACCCGCCTCAAGGTGGTCGGCGCGCCCGTTTTTAGCGCGGGCGACGTCGAGCAGGCCGATCAGCGGACGGACATCCAGTCAGCCGCCTATGTGGCGGAGAGCGAGGGCCAATATCGCCGCCTGATCCTGCGCAACGGACGGATTACCGGCGCGATCGCCGTGGGCGAATGGGAAGAGATTGGGCAGGTCCAGCAGCTCGTCGCCCGGAAGAGCCGCGTCTGGCCCTGGCAGCTTCGGCGATTTGCCCGCACCGGCGACCTGCTCGGTGCGAGCGTTCCCGAGTCTGTCATCGCCTGGCCCGCCGCATCGACGGTGTGCAACTGCACAGGCGTTACGCGCGGACAATTGGGCGAAGCGATTGCCGGGGGCTGCGCGAGCGTGGACGCGCTGTCGCGCATGACCAGCGCATCGACCGTCTGCGGCGGTTGCCGCCCGCTGCTGCAGGATCTGCTCGGCGCCGACGCTCCGGCAGAACCGGTGAAGCGGTGGCGTCCGGTGGCGCTGTTTTCGCTGCTCGCGCTGGCGGGCGCGCTGCTGTTCAACCTGCTGCCGCCGCTGCCCATGGCGCAGGCGTTCAGCGACGGCTTCACGCTCGACAAGCTGTTCATCGACGGGACGCTCAAGCAAGTGACGGGCTACAGCCTGCTGGCGCTGAGCGCCGTTGCGGCCATCCTGTCGCTGCGCAAGCGCTGGGCATGGCTGCGCTTTGGCGATTTTGCCGGATGGCGGCTGGTGCACATCATCCTGGGCGTGCTGGCGGTGACGACGCTGATTGCCCATACGGGCTTTCGGCTGGGCGAGAACCTCAATCTCGCGCTGATCGCGTCCTTCTTCGCTACCGTGCTGGCCGGAGCGATCGGCGGCGGCATCATTGCTTTTGAACATCAGCTCGCGGGCCTTCCCGCCGTGCGTTCCCGGCGCATCGACCCGCGCGGCATTGCCCTGTGGCTGCACATATTGGCCTGCTGGCCGCTGCCGATGCTGCTCATCGTCCACATATCAACGGTCTATTTCTACTGATGGCGGGGAAACGCAAAACCGTCTGGCTCTGGGCCTTTTGGGGCGCGTTCACGCTGATCCTGCTCGCCCTTTCGGCCGTCACCATGGCCTATGGCGGGCCACGCCAGCTATTCCTGATCGGCAGGACGAGCGATGCCCATCACCAGATCGAAATGGCGTGCAGCGCCTGCCACACCAGCTGGTTCGGGGGCCGCGAGGCGATCGAGACCGGATGCCTTTCCTGCCATGAGGAGGACCTCAAAAACTCCAAGGACAATCACCCGGCAAAGAAATTCAGCGATCCCCGCAACGCCGACCGGCTGGCGAAGCTGGACGCGACGAAATGCCTGACCTGCCATGTCGAGCATCAGCCAGAAGTGACGCAGCCGATGGCGGTGACGCTGCCCGGCGATTTCTGCGTCGCCTGTCACGCCGAAGTCGGCGAGGACCGGGAAACGCACAAGGGGCTGACCTTTGACACATGCGCGGGCGCGGGATGCCACAACTTCCACGATAACCGCGCCCTCTATGAAGATTTCCTCGAAAAGCATGTGGGCGAACCCGCGATCAGGAAGGTGGCGAAGATCGCGCTGATCGATTGGCACGCGATGGAAGCGGACATGCCGAGGCCGGAGCCCGCGACGCTGCCGGACGCCCCCGCCAGCATCCAGGCGGACGCGCATGTGATGACCGACTGGCTTGGCACGGCCCACGCCAATGCGGGGGTCAATTGCTCAGGCTGCCACCAGCCGCAGGGCGCTGGGGCTGGGAATGCCGCGAGCTGGATCGCAAAGCCCGGCATGGCGCAATGCGCGACCTGCCATTCTGGGGAGGTGAAGGGCTTTACCCAGGGCAAGCACGGCATGCGACTAGCCGCTGATATGTGGACATCGAAGGCGGGGCTTTTCGGCCTGATCAAGGATGAGGCGCTGGGGCCGATGCGGCCGGAACTGGCGCGCCTGCCGATGAAGCAGAAGGCGCATGGCACGGAGCTGACCTGCACCACCTGTCATCAGGCGCATGACTTCAATCGGCAGAAGGCGAAGGTGGAGGCCTGCGCCACCTGCCATAATGACGAGCATACGAAGGCCTATTTTGCCTCGCCGCATTTCAAGCTGTGGCAGGCCGAGCTCGCCGGAAAGGCACCCGAGGGCACGGGCGTCACCTGCGCCACCTGCCATATGCCACGCCTGCTGGAACGCGGAGACGACGGGATCGAACGGGTCCTGATCGCGCACAACCAGAACGACAATCTGCGACCCAATGAGAAGATGGCGCGCGCCGTCTGCATGGATTGTCACGGGTTGGGCTTCACGCTCGACGCGCTCGCCGACCGGGCGCTGATCAATCGCAATTTCAAGGGACGTTCCTCTGTCCATGTCAAAGGGATCGACTGGGTGGAGCGGCGCATGCGGCAGCGGGGAGAAACGCCGTGATGCCGTGACTATCAACACGTACAGGGAAGGAATTTTCGGTCATGAATATCAAAAGGATAGCAACATTGGCGGGGGCTGCCGCAGCCCTTGCCCTGGCGAGCGGATGCTCGTCAGGCGGCGAGGCTGAAGCGCCTGCGGCCAGCATCGACCCGCAAACGTTCACGGACTCGCTCTTTGCGGTGATGTCGTCGGACCGCGCCGTTTACACGCAGAAAGTGGTGAACCGCCTGCAGAATGACGAGAAGGTCATCAAGGCCAGCGAGCATTTCGAAGACGACAAGGCCCTGCCGCTGCCCGCGCAAATGTTCCGCTTCGGTTCGGAAATGGTATCCGAGAAGACGGACAAATTCTCCTACCAGCTCCTCTCGCTCTGGCCGATCAACAAGCAGAACGCACCCAAGACGGACGTCGAGAAAAAGGGTCTTGAGTTCATCTCCGCCAATCCGGGTCAAAATTTCTACGCCGACGAGGAACTGGGCGGGAAGAAATATTTCACCGCCGTCTATGCGGACAAGGCCGTCGCGCCTGCCTGCGTGACTTGCCACAACGGCCACAAGGATACGCCGAAGAAGGACTTCAAGATCGGCGATACCATGGGCGGCGTGGTGATCCGCGTTCCCGTTTCCTGATGACCTGACGAATGGGAGACCGTCACATGAAAAATTTTCGCGCCTGCTTGATCATGGCCGCGGCGCTCGCGCTGCCGGCCTGCGGCGAAGCCCCGAAGCCGGAAGCCGAACAGGAAAACAAGGCTCCCGAAGGCGGACCGCTGGAGGGCTATGTGACGGTCGACCGCTTGCCCATGCCGAACGACCCTCATCTTGTTGAGGGACGAGAGGTGTGGGCGGGCACTTGCCAGGCCTGCCATGGGCTTGGGGAGGCCGGATCGCCCAAGATCACCGACAAGGCGGCTTGGGCCCCCCGCATCGCGCAGGGTATCGAAACCCTGCATGAACACGCCCTCCAGGGCTTCATTGGCCCTGAGGGCACGATGATGCCGGAGCGGGGCGGCAATCTCGCCCTCTCCGACCAACAGATATTCGCGGCCGTCGACTTTATGGTGGCCAACTCACGCTGAAAGGAACTTAAACAATGACTCCCGAACAAATCGATCTCGTCCAATCCAGCTGGGCCAAGGTGGCCCCGATCGCTGATCAGGCGGCCGACATTTTCTATGACCGCCTTTTCGAAATCGCCCCCGAGGCGCGTCCTCTGTTTGCCGAAGACATGACCAAGCAGAAGAAGGCGCTGATGGGCATGCTGGCGACGGCGGTCAACGGCCTGAAACGGCTCGACACCATTCTTCCCGCCGTGCAGGCGCTGGGCGAACGGCATGTCGGCTATGGCACCAAGGACGAGCATTATGATCTGGTCGCATCGGCCCTGCTCTTCACCTTGGGCAAAGGGCTGGGCGACAGCTTTACCGAGGAAGTCGAAACGGCTTGGACCAAGGCCTATGTCACGCTCGCCACGGTGATGAAGGACGCGGCGGCAAAGGTGCAGCCGGCCTGACTCCGTTGAGCGAAGTCGAGACATGGCAGCATCAGGCCAGCATCCCTCGACTTCAGCCAAGGGCTGAAGTTCATCCCGAGCGCCCTGCGGGCAGTCGAGGGGCTCGGGACGAACAGGCCACTGACGTCCTGGACTTACGGCGCGCCTGCGAAGCTGCCAGCGTCCACCTGGTCAGCCAGGGTGATGCCATCCAGAATGGCGGCCGTTTCGTCGCGCACTTTCAGCATGATCCGGTGCAGCTTGCATTCCTCCTCCGGCAGGCAATTTTCGCACCGTTCATGCGCGAAGCGACTGGCGCACGGCACCAGCGCCAACGAACCGCGCGTGATCCGGATGATGTCGCCATAGCGGATGTCCACGGGTGGCAGGAGCAGCCAGTAACCGCCATCGCGCCCCCGCTGGGTTCCAACCAGTCCTTCCCGTGACATTTCGGACAGGATGACGGTCAGGAACTTCGCCGGGATATTCTGCGCTTCCGCGATTTGCTTCAATTGCACCGGACCCTGGCCGTAGCGGTCGGCAAGATATTGCAGCGCCCTCAGCGCATAGCGAGTCCGTTGGGAGAGCATTTCTCCATTATTGTGGTAGAAAATGGCAAAGTGATGGCACGAGCCGGGATTTTTCGGCAATTATACCGGCCTGCCGCATGACTGATTCCGGGTCTTTGCTGCCATAACTCCCCTCCCGCTTGCGGGAGGGGCCGGGGGAGGGCCTGTTAGGGAAATGGCGGTGACATGCCCTCCCCTAACCCCTCCCGCAAGCGGGAGGGGAAGGGCAACTTTTAACCCCCTATCAGTCATTGCGCTCGGCTTACTCCGCCGGCTCGAGGGCGACCGCGTTTACGATGTGCGGCTGGGTATATTCATGCAGGCCCTCCTGCCCCAGCTCGCCGCCCAGGCCGGACTGCTTGGAGCCACGGAAGGGAATGCCGGGCTCGATCGCCAGATGCTGATTGACCCAGACGGTGCCTGAATCGATCCGCATCGCTACATCCATGGCGCGATCGAGGTCGCGGCCCCACACCGTACCGGCCAGGCCATATTCCGATGCATTGGCTCGCGCGATGACGTCGTCGATGTCGGTGTAGGAAAGTACCGGCAGTACCGGACCGAACTGTTCCTCCTGCACGATCTTCGCGTCTTCGGGAATGTCCCGCACAATCGTCGGCGGAATGAAATAGCCGGGGCGGTCGAGCGGTTCTCCACCAGCAATCACATTGCCCTTTGCCCGCGCGTCGGCAAGGAATTCCTTGACCTTCTCGAACTGCATCCGGTTTTGAACGGGGCCAATCTGCGCCCCCTGCTGCGTGCCGTCGTCCACGACGGCAGACTTGGCCAACCGCGCCAGCTCGTCGCAAACGGGATCATAGATCGACTCTGGCACATAGGCCCGCTTCACAGCGACGCAGATCTGTCCCGCATTGGTCATCGCGCCCTGAAAGACCTTGCCCGCGGCGGTAATGGGATCGACATCGTCCAGCACGATGGCGGCGTCATTGCCACCCAGTTCCAGCGTGACCCGCTTCACCGTGCCAGCGGCGGACTGCATGACCTTCTTCCCGGTTGCGGTCGATCCGGTGAAGGCCACCTTGGCGATGTCGGGATGGCTGGTCAGCGCGCTCCCCAGATCGTTCATGTCGCAAATGATGTTCACCACGCCCGCTGGCAGGATCGTCCGGCACAGCTCGCCAAAGAGCAGGGTCGTGAGTGGCGTCGTGGGAGCAGGCTTCGCCACCATCGTGTTACCGGCAACCAGTGCCGGCCCGAGCTTGTTCATCAGCAGGATGATGGGGAAATTCCATGGCGTGATGGATGCAACGACCCCCAGCGGCGTGCGATGTTCGATCACCTTCGCGCTACCCTCCTGCCGAAGGACGCGCCGTTCCGGCCGCATGGCGGCAAAGGCGCGCAAGGTGTAAAAGCTGCCGACAACCTCGTTCATCGCCTGATCCAGCGGCTTGCCCTGTTCCTGGGTCAGCAGGCGCGCAAATTCCTCCGCCCGGGCTTCCAGCCCGTCGGCCAGCGCGTTGATGGCGGCGGCACGTTCCTCGATCGGCGTGCGCGACCAGGCAGGAAAAGCAGCCTTGGCAGCCGCGACAGCCTTTTCCAGCAAAGCCTCATCCGCGCGAGGACATTGCGCGAAAGCTTCGCCGGTCGCGGGATTGATCACGTCGAACGTGGCCACGCCACTCTCGGCCCGGCCGTTGACAAGCATGTGAAAGGACTGGCTCATATTCCCGTTCTCCTGTTCCTCCACCTCCCTGTCGCAAGAGGGTGGCGTTTCTACAAATGGCGAGGCCAAATTTGTATGTGGGATATACAATTTAACGACAAGTTCCAACTCAAATCTGTTCTGCTGCACGGGCGGCGCGCCGAGAGGTTGCGCGCCGAACGACAGGACAGATCAGATCATGTGTGGAACGGATGTCGATCCGGAACCGTTATTTCCAGAATGGCAGACCATAGGAGAGTTCGCAATGCGACGAATCATGATAGCCAGCCTGACCGCCACGGCGGCTTTGCTGACCACGGGTTGCACCGGCAATCGAATCGGCGATAGCGCGTTGATTGGGGCAGGCGCCGGTGCCGTCGCCGGTGAGGTGATTAGCGGCAGCCCTGTCACTGGTGCCGC
>Ga0307412_10000867_pt1 | contig 17373 bp, 14 predicted proteins | sample DK1Cmetagenome_3_FD_203823 | JGI IMG/M metagenome (GOLD analysis project Ga0307412, IMG submission 203823) | Maize rhizosphere microbial communities from greenhouse at UC Davis, California, United States - DK15-C-1 | ecosystem: Host-associated > Plants > Roots > Rhizosphere > Soil | place: USA...
CGGCATGCGCACATCGCGGACGATTGTTGCGATCAACAAGGACAAGGATGCGCCGATCTTCAAGCTCGCCGATTACGGCATCGTCGGTGACGTGTTCGAGATTGTTCCAGCTTTAACGGCCGCGATTCGCGAGGCCAAGGCGAAGGGATAGCTCCGAGAAAAGCTTTGACCACTGAGGCGCACAGTGGCGCACAGAGGAGCAATGCGGGTTCGTGCGAACCTCATTCGCCTCGGCGTGCCTTTGTGGTTAATTGCTTTTTCGACGCCTAGCTTAAAGGCATGAGCCCAGCCAACGGCGCGTTTCTGTTCGTCCTCATCATCGCATTCGCGTGCTTCTCGTACAGCGCGCAGCGACTGTACCGATTCCTCCGAATCGGCAGGGACGAGCCCCGCTGGAACGACGTCCCCAGACGCGTCTGGAACCTCCTCTCGATAGGCATTTTCCAGCGGAAGATCCTGCGTGATCCAGTCGCCGGTCCGCTGCACGCGCTCGTCTTCTGGGGCTTTGTCGTCCTCACCGTAGGCAGCGTCGAAATCCTGCTGGCCGGCGCTTTTCCGGCACTCGCGTTCATTAACTGGCTACCGAGTGGGCCATATCGACTCTTCGTGCTGTCGCAGGAAGGGTTTGCGATCTTCGTGCTCGTTGCCGTGACGGTCCTGCTCTATCGCCGCATCGTCGTCAAACCGAAACGGCTGCAGGGCGACAATGTGCATTCAGGCGATGCGATCCTGATCCTGTCCATGATCGCGGGCCTGATGATCACGCTCATGCTGACATCAGCGTTCGATCGCATCATCGAACCGCGACTGCCGATGTTCGTTCAGCCGGTATCGTCGCCGGTGGCGCTGCTGTTCGGCTGGATGTCGCCCGAAGCGGCAGCAACCGGACGCGAGCTGAGTTGGTGGTCGCACGCGCTGCTGATTCTCGCGTTCCTCAACTACCTCCCGTACTCCAAGCACCTGCACGTCATCGTCTCGCTGCCTAACACGTACCTCTCAAACACCAGCGGTCCGGGAATCATCGGCGCCATGAAACCGATGGACCTGGAAATGGAAACGGACCAGTTCGGCGCGTCCGACGTTACACACCTGACGTGGAAGAACCTGCTCGACGGCTACAGCTGCACCGAGTGTGGGCGCTGCACCGCCGCCTGTCCGGCGAACATCACCGGCAAGCCGCTCTCACCGCGAAAGATCGTCATCAATACCCGCGAGCGACTCAGCGAAATTGCTCCGGCCATCGTCGGCGGAACCGACCGCTTTGCTCAGCCGCTCTTCGGGAGCGCTGTGGTCGCCGCCGAGGACGGTCGCAGGCTCACCGACACCTACATCACCGAGGAGGAGCTGTGGGCCTGCACGTCGTGCCGGGCATGCGTATACGAGTGCCCGGTCTCGATCGACCAGCTCGAGATCATCAATGAGTTGCGACGTGGCCTGGTCCTCACCGAGTCCAGATTTCCCGAAGAGATTCAGCCCGCGTTCGAATCGATGGAACGCAATGGCTCACCGTGGGCATTTCAGCCAGCGGACCGCGCAAAATGGGCGGAGGGTCTCGACATCCCGACCATGGCCGAGGTCACGGCTCGCGGCGAGCGGCCGGACATTCTCTTCTGGGTCGGTTGCATGGGTTCCTTTGACGATCGCGCGAAGAAAGTCACCGTCGCTTTCGCGCGCATTCTCAAGGCCGCCGGCGTTCGATTCGCGATACTCGGCCAGGAAGAAAGCTGTCACGGCGATCCCGCTCGTCGCATGGGCAACGAGTACCTCTACCAGATGCTGGCGAAGCAGGCAATCGAGACGCTCAACGGTTACGGCGTCACAACGGTCGTGACGCATTGTCCGCACTGCTTCCACCAGATCGGAAACGAATTCTCGCAGTTAGGTGGAACGTTCGACGTCGTCCACCACTCGGAATACCTGTCGCGATTGTTGGCTGAAGGTCGCGTTCCATTGGACACACCGGACGGGCAGAAGCTCGTCGTTGCCTATCACGACAGCTGCTACCTCGGTCGCTACAACGACGTCTACGAGGGTCCGCGCGAGACGATCCGCCGCGCACTGCCGGTGGTGACGATCGCCGAGCCGGTTCGCACACGCGACCGAGGACTCTGCTGCGGCGCCGGGGGCGGTCGCATGTTCATGGAAGAACGGACCGGGAAGCGGATCAACGTGGAGCGCACCGAGGAGTTGCTGGCGACTGGTGCAGACACGTTGGCTGTGGCGTGCCCGTTCTGCCTGACTATGATCAGCGATGGCGCGCGTGCCCTGGGAAGTGAGGCGCCGGTGCAGGACATCGCCGAGATAGTGGCGAGCAGGTTGAGCACCGGCGGGTAGCGGGCCAACAGCGCGGAGTGCATTTTGGTGGCGCTACGAAGTTCTCGAGCCCCGTGCCCGAGCTCCCCAACCACTTCTGAGCGACCCGGAGAACCCAATGCGCCACGCGCGAGCCTCGTTCCGTTTCGCGGCGTTCCTGACCGCTGTGACAGTGCTGGCCTGTACCGGCGGTGAAAAGGGCGCTGAAACGGCAGACACTTCAGCTTCCGCCGCCGCCGCGGCTCCCCCGCCTGCGGAGTCGTATACGCTGGTAGGCGATGACGGATCGTGGACCGCCGACATCGCGCCCACCGGAATCGTCTACCGTCCGAAAGGGCGTGACTCACTCATGTTCGACTACAAGGCGCCGGCGGTGACTGGCGCCATCAGTGAGTACGATGTGCTGATGACGACCAAGGATACCGTCCGGATCACGATCAACCTGGCGGCCACCGCGTGCACCGCGGGTGGAACCCAGCACACGCACCTGGCGCAGCTCTGGTTGTCCGGAAAGGCCAATGGCCGCGACGTGAATACGCAGACCAAGGGGTGCGCTTCGAAGAAGTAGTCGCGATTTCGCTGTCCGCGCGCCGGTCTTCGGATCGGCGCGTTTTTTTTCACCGGGCGATTTGGTGCACCGTAATCGAGTGATCGCGACCGTTCAGCGGAATCGACACGACATTCGCACCGACATGCTTCAATCCCACGTCGTACAGCGCGGCGAAGAACTCCGGAGCACCGACGCGCCCCGGGTCGGCAATCAGTGCACGACCGTTCGCGGCCAGCGTGGTTGCGATCGTGCGCGCCACGACCGGACCATAGGCGCGCTCATACAACACGTCGGCTCCGACGACGACGTCGAACGCGGGAATGGCGTTAGGCAGTTGCCGCCAGTCGAGGTGCATCACACGCGGTTCCCGGGCTGCGTTGCTCGCGCCGTTCAATCGCGTAAAGGCCAGCGAGTCGTCGTAGTAGTCGGAGGCGGTCGCGTCGAATCCGGCGCGCAGTGCCGCCGCCGTGACCAGGCCGACGCCACAGCCGAGCTCGAGCAACGACAACCCCTGGCCATTCATGGCGCGAACAGCTCGCGCCAGCGCAATCGATGACGGCCAGACGTCAGCCCAGTACGGAAGGCGCTCGTCTCGATTGAACGCCGCTTCATCGATCAGCTGTTCGGCGTTTCGCGGATGGACGATCGAGAATCGGTCGTCGCCGATATCGATTTCGGTCGTGGTGACATCGAAGCGATCAAGGAACGCCTGCGCGCCTTCCGTCATAGGCTGAAGGCCTCGGAAAGCTGTGCATCCTCGGAGAGCGGGATGACATTGAGTCGCTCGCCGGCTTCAACCCGTGCTCGATCATCGGGAACGACGAGCAGTGCATTCGCTTGCGACATCGACGTCAGGATTCCCGACCCCTGCGGTCCGGTCAGGCGCACGCTCAGCGTACCATCGTCGCCGACTCGCGTGATCGCGCGCAGGAAATGCGTCAGGCGCGCGCCGATGGCCACCGGTTCCTCGAGCGTGGCGGCTACGGCGCGACGGAACAGCCGCGTGTGGCCGAGCATCCGCCGGATCACGGGGCGCGCAAAGAGTTCGAACGTCACCATCGCCGATACCGGATTGCCGGGCAATCCGATCCACGGCATCCCGTCGAGCGTGCCGAACCCGAGTGGGGCACCCGGCCGCATCCGCACGCGCCAGAAGCGCAGCTCAGCGCCTAACGACTCCAGCACCTTGCGGGTGTAGTCGTACTCCCCGACCGATGCGCCGGCCGAGGTGACCAGCACATCGGCGCCCCGTGATTGCTCGAGCACTGCCCGGAGTGATTCCTCCGTGTCAGCGGCATTGCCCAGGTGTTTCGGGATCCCGCCCGCCTGCCTGACGAGCGCGTCGAGCGTATAGCGGTTGGAGGCGACGATCTTCCGACCCGCGACGACCTCGTCGAACTGGTCGATGTCGACGAGCTCGTCGCCGGACCCGGCGATCGCCACGACCGGCCGGCGGTAAACCGGCACGTCGGCGTAGCCAAGACTGGCGAGCACGCCGAGTTGCGCGGCACCCAATGGCGTCCCGGCGGCGATGACCGTGGACCCTTCACGGAAGTCTTCACCGCGGGGGCGGATGTTCTTCCGTGCGTCCCGTGTGTTCCTGATCTCGACACGCTCGGTTCCGTGGTCCGTGTCTTCGACACGGACCACGGTATCAGCGCCCTCCGGAAGCGGTGCGCCTGTCATGATCCGCATCGCCTCGCCAGCCTTGATCGCTCGTGAGGCAAATCCACCCGCCGCCACAGTCTCCAATACGGGCAGGATCACTGGCGCTTCAGGACTCGCTCCTTCGATGTCTGCAGCGCGGACGGCGTAACCGTCCATCGCCGAATTATCCCATTGGGGGAGCGTGTAACGCGCCAGAGCGCTCATCGCGAGGACCAGACCTAACGAGTCGAGTAGTGGAACCCGTTCGACGTCGCGAGGGGTGATGTCCTTCGTGATCTCGGCAACTGCCTGAGGGACGGTGAGCACGGAAGTGAACTATTTCCGACCGGCCTTGGCGACGCTATCCCGGCAGTCCACGAATAATGGCGTACTTGTCAGAAAGACAAGAATACTTGACAAAAATACAATGACACTTGATATTATGTCACATGAACTTGTAGCGGAGGAGATCGATGTCGAAGGAAATGTGGGTCACGACGATCGTTGCGTTGATGGTAGCCGGGTCCTCTCCGGCATCGGCGCAGCAATGTGCCGAAGGAGTCGTAGGATCCGGCCCAAGGGCGCGACGGGTAGTCATCGAATTCGTACGTGAGGATAGCGCGACGGTTCACCTGTTCACGCGGCCGGCGCGTCAACTCGCACTTTCAGCCGTGTCGGGCTCGCAGCTCGCGGCCGGAGATACCGCGGTAATCGAAGTCGGCGATCACCGGCCCCGGGCGATCATGCTTCGGTCCGGGCGTGACACGCTGCGTGCGGCGCTGACGGATATTCAACCACCGCCGAGTCGCCGCGACGTATCTGGTGAGTGGACAGCCGCAATTGGCCCCGGCGGAGTCATCCGCCTCGTTGCAAGAATCGCGGAGTTGTCGTGTGGCGCGGTAACGGGGGCATTCGACAGTCCCGACCAGGGACAGCGCGACCTGCCATTCACCGGCGCTCGCTTCTCCGGTGACAGCATCGTCATCGCCGCGAGTTACCTCGGCCTCGAAGTCGCACTACCTCTCTCTGGAACTGACATTCGTAACGCGCGCTTCACGCAGGGCGCATCGGAGACGCGGGTTTCGTTCACTCGTGGCGCCGCATCCGCGCTCAACCGTCCACAGGAGCCGAAGCGTCCGTTTCCGTACAGTGAGCGGGAAGTGCGGTTTACGAGTCGCTCCTGGGCCGCGCCGCTCGTGGGGACGCTAACCCTTCCGCCCGGAGGCGGTCCACATCCGGCGGTGGTGTTGATCAGTGGATCGGGCGCGCAAGACCGCGACGAAACCGTTGCCGGTCACAAGCCGTTCCTGGTGTTGTCGGATCACCTGACGCGGCGAGGATATGCGGTCCTGCGGTTCGATGACCGTTCGACCGGGATGCAGACGACGCTCGACCAGACCGCCGATGATGTCGAAGGCGCGGTCGCGCACCTGCGTTCCCTCAGTGAAATCGATGCGACACGTATCGGACTCCTCGGCCACAGCGAAGGCGGCTACGTCGCGCCGCTGATTGCGTCACGTGATCGCCGTATCGCCGCTCTGATTCTTCTGGGCGCACCAGCCGTTAGTGGTCACGATGTGTTTCTCGCGCAATCGAGCGCCATGCTTCGCGCATCGGGAGCGGCAGAGGACGAGGTTCGTGTCGACTCGCTGATTCGTGCGACTGTCTTTGCCGTCATGCGCCGGTCGCCGGCGGACACGGGGCTCGCGAGACTCGTCGATTCAGCGACCGCGCATCTCGTGCAAAGGCTGTCGCCCGACGATCGAAAACGCGCTGACACGTGGTTTGGTGCGCGCACGCCCGCCCAGGACAGCAGCGCGTTCATGCTGTGGCGCAGTCCGTGGTTCAAGTCGCTCCTTCGCCATGACGCCGAGGGTGTATTGGGCGCGGTCGATCTGCCGGTGCTGGCGATCTACGGAACGTTCGACCTTCAGGTACCGGCGTCGCCCAACGTTGCGGCGCTCGAACGTGTGTTCAGGGCGAGGAATTCCTCTCGACTCACCACACGCCTTCTTCCCGGGGTGAATCACATGATGCAACCGGCGACATCCGGTGCGATGGATCAGTACCGTCTCATCGAGCAGACGATCGCCGAACCGGTCCTGGCGGCGCTCGATGCATGGCTCGCGAAGCACATGCCAGTCGCGTCCGCGCGATGACTGCGTCGTGCGTCCACGCGCGCCTAACGTTGTCGCCTCGCTATCGAGGCGGCCGCAGCGCGGATGGCGGGACCATGCCCAGCTGGCGCATGTACGACGCGATCTGCGCATCGTGCTCGGCGAAATCGGTCACGAGCTCGAGATGCTCTGCGATGTAGCCAATACTCTGTTGCACCGGGGTGGTCGAAAATCGTACTTGCTTGCCGGAATCGAGTCGAACGCAGCGATCAACCACGCCCTATACGGCGGGCCGAAGCCCTTGAACGTCTGAGTGACCCGATTGTTCGCGGACTGCTGCCCGTGAAGCTGGAGTGGAACAAGGGCGACGAGGAGGAGGAATCGCGTACGCATGCCTGGACTGGGTTGAGGGCCAACGCGGCTTCGCTGTGCCCTCGCCGGTCGTGCCTGGTTCCGAAACCCGCTGAGCCTAACGTGAGTCGGAGCGCGGCCAGCGAAATCGGAGCGCAACGTTTGCCATGAAGCCCTCGAGCGGCGCCCAGACATCTGTCGTCCAACGTCCCCCGACGCCAGGCGAACGCCGAAGTAGCGGATCGTATTCCGTCTGCCGTACGTCGAGAAGGTTCTCGAAGTTGGCGACCAGCTCTACTGGGCCGAATTGCCGCATCGCGATCGCCATCGCGTAGATGTACGGCTTTGAGTTGGTGCGATAAGGGTTGTCGTCCAACCATTGCAGGTCGTGGTAGATGCCTTCGACCCCAACTCGATAGACACCCGGCTTCTCCAACATCAGGTCGGCGCCGACGCGGTGACGATTGAGGAGCGGTACGGGCTCTCGAAGACCTCTCTGTTCGTCAAATCTGCTGCCACGCGCGTACCCGTACGTGAGCAGGAACTTGTTGTCCCCGCCGAACCGCCAAATCGCGGCGCCCTCGACGCCACCAACTCGTGTTGGTCCTGTGGAATTTTGCAGAGCTCCTGTCATCCCCGGCTGCCCTACGTCGACAACTTGGATGGCCCGGTTCACCCTCGATCCGTAGCTGGTCATCAAGAATTCAGCGCCAAACACCCTGCCACTGACATCGAGCATGAGCCCCAAGCTTCGTTCTGCGCCCAAGGCACTGGCCTCGATCGCCCGGAGTCCGATTGCCTCGACCTCCTCCGTCATCGATGCGGGCGGCGCATAGCCCGTGCCGCCACTCAGCCTAACGGTCCACTCCTCTGCGGGGCGCGCCAACAGTGCCAGCCGTTCGGTCAGCATGAACCCTGTTGCAGAATGACGATCCCCACGAAGACTCGCCGACACCGTCAACGGACCGATGTCACGGTCGCCGGTCACGAATAGTCCTGGCGTCACCCAATCGTGATCGAAGCTCGAGTTGAGCTGGTTGTGGTACGCATCGAGCTGGAGTGCCGCACCAATGAGCAAGGCGCCGCGCTCGACGGCCGCCATGCGCGTGACCTCGACAAACCCGGTGGAGATGCGATCTGCCTCGAGCGGACCCGATCCGAACGCGCGTTCGCGCCGATTTGTCGACCAGGCGAGCCTGACCGCGACATGTCCCGAGTCTGCCCGTGGCATTCGCCAACTCAGGCCTGCATCGAATCGCCGGCCCGTCAGTCCTTCACGAAAGGGCGCCGCGTTAGGCGCGAGCGCAGTTCCCAGGGTGCCGCCCTGGCGGTCGTCGTAGCCATAACCCGCGGTCAGGAAGAGCGAACGACCACTGGTGTCGTCGAACGAAAAACGCGGGCGGACGCCCCAGCGCCGCGCGCGTGCCTGATCGCCCCATCCATCGCCGTCAGGATCCGCTGCGTCCTGTATGGTGCCGGAAACGAGTAATGACGCGCCGGAGTGCTCGGAAAAGCGCCGGCTCAGCCAGGTGGCAGCATCGGTCACACCCATGGTGCGTCGGTTGAGTAATAGTTCGCTCTGACCAGTCGGTGGCTTGGAGATCAGGTTGATCACGCCGCCGAGCGCCTGTCCGCCATAGAGAGAAGACGCGGCGCCCTTGATGAGCTCCACGCGCTTGAGATCGACCGGGGAGATATCCAGCGGGCCGAGCGCGCTGGCGGCTCCGCCATAAAGCGGGAGGCCATCCGCGAGCAAGGCCGTGTACTGGCCGGACAATCCGAGAATCCGAACACTGCCCGTGCCAAGCGTGGGCGACGCGTGATGGACACGCAGTCCCGGCGTCTCATTGAGCAGCATCGTTATGCCGCTGGGCGCCATGAGTGTGTTCTCGTCGACCTCCATTTCGTCGACGACTTCAACGCGAAGCGGCGATCTCTCCACCAAGCGTTCGAGACGCGTGGCTGACACCCGCACCGGTTCCATCGTCGGCATCATGCCTTCCATCGCAACGTCGACCGTCACGGAGATGGCACTGTCCGCGACGACCGTGACCAAGACGCGCTTCGGTACGAATCCGATCCGGGTCAGGAAGAGTTCGCGGCGGCCGACGGGCAGGACGAGCCGCGCCCGACCGTTTGCGTCCGTCGTGGCACTGACGGAGTCAGAACGAATGAGAATTCCGTCCACCATCCCCATCGATTCTCGTACCGTGATGTTGACGGTCCCCGAGTCTCGCTGTTGGGCATGGAGCGACGCTGGCGCGCACACCATGAGCACCAACGTTGTGCAGGTACGAGTCGGCACGCCGCGAAGCACCCGCAATCGGTTGATCAATTCGCCGTCCGGGTCATGATCGCAGACTCTACGAACGCGGCAAGCCGTTCAAGCCACCCGTCTGCATCCAGCCTGATGACCGGCAGGTCCGTCGCGACCCGATCGTCATCAGTCAACAGGGCTCGATACGTCGACGCATCCACGTCAGCGCTGCCTAACAACGGTGATGCGTGCGCCGCACGCCGGTGGATCTCGATCTTCGGCAACATGGACCGCTTGAACCCTTCACACAACACGATGTCGGCATCGCTCATGAACCGCGTCGCGATCTCCTCGGCGCTCAACTCATCGCCCCATCGCATAACGAGCGCGAACTTGTCTGGTGCGGCCATCGCGACGCGCTCCGCGTGTCCCTCATGGTAGTGCCGGTACGTGTCCGTCGACGCCGGGTCGATGTTGAACGTGTGCGCGCCGTGCTTGATGGTCATGACGCGATGGCCGCGCCGATGCAGTTCAGCGGCGAGCCGCACCACCAGCGTCGTCTTGCCGCTGTTCTTGCGTCCGATGATCGCCACCATGGGCGGTCGCTGCATGGGCCTCCGCTCGGGCCAGGTCGTCAGGCGTGTTCACGTTCATGAACAGCAGTTCCGGATCGCCGAAAGCTGATACCGCGTCTGCCGGAAGGCGAGCGACGCGGACGTTGGCGTGAAAGCCCACCACTCGCAGATCGCCATCGCGGAGCGATTGCTCGACGAACGGCAGGCAGGCCGGCGAATAGTAGGCGCACAGGGGCTCCACGCCCCGGCGCGAGCTGTCGCTTTCGGGAACCGCCACGTCGGCCGAGTCGCCCATGATTCGCAATCGACTGAGTAATGGCGCCGGCACGAAAGGCATGTCCCAGGCGACGATGACCACGGGACTGCGAGCCCGGTGCAGGGCGGCATGAATTCCTCCCAGGCCGCCCGCGTTAGGCACGATGTCCGCCTGCACCGGCACGCCGGGAAGCCAGCCGCCCGCTGCCGGATCATTGGCGACGAGCAGCAGGTCATCGGTAACGTCGCGAAGGACGTCCGCGACCCGGTCGATGATCCTCCGTCCACCGACGCGCTCGAGTCCCTTCGGCAGGCCGCCGTACCTGGATGCAGCGCCACCGGCGAGAATGACTCCGGTGCAGGGGAGCCGCACCACTAACCCTGGTAGCGGTGCACCTGCGGCTGGCCGCTCACCGCCCGGCCGATCAGGATCATGCCTGACGCGCGCGCAATTTCGACGGCTATCGTCGAAGGCACCGATGGCGTCGCAATGGCCGAGAGATTGGCGCGCGCCGCCTTGTATGCCAGCTCACCCGAGATGCGCCCGGTCACCAGCAGGACCAGGTCATCGGGACGGCGACCCGCTTGCACCGCGGCGCCTAACACCTTGTCGACGGCATTGTGCCGGCCGATGTCCTCGGCGTGAAAGAGGAGATGTTCTCCGTCGGTGAGCGAGGCCGCGTGGATGCCGCCGGTCTCCTTGTATCGCCCGCCGCGGGCGAACATCTCCTTGAACAGGCCGCGCAGCTTCGGCGTGTCGAGCATCGGTGGGTTGCCATTCCGCCGTGGAACGTCGGCCAGACTGCCGAGAAAGGCCGTAACCGAGCCGCATCCGGACGCGAGAATCCGTCGCCTCCCCTCGGAATTCACCGCCGACACCCGCTCAGGTGCGATGTCCACCCAGAAGCCAGGCTCACGTGCGCACGGCCGCATCTTCTCGATGTCCTCGAGCCGGTCGATGTACCCCTCGCCGAAGAGCCAGCCCACGACCAGCTCGTCGAGCTGGTCCGGCGTGCACATCCACGTCACGACCGGCGAACCGTTCAGCTCCAGCCAAACCGGCGTCTCCTCGACTGAATCGAGGGGAGCTGGAGTCAGAGTCGAATGAGGAACGCTGTCGCCGTCGGTCATCTCAAGGCCCTCGCTGATTCGACTCTGACCCCATGTTCACGACCGCGGAAAGCATCTCGTCCTCGTCGACCTGCACCGACACGACGCGCACGCTGCCTAATGCCGACTGGACACGGTCGAATATGAATCGCGCCAGGTTCTCCCCCGTCGGGATCATCCGTCCTTCACCGAATTCGGGCACGTCGAGGTTGATGTTCCGGTGGTCGAACCGGTGGACGACCTCGGTCTCGAGCACGCGATCCACCAGAGCGAGGTCGATCACCATTCCCGTTGCGTCGTCGATGGGGCCTTCGACCGTCACGGCGCATGTATACGTATGCCCGTGATAATTCGGTCGCGCGCACAACCCGAACATTGCGAGGTTCTTCTCGTCGCTCCACTCCGGTTTCCGATAGCGGTGCGCCGCAGCGAATCGAACGCGCCGAATCAGCCGAGCGGTGCGCATTGGCGTCGGGCCATCAGCGCGGCCTGAAGAGCGTCACGCCGATCAGCAGTGCGGGATTGCGGCGCCACATCGACCGGGCGGCGCCGGCCGGCAACGGCGCCGGGTCCTCGGTGACCTTCAGGTAGTAGTCGGTTGGGTACCCGATCCGGTAGATGTAATGACTCCAGTCAAGGCGAACCGACCAGTTGCGCGCCGGCGTCCAGGAGACACCCGTGCCTAACGTGATCGCCAGCGGCACACCGAACCGATAGTTGCCGACATCGCTGTCGCCGCGCAGGTCGGCTACGACGCCGAAGCCCCCATTGATGAACGGTGCCAGGCCATGCCAGGTCTTGTGACCGGTCAGGCTCATCTCGAGCTGGAGGTCGGCAAACGCCATGGGGACTTTCTCGGTCCCGACGAGGCGCTCAGCGACCCGTTTTGATGGATCGAGGATGGTGCGGTCCACCGACGCGCCGGCCAGTCGAACGCCGAAGTAGATGGGCCCTGTCAGGTGCATCTGCCACCTGACGCCGCCCATCGGGCCGTCGGTCGGCGCGACACCGAGCGGGTCGGGTTCCGCGGAGAATTGACCGGCAAAGTACGTCCATTCGCGATTGTAGTCGCGATCCTTGTACGGACTCCGATTCGGCGGATATCCCACCTGCGCCGAGGCGGTAGCCGCACACAGGCTCATGACTATCGTCAGGGCCGTGACTCTCACAGCACTCCCGTTCTGAATTCTGAATTCGGCATTCTCAAATCCGCAGGTTTCTGCCAGTCATCTCCGATGGCTGCGCCAGTCCCATCATCGAGAGTATCGTCGGACCCACATCGCACAGCGCGCCGCCGATCCGGAGGGGCCGATCGCCTTCCGGATCGACCACCACGAAAGGTACAGGGTTCGTCGTGTGCGCGGTGTGGGGCCCGCCTCCCACGGGGTCGATCATGAGCTCGCAGTTGCCATGGTCGGCCGTGACCAACAGACGAGCGCCGACCTTTTCCGCCGACACCAGCACACGACCAAGACACTCGTCGACCGTTTCCACCGCTTTGATGACGGCCGGCAGAACCCCGGTGTGCCCGACCATGTCGCAGTTCGCGTAATTGCACAGCGTGAAATCGTGCGACTCGGATTCGATCGCACGACAGAGGACGTCCGTCACACCCACGGCTGACATTTCAGGTTGGAGGTCGTACGTCGGAACCTTGGGACTGGGCACGAGGAGTCGTTCCTCGTTCGGGAATGGCGCTTCGATGCCGCCGTTGTAGAAGTACGTCACGTGCGGATACTTCTCGGTTTCTGCCGTGCGAAACATCGAGAGCCCCATACCTGACACTACCTCCGCCATGATGCGCGCCATCGAAAACGGCGCGAAGGCGACGGGAAAGCTGAACGTTCGATCGTACGACGTCATCGTCGCGACATGAACGCTCGGCCGCGGCCCGGTCTCGAAACCGTCGAACCCTGGTGCCGTGAGCGCGCGCAGAATCTGGCGCATGCGATCCGAGCGAAAGTTGAAGCAGATCAGCGCATCGCCATCGCGCAGGGGCGCGATCGGCACACCGCTTTCCGCGATGACAACCGGATCGATGAACTCGTCGGTCTGACCACGGTCATAAGCGTTCCGGATCGCTTCGACTGGATCGGTCGCCAGGGGACCAATTCCGCGGACCGACGCGTCGTACCATCGTCTCACTCGCTCCCACCGATGGTCGCGATCCATGCCGAAGTAGCGACCCCCGAGGCTCGCAACTACCGCGCGTCCCCTGGCTCGCTCGACGGTTTCCCGCATGTAGCCCAGGGCCGACGTCGGCATGGTGTCGCGACCATCGAGCAACGCGTGAATAGCGACGCGCGAAAGGCGTTGTCGTTCAGCCAGGTCGATGAGCGCAAAGAGATGCTCGTCGAGTGCATGCACTCCACCGTCGCCCAGGAGACCCATAAGGTGGAGCCTTCCACCGGAGGCACGAACGAACTCGCATGCGTCAACGAATGCCGGATTGAAGAAGTACGATCCGTCTTCGATCGATTCGGTGATGCGCACGAGGTCCTGCTTCACCACGCGGCCTGCGCCGAGGTTGAGGTGACCGACCTCACTATTCCCCATCTGCCCGGCAGGGAGACCCACCGCACGACCTGACGCATCGAGTAGCGTGCGCGGAAAACGGCTCCAAAGTCTGGCCCACGTTGGCGCGTTAGCGAGGGCGACCGCGTTGCCCTCACGCTCCTCCCGGTATCCGAATCCGTCGATCACAACGAGAACAACCTGTTTTCCGCGGATCGCCATGTGATGAGAGGTGCGTTGTGGTGACGGAGCGTCGCTCGAATGTAGCAATCCATTAGCCCCCCCAAATGGGGAACCGAATTTCATACTTGGGGTTCCCCTCATGTCGCGGGCCGCGCATAATACCGCCTCAGAGTTCCCAAGCACGGCGCCCGGACCTCGATCCGGATGTGAATCCCATCGGCCCGTTTTGCGTGATGTCTTTGTCGATCGATTGGAAACTTCCGACCCGAATGGACTCGTGAGCCGCTACGAAAGACGCCAACGATCCGATGGCTCGCGACGAGTCACCCTGGTCGTATCCGTGCTGACGGCGCTTGGCTACCTGACGTTCCTGCGTCCTGCAGAAGGGCTTGATGCCAGGGCAGTAAAGCTTTCCGCGCTCGCTGCGCGACCGGCGGCCGACGCATTCGGCCGCAGTGGCCAGCTCAAGATGCGCTTCGCGCTCCCTGGCCTTCCGGTCGACTATCCAATCGAAGTGCAGGGCGGCCTCGATCAGGTCACCTACAGCTGGATCGCGCGCGGGGACTCCATTCCGACGGGTCAACCGCGCACGCTGGTGAATGGGTTGGTCGCGCCGGATGCGCCTGGTTTCTACAGCCTGCAGCTCACGCTCGATGGCGAACGGAAGGTTGTCGCCGAGATGCCGCTCGCGGTTCTGGTGCCGAGATCGGAGAAAAAAGGCTCGGTTTTGAACGGCTATCAGATGGGATTCTATCGGGGTGATCGCGCCCGTCGGTCGGATCCTGAGGCCCCCATCGGCTTCATCCAGATCGATACGACGGACCTCGATATCCCAGTCTCATCGCATTTCCGGCTCGCAGACTTCCTGACCAAGGACAACCAGAGCACTTGGCCTCGGTACGCTGCAGTTGATCCGCGCCTACTGGATAAGGTCGAGCTCGTTCTGGCCGAAATCGCAACGTGGCCGGGTAGCGGCGATCAGGGAGTCCCTATTGAAGTGCATTCGAGCTTCCGCACGCCACAGCACAACCGCCTGGTTCGCAGCGCAGCGCGCGACAGTCGGCACCAGCTGGGCGACGCCATGGACGTGGCTGTCGATGCCAATCGCGACGGCCGGGTGAACTCGAAGGATGCGAAGCTGGTGACGATGGCGGTCGACATCGTGGAGCGTGCCCATCCGGATCTCGTCGGTGGCATGGGCATCTACGCTCGGAGCAACTCCTACGTGCACATCGATGCCCGCGGCATCAAGGTGCGGTGGAGAGGATAGGAGCTCGGAGACAGGAGACAGGAGACAGGATGGATGGAGGGCTCGGCGAATGCCGGGCCCTCGTTGTTTTGATGCTCGTGACGCGCCGAAGGCGCTACCACCCCTGCTTTCTATTTTCTGCTTCCTGGATGCTTGGGTTCACCGAAACCGTTGGTCACGCGCCGGCCGTAAGGGTATCGTCCAATCGGCCCCAGCCCGACTCCCAATGAACGAATCCCTGCGCGACCGCATCATTCGACACCTCGAGCCGCTTCCTGACGAGCGCGGCTACCAGGTTCTCGATTACATCGAGTTCCTGGAGTCGAAATACGCGGGGTCTGTTGCACCGTCGCCGAGTCTGTTCACGCGCTTTACCGAGGGCGTCGAGGACACGCTGAGGGCGGGGAAGGTCTCGACGACCGCGATTGCGGAGACGATGGGTCTCCTCAACAAGGCAGTAAATGTCCTTGGCGGCGTTGCCGCGGCGGGTAAGTCGGTAGCGTCTGACATCGCAACGGCCGGGAAGAACGTTGCATCGGACATTGCAGCGGTGGCGACCAAGGCGGCCGAAGCAGCTAGTGCCGCGGCGACGTCGGTTGCAACCCCGCCACCACCACCGGCGTCCGCGACGCCACCGTCGTCGGCGACTTCATCCCCACCGAGTCCGCCGCCGGCAAGTGCCGCTCCAGATACGGGCTTCCCACCGGACGGTGGATAAGACAGTTCTGAGTTCAGCATTCTGCATTCGTCACTCTGAACTCCCTGGGGCCTCTGGTCTGTTGCGTGTGGCCTATTAAATTCTGCCATGGCAACCTTAAGTTCTTCAGAAGCGACACGGCCCGCGAACCCGGAACAGGGTAGCGGGCCGTCGCGCATCAGCGATAACGGAGCAGGCCCCCTCGTGCGAATTCGCGAGGCGATGGCCCTCACGTTCGACGACGTTCTGCTTCTCCCTCGACACTCGCCGACCCACCCGAAGGACGTGGATACCACGAGTCGGTTCACGAGGGGAATTCCCCTGAACGTGCCACTCATTTCGGCGGCGATGGACACCGTCACCGAGTCGGAAATGGCGATCGCGATGGCGCGCGCCGGCGGCATCGGTGTGCTCCACAAGAACATGTCGATCGATCGTCAGGCGGCTGAAGTCGACCGCGTCAAGCGATCGGAGAGCGGGATGATCCTGAATCCGTACGCGCTCTCACCAGACGCGACTCTGCGAGAGGCGGTCGCGCTGATGACGCGGTTCAAGATTTCCGGTGTTCCAGTCGTCGATCGCGATGGGCGACTCGTCGGCATCATTACGAATCGTGACCTGCAATTCGCTCGCGACCTCGCGCGGCCAATTCGCGAAGTCATGACATCGAATGGGCTCGTCACCGCTCCCGTCGGCACCACGCTCGAGGAAGCCGAGCGGATCCTGGGCGAGCACAAGATCGAGAAGCTTCCGGTGGTGGATGGCGACGGGAAGCTCAGGGGTCTCATCACCGTCAAGGACATTCACAAGCGTCGCCAGTATCCGACGGCGAACAAGGACCAGCACGGACGGCTTCGAGTGGCTGCTGCAATTGGCGCCGGCGGAGACTATCTCGATCGAGCGCGCGCCCTGGCTGAGGCGGGCGCCGACGTGCTCGTGATCGACACCGCCCACGGTCATTCGGACGGGGTGCTCACCGCCACGGCTATGGTGCGCGAGGCCGTGCCTAACGTGCAGCTCATCGCCGGCAACGTTGCCACCCGGGAAGGCGCGGCAGCGCTCGTGGCCCGCGGGGTCGATGCGGTGAAGGTCGGCGTCGGGCCAGGCTCGATCTGCACGACGCGCGTGGTGACGGGCGTCGGTGTCCCGCAACTCACGGCAGTGATGGATGCCATCGAAGGCGCTGGTGACATCCCGGTCATCGCCGACGGCGGTATCAAATACTCGGGTGACATCGTGAAGGCATTGGCCGCCGGCGCATCATCGGTGATGATGGGATCGATGCTCGCGGGCACCGAGGAAAGCCCGGGCGAATCGTTCCTCCTCGAAGGCCGGCGGTTCAAGATGATCCGCGGAATGGGTTCGCTCTCCGCGATGCAGGACGGCAGCGCCGATCGCTACTTCCAGGAAGGTGAGATGTCGCCGAAGAAGCTCGTCCCGGAAGGCATCGAAGGGCGTGTGCCGTACAAGGGTCCGGTGGGCGACGTGCTGTATCAAATGGTTGGCGGCTTGCGAAGCGGCATGGGGTACGTCGGCTGCGCAAACATCCAGGAGC
>Ga0307412_10000868_pt1 | contig 17366 bp, 15 predicted proteins | sample DK1Cmetagenome_3_FD_203823 | JGI IMG/M metagenome (GOLD analysis project Ga0307412, IMG submission 203823) | Maize rhizosphere microbial communities from greenhouse at UC Davis, California, United States - DK15-C-1 | ecosystem: Host-associated > Plants > Roots > Rhizosphere > Soil | place: USA...
GGCGGGCACGATCCGGAACGACTTGATGGCCTCCGCCTGCGACACGGAGGCGTTGGCCGCCGTGATCAGGTCCTGGACCGCGGCCTTGACCACGGGGTTGGCGGCGGCCTGGTCCAGGGTGGTGTCCGCCGGCAGCCCATGGCGCTGCAGCCAGCCCGGCAGGGCTTCCTGGTCCAGGGTCACCAACGCGCCGATGAACGGCCGGTTGTCACCCACCACCAGCACCTGGGACACCAGGGCATCGGCACGGATCTGGTCCTCAAGCAGGGCGGGAATGACGTTCTTGCCGCCGGCCGTGACGATGATTTCCTTCTTGCGCCCGGTGATCCAGACGAAGCCGTCCTCATCGAGGCGGCCGATATCGCCCGTGCGGAACCAGCCGTCGGTGAACGTCTCCGCCGACAGGTCCTCGCGCTTGTAATAGCCGCGCATGACGCAGACGCCCTTGGCCAGGATCTCCCCATCCTCGGCGATCCGCACGGCGTTCCCGGGCAGCGGCTTGCCCACCGAACCGATCTTGATCCGGGACGGTGTGTTCACCGTGATGGGAGCCGTGGTCTCGGTCAGGCCGTAGCCCTCCAGGACCTGGAGGCCGATGCCCTGGAAGAAGTGGCCAAGCCGTTCGCCGAGGGGTCCGCCGCCGGACACCGCGTGGGCGACATGGCCACCCATGGCAGCCCGGAGCTTGCCGTAGACCAGCTTGTCGAACAAGGCGTGGCGCAGCCTCAGTCCCAGTCCCACTTTGCCGGCCTGCCGCGCCTTGGAGAAGGCGATGGCCGTATCTGCCGCCTTGTGGAAGATGGCGCCCTTGCCGCCGTCCTCCGCCTTGGTCATGGCCGAGTTGTAGACCTTCTCGAAAACCCGCGGGACCGCGAGGATGAACGTGGGCTCGTAGCTCTGCAGGTCCGACAGCAGGTTCTTGATGTCCGGTGTGTGGGCAACGGTGGTGCCGGCGGCCATGGCCAGCACCGAGATGAACCGTGCGAAGACGTGGGCCAGCGGCAGGAACATGATGGTCTTGGCGTTCTCGTGGACGATCTCGCCGATGATTGCCAAGGCATTGTCGGAGAGTTCGACGAAGTTGCCGTGGGTCAGTTCGCAGCCCTTGGGCCGTCCGGTGGTGCCCGAGGTGTAGATGATCGTGGCAAGGTCGGACAGCTTGGCGGCCGTCCGGCGGGACTCAAGCTCGTCGTCGCTGACCCCTGACCCGGCCGCACGGAGCGTATCCAGGCCTGCACCTTCCAGCTGCCAGACATGCTGAAGGGCGGTAAGGCCTTCCGCCGCGACTGCCTGCCGGATGACGTTCTCGTGGTGGGCGGCTTCGCCAAAGGCGGCCACGGCACCCGAGTCGCCGAGGTTCCAGGCAACCTGGGACGGCGAGGAGGTTTCGTAAATGGGGACGGAGACGCCGCCGGCGAACCAGATGGCAAAGTCCACCAGGGCCCATTCGTACCGGGTGCGGGACATGATGCCGACGCGGTCACCCGCACCGACGCCACTGGCAATCAACCCCTTGGCCAGCGCCTTGACGTCGGCGAGGAAATCGGTGGCGGAAACATCCTGCCAGGAACCCGCTGAATCCAGGCGCGAGAACAGTGCCGGGTTGCTGGCTTTGTTCGCCTGCCGCAGCACCAGATCGGTGATATTGGTTTCCGGTGGAACAACAACAAGAGGCGGAACACTGAATTCGCGCACTATAGCTCCTTTGATATCCGAACTCCCGCTTCAGGGGTATGCCTAAAGAGTAGTACGCCGGTGCGGGAGCAGTGCAGCACCTAAACCTACTGGTGAGTAACTTATCCGTCAACACATGCGGACGGCGGCGCGGCGGGCGGGTTCCGCTACCCGGAGATGCAAAACCTAGAATGGGAAACTATGTACGCACAATCTTCCGGCGAACAGGCCGGTCCCCTCAGCAGGCCCGTCCCCTGGCGGCGCCGCTCCGCCCCCTACCGGGCAGGCAGAAGAGGGGGCGGCGGCTTCCACGGACAGGTGCGGCTTGGTCGCAGGGGCCTGGCTATCGGCATCGACATTGGCGGCACCAAGGTGGCGGCCGGCGTGGTGGATGCCGAAGGCAGGATCCTGAGTGAGGCGCGCCGTTCCACGCCCGGCACCGATCCTCGCGCCGTTGAGCAGGTCATCCTGGAGCTCGTGGAAGAGCTGGGCAGGGGGCAGCGCATCCGCTCGGTTGGGATAGGCGCCGCCGGGTGGATGGACCTCGACGGCGGCACCGTCCTGTTCAGTCCGCACCTGGCGTGGCGCAATGAGCCCCTCCGGGCCAACCTGCAGCGGCTCCTGCGAAGGCCCGTGCTGCTCGCCAACGACGCCGACGCCGCGGCCTGGGCTGAATGGCGCTTCGGTGCCGGCCAGGGTGAAGACCGGCTGGTCTGCATCACCCTCGGCACCGGCATAGGCGGTGCCATGGTCATGGACGGCAGGGTGGAGCGCGGCCGGTTCGGAGTGGCCGGCGAGTTCGGCCACCAGATCATCATGCCGGGCGGGCACCGGTGTGAGTGCGGCAACCGCGGGTGCTGGGAGCAGTATGCCTCCGGCAACGCCCTGGGGCGGGAGGCCAGGATCCTGGCCCGCAGCAATTCCCCGATGGCGCAGGACCTGCTGGCAGCAGTCGGCGGCCGCGTGGAGACCATCACCGGCGCCGTGGTGACGGAGCTCGCGCTGGCCGGGGACACTGCCTCCCGTGAGCTAATCGAGGAGGTGGGCGAATGGCTCGGCCTGGGCCTCGCGAACCTGGCAGCAGCGCTCGATCCCGGCCTTTTCGTGATTGGCGGCGGACTCTGCTCGGCCGGAAACCTGCTGGTGGAACCTGCACGGAAGTCGTTCGCGCGGAACCTGACCGGGCGCGGCTTCCGTCCCGCCGCCGGGATCGAGCTTGCCGCCCTGGGGCCCAATGCAGGACTGATCGGTGCGGCGGATCTGTCACGCGTCAGCAGCAGGGTCCGCCACTGAACACCCGGGCCGGCGGCAGCTAGACCCGCGCGCCGTCGTCGTCCTCGTTTTTGTCCTGCGGCAGCTTCATGATCAGGTACACGGTGCCCAGCACGAACGCGGCCACAATGCCCACGATCGCCAGCAGCGGCGCGGAACGCCAGAACATCGCTGAGAGCAGCAGCGCAATCGGCCCGCCCACGGCCGCCAGCCAGGCCAGCATGGTCAGCGGGTCGGTGCCGGCCAGGCTCGGGGGTTCCTCGGGGATGAAGTCGCCACCGTCGTCGTCCACGGCGTAGTCACGGGGGCCGTCCGGCGCATCCGCGTTCCGGTCCCGGCCGGCCGAGGCCTGGCGTTGTGCCGCGGACGGTTCGGCCGGGGCCGCGCCCGCCAGACCCAGGGGGTCGAAATCGCGGAAGGACGCGGTGCCCCGGGCAGCCGGATCTTCCGGCTCGGCCGGTGACGCCGGTTCCGGCGTATGGGGATCCGTTGCCCCGGAAGGAGTGCCGGCTTCCAGCCGTGCCACCAGGTCCAGCCAGACGGCGTCGTCCTGGTTCGCTCCCTGGTCCGCGGAATCGGGGGAGCCGGAGTCATGCCTGTTCATGGTGCACCTCCTGGCTTCCGGCCGCAGGGGCTGCGCCGGCGGCCAGCACCCGGCGGATAAATTGGACCGAGCCCTCGAAGATGCGTTCGGCGTCGTGGTCCATGGTGGCCACGTGGTAGCTGTTGTCGAGCCGGACCACGTCCACGGGCACCGAGGCCAGGCGGCGGCGCAGCACGGCGATGCTTGCGTCCGAGACCACATGGTCCACGGTGGACTTGTAGACCTGGACAGGGGCGGTGATCCGGGGGAGGAGCCGAATGGTGTCCCGGAACATCTTGTTCATCTCATGGGCCGCCGCAACCGGAGTACGGGCATAGGCGCCCTCGTCCATGCCTTCCTTCAGGATGTCGTTGGCAATGGCCGGGGTGCTTTTCAGCACGAGTTTGAGGATGCCTGCGAGCGGTGCCCGCGGATCGTCGATCACCAGCGCCGGGTTGACCAGCACCACTCCCGCCACGGGACGCGTGGCGGCAACCCGCAGGGCCAGGGCGCCGCCCATGCTGAGCCCCGCCGCGAACACATGATCGCATTCCGCTTCGAGTTCGAGGTAGGCATCGTCCAGTGCACCGTGCCACTGCTGCCAGCGGGTCCGGGCGAGCTCCTGCCAGTTGGTGCCGTGCCCCGGCAGCAAGGGCATCCGCACAGCGAAACCGGCGGCGGCGAAGGCCTGTGCCCACGCCCGAAGCCCATGCGGGCTGCCGGTGAAGCCATGGGAGAGGACCACGCCGGTCCTGGGCCCGTCCCCGCTGGGCGCGCTCGTGAAGGGACTGTGGTCCGGGCTGGACGTCATGGGGTCTCCGAAGTGCTGGTCAATCGGGCATGGGCGCGGATGAAGGCGCTGGACCTGGCGAAGATTTCCGGCGCGTCCACGTCCAGCGTAGCCACATGCCCGCTGCTGGCAAGGTCCACCACCTCGCTGAGGCGCGGGCCGAGCCGTTGCCGGAGCAATGCGAGGGAGGTTGGCGGAACCACAATGTCCGTCCTCGACTTAAAGACCTGGACCGGTGCCGTGATGCGGGGCAAGCCCCGGATTGCGGCACCAAAGAGCTTCTTGAGCTCGTGCACGGCTGCCAGGGGCGTGCGGGAGTAGTCGCCGTCTTCGGTGTGGGGCGCCGTCGGCTGGTCCTCCTGGATGGGGATCGTGGTCCGCTGGAAGTATTTGAGCACCCCGATGATGTGGATGCGGCGGTCGTAGAAACTCAACCCCGGATTCACCACCGACACCCCTGCCACCGGATGGCGGGAGGCAGTCAGCAGGGCCACCGCCCCGCCCATGGACAGCCCCGCCACAAAGCACGTTTCGGTCCGTGCCTGGAGGTCCAGGAAAGCGGCTTCGTAGCTGCGGTACCAGTCGCTCCACCCTGTCCTGGCCAGCTGCCGCCAGTCCGTACCGTGCCCGGGCAGCAGCGGGACGGAGACGGCGTACCCCTGCCCGGCCAGGTGCTCCGCCCACGGCAGCACGCTCAGCGGGCTGCCGGTGAATCCATGGCAGATTGCCACGCCCACCTGCGCGTTTGCTCCATGGCCGGGATAGCTGAAAGCGGCAGGACGGGGCGGGATGCTGCTTTCAGTCATGAGTCCATCGTGTCACTGTTCCGGTCAAATCTCACTAGAGTAGGGTTGCATTGAACTGCTGACCAGGCCCAATGCGGAGCCTGGGGGCCGCCTTCCGGAGAGGTTCACCACGTGTTCTATTGGGTCATGAAGAGGATCTTCCTCGGTCCGGTCCTGAAGCTGCTTTTCCGCCCCTGGGTCAAGGGCCTGGACAACATCCCCGCCGAGGGTGCGGCGATTCTCGCGTCCAACCACCTGTCGTTCTCCGATTCCATCTTCCTGCCGCTGATGGTCCGCCGCCCCGTGGTCTTCCTGGCCAAGATGGAATACTTCACCGGCACCGGCATTAAAGGCCGGCTGACAGCCCTGTTCTTCCGGCTGACCAACCAGCTGCCCATGGACCGCTCTGGCGGTGCCGCATCCGCGGCGTCCCTCAGCGCGGGAATGGGTGTCCTCAACCATGGCGGGCTGCTCGGCATCTATCCCGAGGGCACCCGCAGCCCGGATGCCAGGCTTTACCGCGGAAAGGTGGGTGTCGCCCGGCTGGCCCTGCAGGCCGGCGTTCCCGTCATCCCGGTGGCCATGATCGGCACGGACAAGGTGCAGCCGATCGGCAAGCGGCTGCCGAACATCCGCAGGATAGGGATGATCTTCGGTGAGCCGCTGGACTTCACGGCCTACGGTGACCGGGCCGAGGACCGCGATGTCCAGCGGAAAGTCACGGACCAGATCATGTTCGAACTGCAGCGGCTTTCCGGGCAGGAATATGTTGACGAGTACGCGGCGGTGGTGAAGCTCCGGCTGGCGGGCAAACCGGTGGAAACGGAAGCGGGTTCCATAATCCCTGATCCCTCCGCGGGTGGGACCGGCGCCGGGGACCCAAGGCCCGGCTCCGCCCCGGTGGAGCGGGCGGGGGATGACGACGGCGGTGCTGCCGCCACCGGCTGAGGGGCGGCTTTGGCAACCGGGGGTTGTGACGCGGACGCCGGCCAGCGTGACGGTGCGGTGTCCAGGTGTCCTGCGCTGCCGTTAGTCTTAGATGGTGACTGAGCTATCTGCAAAACCCGCCTTTTCGCTGTCCAGCACCGCCCAGAGCGGAGCCGCCAACTATCCCGGACTGGACGACTGGCGGGACCTTCCCATTTCCCAGCAGCCCAGCTGGCAGGACAAGGAAGTCTTCGACGCCTCCGTCAAGGAACTTTCGGTGCTTCCCCCGCTGGTGTTTGCCGGTGAAGTGGACATCCTGCGTGAGCGGCTCGCCGCTGCTGCCCAGGGGAAGGCGTTCCTCCTGCAGGGCGGCGACTGCGCGGAGACCTTCGAGGCCGCCACGGCGGACAAGATCAGTGCCAGGGTCAAGACCATCCTGCAGATGGCTGTCGTGCTGACGTACGGCGCTGCGATGCCCGTCATCAAGATGGGCCGGATGGCCGGCCAGTTCGCCAAGCCCCGCTCCTCCAATGACGAGACCCGGAACGGTGTCACCCTGCCGGCGTACCGCGGCGACATCGTCAACGGCTACGAGTTCACGCCTGAATCGCGTGGGCACGACGCCTCGCGCATGCTCCGCGCATACCACACCTCCGCTTCCACGCTGAACCTCATCCGGGCATTCACCCAGGGAGGCTTCGCCGACCTCCGCTCGGTGCACCAGTGGAACAAGGGCTTCACCGAAAACCCTGCCCACGCCCGCTACGAGTCGCTGGCCAGGGACATCGACCGGGCCATCAAGTTCATGGACTCCTGCGGTGCGGATTTTGAGGCGCTCAAGCGCGTCGAGTTCTTCGCCAGCCACGAGGCCCTGCTGCTGGACTATGAGCGGGCGCTGACCCGGATCGACTCCCGGACCGGCTTCCCGTACGACACCTCGGCCCACTTCCTCTGGATCGGGGAGCGGACCCGCGAACTGGACCACGCGCATGTGGACTTCCTGTCCCGCGTCCGGAACCCGATCGGCGTCAAGCTTGGCCCCTCCACCACCGGCGATGACGCCCTGCGCCTGATCGACAAGCTCGACCCGGAACGCGAACCGGGGCGCCTGACGTTCATCACGCGGATGGGGGCCGGAAACATCCGGGAAAAGCTGCCCGCCGTCGTCGAGAAGGTCACTGCATCCGGCGCCCAGGTGCTCTGGGTCACCGACCCCATGCACGGCAACACCGTCACGTCACCCAACGGGTACAAGACGAGGAACTTCGACGACGTCATTGACGAGGTGCGCGGCTTCTTCGAGGTGCACCATGCCCTGGGAACGGTGCCCGGCGGCCTGCATGTGGAAATGACCGGTGACGATGTGGCTGAGTGCCTTGGCGGCGCCGATCCCATCGACCAGGACGCTTTCCTGGACCGCTACGAGTCGGTCTGCGACCCGCGGCTGAACCACATGCAGTCGCTGGAAATGGCGTTCCTGGTGGCCGGCGCACTCGCCAAGCACTGACACTGCCGGGTGGTGTGGGCGGTCCGGCCGCCTACACCACCGTCAGTGTGATAACGGACCCCTCTGGGACCTCCGTGTCCACGGGGTCCTGGTCCCGGACGGTTCCAAAGAAGCCACCCAGCACATTGTTGACGCGGACCTGGAAGCCCAGCGCCTCGAGCGCACGCCTGGCTTCGTTGGCCTGCCGCCCGATAAAACTCGGAACCTCCACCATGCGGGGGCCCTTGGAGATGGTCAGGGTCACGGTGCCGCCGCGGGTGAGCGTCCCGCTGGCCGGCGACTGGCTGACAACCGCGCCCTCCGGCACGTTCCGGTCAAACACTTCTTCCCGGGCCACCTCAGCCTTCAGCCCGGCCGCCTCGATGGCGTCCATGGCATCGTCCTCGTCCTGGCCCACCACAGAGGGAACGGGGATGGGTTCGGGTCCCTTGGAAACCACCATTGCTACCGGCGTGCCATGCCTGGCGGGCGTCCCGGCAACCGGATCCTGGGACAGGACAATGCCCGCCGGAACGTCCTCGTTGAATTCCTCGATCACCGGACCCAGCGCCATCCCGGCGCCATTCAGCGCGCCCTTGGCCTCATCCAGCGTTCCTCCGGAGAGCTGCGGCAGGGGGAACAGCTGCGGGCCCTTGGACACATAAAGCGATACAGGCTGGAACTTCCGGATTTCCGTCCCGGCCTCCGGCTCGCTTCCCACCACCAGCCCGCTGGGAACATCGTCGTCGAAAACGTCCCTCGTGGTGGACCTGAAGCCGGCTTCAGTGAGGAGCTGCTGGGCTTCCGCCACCGTCCTGTTTGCCACGGCCGGGATGGTGGCCGCAGCCCCCGGGCCCATGCCGAAAAACCAGCCGGCTCCAGTGGCGAGCAGGGCCGCGAGGACCAGGACCACCACCCACAGGACGCCCCGTCGTCGGGCACTGCCTTCGCGGAGTGAACGCACGGGGGTCGCGGCCGCGCGCGCCCTTGCCTTCTCGTCCTCCTTCCCGGCTTTGCGCTGTGCCCGCTTGCTCAGCTGCGGTGCCGGGGGCGCCCAGGGCTCCTCAACGTCCTCGCCGGGAGGGGTGAGGATATGGCTGCCCCGGGCGGCTCCGCGGTCCGGCTGCAGGAACTCCTGGCCCAGCGCCGGGCCGTGGGCGGGCGGTGCCGGCCTGCCCGAGGGCATGACCGTGGTGGGGTTGCTGGTCCGCGCGATGAACTCCGTGTGGTTCCGGAAACCAGCTTCCTGGACCGGGGCGGTCTCCTGGGCATCGGGGGCGGCGGAGACTGCGGTTCCGGCGGCGGCCGGAGGATGCAGGTCCAGCTCGGAATCGGTCAGGTTTGTCCGGATGTGCCGCAGTTCCTGCAGAAGTGCATTCGCGTCCACCGGCCGGTTTTCGGGGTCGTTGGCCGTACACCATTGCACGAGTTCGTCCAGTTCGCCCGCCAGTCCGGGCACCAGCGCCGACGGCGGTCCCACTGTCCCGTTAACGTGCTGGTAGGCCACCTGGATGGGGACGTCGCCTTTGAACGGCTGTTGTCCGGTCAGCATTTCAAACAGCATGATGCCCACGGAGTAGACGTCGCTCCGCGCGTCTGCCGTCCGGCCCAGGACAATCTCCGGCGGGACATAGGCCACGGTTCCCATCAGCGTCCCGGAGCTCGTGGACGTGGTCACCGCCCGGGCCAGGCCGAAGTCGCCGATCTTGATCCTGCCGTCGTCGGCGATCAGGACATTTTCCGGTTTTACGTCGCGGTGGATGAACCCGGCCGTGTGCGCAGCGGCCAGTCCTTCCACCACGGGATCAACCAGGGCAAGTGCCAGCCGCGGCGGCAGTGCGCCCTTGCTGTTGATGACGTCGCGAAGGGTGTGGCCCTTGATGTATTCCATGACCAGGTAGGCAGTGTGCCCGTCATGGCCCTGGTCCAGGACTCCCACTACATGGGGGTGGGAGAGCCGGGCCGCTGCCTTCGCCTCGCGTCCCAGCCTGCCGAGGAAGCTCTCATCCGCGGCCAGGTGCGGGTGCAGGACCTTCAGTGCGACGTCGCGCTCCAGCCTCTGGTCCACGGCGAGGTAGACCGTGGACATTCCGCCGCGGGCAAGCCGGGACTGCACGGTGTAGCGGTTGTCCACCAGCGTTCCCACAAACGGGTCAGAGACGTGTTCCTGCACCCTTCGATCCTAGTCCCGCAATGAAAAGGGTCCGAACCCGTCATCGGTCCGGACCCTCCCCACAGCTGTCCCCGTATCCCCGCAGTACGTGCCCAAAGGGGCTATGCGAAGTTCTTCCGGTGGGCCTTGATGGCAGCCACGTACGCCTTCGTGTCGTCGTACATGCCGTACTTGCTGACGGAGTACTGGCCCTGGTAGTACCCCGCAATGGCGTTGTCTTCGTCCTTGCTGGTTGCCAGGAGCTGCCGGATGATCGCGACGCCGGCGGTTGCGTTGTCGTACGGGTCCAGGAGGTTCAGCTTCCGCCCCACGAGGTCCGAGGCCCACTGGCCGGAGCTGGGGATCACCTGCATGGTGCCGATTGCGTTGGCGGGGGAGACCGCGCGCTGGTCGAAGCCCGACTCCTGGTGGGCGAACGCGAGGGCCAGTGCAGGATCGACGCCCATGCGCCGCGCAGTGTCGGCCACGATGTTGCGCATCTCGGCGCGGGACGGCACCGGAGCCGCGTTAAGGAGCGCCTTGTTCTCGTTGGCCGAGCTGACCACGGCGGGCGGATAGCTGAATCCCAGGAAGGAACTCGGTACCAGCGGTGTGACTGCCGCCGCAGGCTGGGGGGCGGGTGCCTGGCCGGGAGCGCCGGGAATGACCAGCTTGTTGCCCGGGTAGATGACGGTGCCCATGTTCATCTGGTTGGCGGACAGGAGCTCGGAGAGCTTGACGTTGTGCCGTGCCGCGATGGCATAGAGGCTGTCACCGGCCTTGACGGTGTAGGAGCCGGTAGCCGGAGCAGGGGTGGCTGCTGAATTTGCCAGCACCGCGGCGGGTGCCGGCGCTGCGGCGGGAGCAGCCGGTGCGGGCTGCCCGCCGCCCACCTTGATCTTCTGCCCGGGGTGGATGATCGAGCGCATGTTGAGGTTGTTCCAGCTGAAGACTTCGGAGAGGCGCACGTTGTGGCGGGCGGCGATCGCCCCCAGCGTGTCCCCGGGCTTCACCGTGTAGGTGGCACCCTCACCGGTTGCGGGTGCTGCCGGTGCGGGTGCAGCGGCGGGCGCGGCCGGTGCTGCCGGTTCCCCGGAAAGCTTGATCTTCTGTCCCGGGTAGATCAGGGTGTTCGCCTGGAGGTTGTTGAGCCGCAGGACCTCCCCGGTGTTCAGGCCGTAGCGCCCGGCAATGCTGCTGATGGTGTCTCCCCGGGCAATGGTGTATTCAGCGGGGGCCGACGGCTGCGCCGGCTTGAAAGTGGGGATGGTAGTGGAGACAGCAGCGGCTGGAATGTGTGCCGCCTTCGCCTGTGCAGCCTGCGCTTCCATGGCCGCAGCCAGGGTTGCAGGAATGGCGCGGGCAGGCTTTTCCGCAGCAGCAGGCTCGGCCACAGCCAGGGAGGACAATACGACCGCGGGCAGTGCCGCTGTGGTCGCGGCAATCATTGGCAGGCTCGGCTTGGGTGGCCGCTTGGGCGAGCGGGACATTGTCATGGAAAAAATCCTCTTCTCAACTGCGGGCGCGGACGGGGATGCCGCTGACATTCCTGATACTAGTGTTACTCAAGTTATTACTGTTACTAGCGTTAACACTGTGAATCTCTCATGAATCCGGAAATAGCACAAGAATTCCGGGAATCCCGGCAAGGAAAGATTTTCGGGAGTGTCCGCAGGTCAGGAGGCAGGTCTCGTTCTATTGACTAGGCGCCCGGGGGCCCACCGTGGCAACCTTGATCCGTGAGTAATGTAGAAGACCTTGTGGGCGAATGGTTGCCCCTTCCCGACGTAGCCCGCCTTTTGGATGTTTCCATCACCAAGGTGCACAGCCTTATTGATGAGCGGGCACTGGCCGCATTAAGGGTAGGGGAACGCAATATCCGGTCCGTGCCCGCGGAATTCATCCAGGACGGGCAGGTCGTCGACAGCCTTAAAGGGACAATTGTGGTCCTCTCCGATGCTGGGTATTCAGACGAGGACCTGATCATCTGGCTGTTCACCCAAGACGAATCACTGCGTGGCCGTCCCATCGACGCGCTGCGGGAGGGCCGCAAGACCGAGATCAGGCGCCGGGCCCAGACCCTCGCCTGGTGACAAGCAGCCCTAGGAGGCGCGGCTGACGGTAGCCTCAGCCAGCCTCCGCAGGGCTGTCTTGGGCAGTTCCTCAAGCGGAAGGGCCTCCAGCGCCTCAAACGCCGCCGAGCCGAACTCGTTGATCAAAACCTCCGTGGCCTGCAGTGCACCGGATTCCTCGATGATCCTGCGGATCTCCGCCACGTCGTCATCCGAAAGATCCGGGCTGCCCAGCCTTGCGTCGATGAATGCGGACTCCGCAGGTGTTGCCTGGTCGAGTGCGAGGGCCACCAGAACGGTCCGCTTGCCTTCGCGCAGGTCGTCCCCGGCAGGCTTTCCGGTAGTGAGCGGGTCACCAAAAACACCCAGGACGTCGTCCCGCAACTGGAAGGCCTCGCCCAGGGGCAGCGCAAAAGCTGAATATCCACGCAGCAGGTCATTGGAGGCACCCGCCAGGGCACCGCCGAGGGCAAGGGGGTGCTCAGTGGAGTACTTGGCGCTTTTGAAGCGGATGATCGACTGGGCCCGGCTGACGGCGCCGGCCCGGTCCCGGACAGGGCCGGCCACTTCCTCCAGGATGTCCAGGTACTGGCCGGCCATGACTTCTGCGCGCATGAGGTTGAAGATTAGCCTCGCCCTGCTTCCCGAGGCTGCCCGCTCGCCGATGTCCGTGAAGGCTTCCTCGCTGAAGGACAGGCACAGGTCGCCGGCGAGGATGGCGGCCGCCTGGCCGAACCGTTCGCTGTCCAGCGCCCAGCCCTGGTCACCGTGCAGTTGGCTGAACCGGCGGTGCACGCTCGGTCCTCCCCGCCGGGTGTCCGACCGGTCGATGATGTCGTCATGGATGAGGGCGGCAGCCTGGAACAGCTCCAGGGCCGCACCTGCAGTCACTACTTCCACGGCATTGGCTTCGCCGCCTGCGCCGCGCCAGCCCCAGTAGCACATCAGGGCCCGCAGGCGCTTGCCGCCGGTGACCAGGTTGGATATGGAGCCCATGATCGGGTCGATATCCGGGGAGATGGCAGACATGACAGATTGCCGCGATGTCAGGAATCCGGTGAGTTCACCGGCCACCGCCGCGACGTAGTCTGCCTGTTCGTGCCGCAGTTGCTCCGCGGCCGTCACTTGGCTGACTCAGCTGCCACGTTGGCGCCGATGGTGAAGGTGGATACACCAGCGGCTTCCACCACCGCGACGTTCACAGTTTCGTTGTCGCCCCGGACAAAGTCCTTGGATGCCACTGCCCCCACCGCGTCGCCGGGAACCGCCTTGAAGCCCTGCCCCTCGAGGGTCTTGGTGTAAAAATCGAGTACGGCGGCTGGAGGTGCTCCCACCGTTGCCACCAGGGCGGCGGTGGCGGGGGTTGATGCCTTGTCGAAGCTGCTGGACACCACAGTGGCACCAGGCATGAGGGGCAGCAGTTGCTGCGGGAAGCCTTCCACCACGGCGCCGACGGTGGCGGAGGTATTGGGCGAAGCGGACGGGCTGGGCGAAGCCGTCAGGGTGGACTGCGTGGCGGCCGGCGCGGACGTGGCGGAAGTGGATCCCGGTGCCTCTGACGGAGTGGGGCTGCAGGCTGCCAGCGCCAGGGCTGCACCGGCAGCGAGAGCGGCCAAGCCCGCAGGCTTGAGGTTTCCAAAGACCGTCACAGGGATTTTCCTCCTGGAGTTGATGCCGGATGCAGCCTCCAGTTTAGTCAGTACCGGCAGCTAGGATTGCAGTCGTGGGGCCAGACCGTACCAATCAGCCAGCCGCTGCCCGCGTTCCGGGCCGCAGGCGCAAGTGCATCATGCACGTGGATATGGACGCCTTTTTCGTCTCCGTGGAACTGCGGACGCGTCCGGAACTGCGCGGTAAACCTGTGATCGTCGGTTTTCCGGGAGAGCGCTCGGTAGTCCTCTCCGCGTCCTACGAGGCCCGGGCCTTCGGTGTGAAATCCGCCATGCCCATGGCTGTTGCTGCCAGGATGTGTCCGCAGGCGGTGATCATCGAACCGCGCCACAAGCTGTACTACGACGTCTCCGCACAGCTGATGGCCATCTTCGGGTCCATCACCGAACTCGTTGAGCCGTTGAGTGTCGACGAAGCCTTCCTCGATGTCAGCGGAGCCCTCCGCCGGCTCGGTCCGCCGAGGGGTATCGGAGAATTGGTCCGCCGGCAGGTTGCCTCGGAGCTGGGCATTACCGCTTCCGTGGGGATAGCCGAGACCAAGTTCGTGGCCAAGATTGCCTCCACCCGGTGCAAACCTGACGGCCTGCTGCTCATCGGGCCCGATGAAACAGTGCCGTACCTGCACAGCCTGCCGGTCGGCGCGCTGTGGGGCGTGGGGGCGAAGACGGCCGAGGTCCTTGCCAAAATGGGGATCCGGACGGTTGCGGACGTGGCGGCAACGCCCGTGTCAGCACTCCGGAAGACACTGGGTGCCACCGGTGAACATGTCCATCAGCTCTCCTGGGGCATCGACCCCCGCCCGGTGACCCCGGTGCGGCTGGAAAAAAGTATCGGGGCAGAAGAGACCTTCGCCACGGACACCGCTGACCAGGCGGTCCTGCACCGCGAACTGCTCCGGCTGTCGCATCGTACCGCCGCGCGGTTGCGCGCTTCGGGAATGGTGGCGCGGACCGTTGCCTTGAAACTCCGCTTCGCGGATTTCTCAACTATCACCCGCAGCCGGACAGTACCCACGCCGGTGGACAGCGCCCAGCTCATCTACGCGGTGGTCCTCCAGCTGCTGGAGGCGGCGGGAAACAGGGGCATGGCTGTGCGCCTCGTGGGAGTAAGGGCGGAGCAGCTGGAGGATGCCTCCCGGACATCCCTCCAGCTCAGCATTGACCGCCGGGATGACAACTGGCGTGCGGCGGAACAGGCGCTCGATGAGGTAGCCAGAAAATTCGGCAACAAGTCGGTATTGCCGGCCCGGTTGATGGAGCCGGGGACGGGCGCCTGACCAAAGGCCAGGTCCCCGTCCGCAGGCCGTCCACGAAGCCGATTGCCGTCTTTCAGAACAGCCCTCAACAAACTATCCTTAGAGATACATAGTTTTTGAGTGACTGGACTTACTGCCGGACCCTCTTGGACATGCTCCCGCTCCCGCGGCTGTATGCCTGGTTTCCGTTTTTGCCAATGCCGGCAAGGCGGGAACCACTAAGGAACAACAGTCGTTAATGGTGCAGAAGTAGTGGCTGGGAACCAGCCCGGACGTTGGCCTACAAAAGGAGGTCGTGATGCCGCTGTCGGAGCACGAACAGAAGCTGCTTGAGCAGCTTGAGAAGCAGCTTCACGAGGATGACCCGAAGTTCGCGAATTCCATGGGGTCCGACCCCGGACGGTCCTGGTCCACGCGGCATGTGGTGATCGGCGTCCTCTGCGCACTGGCTGGCGTCTTCCTGCTGCTGGTGGGTGTCACGCTGCAGAACATCTTCGTAGGCGTCCTGGGCTTCATCGTGATGGGCGGCGGCGTTTACTTTGCCACGATGCGAAGTTCGGCCGCGGCAAAACCAGGCTCCAAATCCGGCAGCGGAAAGTCCGGCAAGCAGAGGAGCTCCTTCATGAGCAGCCTTGAAGAGCGCTGGGATGAAAGGCGCAGGGGCGAGCAATAACCACCCGGGCCGTGGCCCCTCCACTTTCCACCCCTGCGGGGTGAGTAATTCAAAAAAGGTCCCCGAAAGGGGATCTTTTTTGCTTTAAGCCTTCTTTCCAGCCCCCGGCTCCAACCGTCCCGTCATGGCTCCTGCGGGCAGGGCAACAGGCGCGGCGGGCCGTGCTTCGGAAGGTGGGGACTGGGTAAAAGCCCTCCACTTTCCACCACCCACCCAAAATCCGCGCCGTTTCGGGGTCAAGTTCCCATTACTTCCGGCGGCCGGGGCGTGTTTTGCGTTGACTGTGGGGGAAAGTGGAGTAATGTGGAGGACATAAGAGGGTGGTTGCAACATTGGGGATGTGCAGTTCCTGACAGCGGACAGGCGGTGGGCCAGTGTTTTTGGGCACGCACTCGCCACGTCTGGATGAAAAGGGACGGATCATTCTCCCCGCGAAGTTCCGCGAGGAACTTGCCAGCGGGCTGGTGCTCACGAGGGGCCAGGAACGATGCATCTACGTCTTCAGTGAGAAGGAATTTGCACGGGTCCATGAGCAAATGCGGGAGGCGCCGATCTCCTCCAAGCAGGCCCGTGACTACATCCGCGTTTTTCTCTCTGGAGCTTCTGATGAGGTACCTGACAAGCAGGGGCGCGTGACTATTCCACCCGCGCTCCGGGAGTACGCAGGACTCGGCAGGGAGCTTGCCGTTATCGGGGCGGGTTCGCGGGCCGAGATCTGGGACGCCCAGGCTTGGAATGAATACCTCGCTGAGAAGGAAACTGCCTTCTCGGAAACTGATGATCCCATTCCGGGCATTCTCTGAATTCCCGGATAAGCAACAGGAGTTTCTTGGACGAGATCTCCAGCCGCCCATCGGCTGGCCAACCTGACTCACTTCCCCGGAGCCAGGCGGGCGGGTCGATAGGCGCGGATGGGGATCTGGCCCAAGAAGCGGGTACGGCGACCACCACGGCGAGAAAGGACGAGGCATGAACGAACAACCGAAGCCCACGTCCGAACGCCATGTGCCGGTCCTGCGGGACCGGTGCATCAATTTGCTGGCCCCGGGATTCGAGGCGGCCAGGCTGCGCGGCGAAACGCCCGTGGCAATAGATGCCACCCTTGGCATGGGCGGCCACTCCGAGGCGATGCTCCAGCGTTTCCCGGACCTCCACCTCATCGGCATCGACCGGGATGAGGAAGCCCTAGCCCTCGCCGGGGAGCGCCTGGCGCCCTTCGAAGCCCGCACGGACCTGGTCCACGCCGTCTACGACGAGATCCAGGACGTCCTCGAGGACCTGGGCGTGCCGGAAGTCCACGGAATCCTGATGGACCTGGGCGTTTCCTCACTGCAGCTCGACGAGCGGGAGCGCGGCTTCGCCTACTCCTTCGACGCCCCCCTTGACATGCGCATGGACACGAGTCGTGGCCAGACCGCCGCAGACGTGGTCAACAATTACAGCGAAGAAGAGCTGGTCAGGATCATCCGGAAGTGGGGCGAGGAGAAGTTCGCCGGCCGGATAGCCAACCGCATCGTCACCGCCCGGGCGGAGACACCCTTCACCACCACCGGGCAACTGGTGGACCAGATCCGTGCGGTTGTGCCGGCGGGGGCCGCGAAGTCCGGGGGACACCCGGCCAAGAGGACGTTCCAGGCCCTGCGCATCGAGGTTAACGAAGAACTCGATGTGCTGGAGCGGGCCGTCCCGGCAGCAGTCGACTCCACCGCATTGGGCGGGCGCATCGTCGTGATGTCCTACCACTCGCTGGAGGACAAGATCGTGAAAAGCGTCTTCCAGTCCCGCTCCAAATCCTCGGCGCCCCTCGGCTTTCCCGTGGAGCTCGAGGAGCACAAACCGGAACTGAAAACCCTGACCAAAGGCACCGAGGTACCTACCGCCGCCGAAATCGCCGAAAACCCGCGGGCAGCCTCAGCAAGGCTGCGTGCGGCTGAACGAATCAGAGCCAGGAGAGCTGTATGAGCACCGCTGCCGTCAAGAACTTTCCCGTCGTCTCCGGCAGTTCGGCAGCCAGCAGCAGCCTGCC
>Ga0307412_10000869_pt1 | contig 17361 bp, 14 predicted proteins | sample DK1Cmetagenome_3_FD_203823 | JGI IMG/M metagenome (GOLD analysis project Ga0307412, IMG submission 203823) | Maize rhizosphere microbial communities from greenhouse at UC Davis, California, United States - DK15-C-1 | ecosystem: Host-associated > Plants > Roots > Rhizosphere > Soil | place: USA...
ATTTTTACGTTAATGTTTTTAAGATTATGCTCACGTGCGCCGTAAACTTCTATATATTCTGTTGATTTACTCATAATTCGGTGTGATTCTGCATGAAAATCACGATGTGCAAAATTACGGAATTTTACGGAATTTTTTATGTTAAAAATTGTTAGATTATTTAACGTAAAAATGCAAAAAGGTTTTGTTGAAGTTTAAGTTTTAACTGCTTTAAAAATTTAATTAAATTTACAGTTCATAAAAAGCCACCATGAACAGACTGCGCGAACATATCGAAGCTATAACTCCACTTACGGATGAGGAGTTTGATTATGTTAAAGATTTTTTTATCCTTAAAAATGTTCGTAAAAATCAGTTTTTAGTCCATGAAGGTGACGAGGTAAAATATGAATTCCTGACTTTGGATGGTATTTATAAAGTTTTCTACGTTGATGAAAACGGTAAAGAACATATTCTGCAATTCGCGAAAAAAAATTGGTGGATGACAGATTATATAGGATTTTTTAAACAAAAAAATGCTACCATGTTCGTGGAATGTTTACAGGACGGAGCTGTTGTTTGCCTTACTTTGGAAGGACGGGAAAAATTATCGTCTGAACTTCATAAAATGGAGCATTTTTTCAGAGTAAAACTAATGAACGGCTATATTGCCTTACAACAAAGAATTATTCTTTTATTATCAAGCACGCCTCAACAGCGGTATGAAGAATTTGTGAGATTATATCCTGATCTTATTTCTGAGATTCCTAAAAAGTATGTTGCAGAATATCTTGGAGTAAGCCGCGAAACACTGAGCAGATTATATTCAAATACGAAATAAGTAATTGTTTGTGATGGTGTTTTTTCCAAATGTTTGAATAGACGGCTGCAATCCTAGCCCCGATTGTCGCGGCATCCTTTTTTGGCGAGGGCTTTAGTATTGGCAAAAAGATATAGCAGAAAGCGGGATTAAGCTCCAAAAAAAAATACCTAATAATTCAGTGTGATTTCGGTCACACTTTTTTTGTGACTTTACTCCTTCTGTTTAGGCATCGGGTCGACATACATTTGCTGTAGAAATTAAGCGATTTCAAAAATCAAATTAAATAATTAACAAAAAATTTAAGTCATGAATCCTAAAGTATTAATCATTGTATCGAACGCAAATTCAATCGGACCCAATCACAGAAGAACAGGAACTTTCTTATCTGAAGTAGCACATCCTTACGCGGAATTTGAAAAGGCAGGCTATAAGGTTGATTTTGTAAGCTTAACAGGTGAATCCCCGTTTTTAGATGCTTTAAATTTAGCTGATGATCCTGATAACTTGAAATTCTTAACAGGAAAAGGTTGGCAGGATATGCATAACGCGGGTAAACTTTCTGATATAAATACTGATAGTTACGATGCTGTTTTTGTTCCGGGTGGTATTGCTCCGATGGCGGATATGCCGGAAGCTCCTGAACTTAAGAAAGTGATCGCAGATTTTTATGAAAGCAATCGTATCGTTGGAGCGGTTTGTCATGGTCCGGTATCACTTTTAAATGTAAAATTGAGTGACGGAAGCTATATCGTTAATGGTAAAAACATCACCTCTTTCACCACAGAAGAAGAGGATAATTACGCAAGACAGGACGTACCTTTCGATTTACAGACTGCATTGACTGAACAAGGTGCGATTTTCCATGCTGCGGATGCTTGGTCTGCAAACAGTATTGCAGATGGAAATCTTGTAACAGGTCAAAATCCTGCTTCAGCAAAAGGTGTGGGTGAAAAAATCGTTTCTCTTTTGGAAGCTAAAAACGCTTAATTAATTTTAAAATTAAAAAAATGGATCATAAAAATGTATTCGTTCATGCCAAATGGCAGGTAAAAGAAGGAAAACTGGATGCTGTTCTGCAATTAATGAAAGAAGCAGGAGAAAAAAGTGTTCAGGAAGAGGGAAATTTGTTTTATAAACTACATCAAAGCCAGGAAGATCAAAATACTATTATTTTATATGAAGGCTATGTGGATGCTAATGCTGTCGATGTGCACCGTAATTCTGAGCATTTCCAAAATATAGTCTTAGAACAGGTTGTTCCGTTGTTGGAAAATAGAGAGGTGAGTCTTATGAATCGATTATTTTAATAAAATGTGTTTTTTAAGTTTCGGGAAAATCAAAGATTTTCCCGAAACTTTATTTTAATCTCCAAAATCAGAGTCTTCATTTGTGATTTTCACTAGATATTCTATGCCGTCAATAGCTTTTGAAATGATCTGATTTCTAAGGATATTGGCCATATTTTCCCAATAAGCCCGTCCATAAAAAGAATAATTCTGCGGGATGATTTCAACCTCCACCGTTCGGATAAAACCTTCTTTCGGCTTGTTGCTGATCATAGTTCCGCGCTTTACACGGACATCTTTCAGCTCATCTTTTAAAACCATCCTGCAATAGTTTTTAACGTCTTCGAGGGAAATTATTTTATCTCTTGTCGTCAAAGCATATTTATATGCCTGGATGCTGTCTGTTCCTTTCTGCTCTTCTGCGCCTCCGATTGTTTCTGTTAAAAGAACAAGAATCTGCGACTTCAACTGATTTGAAAGTTCGGTTCCCGGACGCATGTGATTGGCTAATGTGGAATGAGTCACCCAAAACGAGGCATAAGTATGATCTGTTTTTTCGACCGGCTCCATGATCACGTAGTTTAGCTCCTGCTTAATGCTTCTTTTCGCATTATTCACTTTCTGAACCATTGATCTCATCTTATCGGACATTTCACTTAGAAGTCCTTTTACGTTATCTCTGTTTAATAATGAGAAAGCGGCAATTTCATCCCTTGTGAGTTCCAATACATTTGCAATCATATCGACTGCATTTCTGTTGGTAAAACGCTCCATTCCGCCTTTTCTAACGGTATACAAACCTTTTTTAAGATCATCACTTGGAGTAAATGGGATTTCGGTATATCTTCTTCCGTCTCCATCCTGAACTTCATCAACATATAAAAAATGTTCGCCTTCATCAGTTACAAGAGGAATATTATTTCCCATAATATCCAAACTGTATTCTGTTTTTTTCCAGCCCCGATTGTAAATTGGAAAAGCATTTAAGACAAATGAAAAATTATCTAAAATCTCTGCCGAAAACTGTGGTGGAAATTCTAAAGTCAGCCATAAATAACTTTTACCTTCAATATGTTTTGTAATTTCTTCTTTATAATCAACAAAATCTAAATTGTCAGGAAGTTTTCCCGGTTCAGAAAACAAGCTGTCCGAAATTCCGGTAACCTCAATAAATTTATGACGGTAAATGCTTTTTACATCTTCAATTAATTTATTCTGAATCGACTGTTCACGGAACATCTGCTCGTATCCGTCTGTTTGACTATTTTTAATATAAGTTAATCCTTCTCTTATAAACAAAGGATTTCCGTTACTTGAAACCGTAATGTATGGTAATAATTTGTACACAAAATCAAGGTGTTCAAAAGCAGGATTTGAGCAGTAAATGCTTATATATTTTGGAAAATTTTCATTTTCATATTTTGACACATTAATACCGATCGTAATCTTTCTGTAATCTTCCGGTTTTCCCTGAAATCTTGCGATAGGAATTTTATTTAATCTCTCATCTACGCTATAGCAAGTGTTCCCGACAAACATAATGGATGTCTGAGCTTTATTGATCCTGATATTTCCAACCGGAGTAAAAGGAATATTAATCTGTTTATCCGATTCTGATTTCACTGTGGAAGTCATCTGTTTTCTGAAGAAAAACTCTGTATGCTCCAGTAAAACTTCCGATGATTCGTAAGGCTGTGTGAAAGCAATGGCATGAGCCGGAATAGGATGTGTATAGATTGACGGTGTCAATAATTTGGCCAGTTTTTCTAAAATCCTGGCGTTGACCGTTTGTATCTCGTTATTTGCTTTGAAAACTTCTGTACTGAACGCATCAATCAGTAATTTTACGAATGGATCCAAAGACTGTGGACTTTTCAATCCCCAAACTTTGGTTGCGTTCTGAAGCATTCTTGCTTTTACGGATTCTTTGGAATATATATTCTGGTCTAAGTTCATAATTCTGGTTACAGTTTACAATATTTAATCAATCGACATTGGGCTCAGAAACAATTCTGTAGAAAAGCTGAACCGTTCTCCCGTTGCCTCCATTTTTGCATTAATGGCGATTTTTACTTTTTTTTTGATTTCGGTATGTTCTTTAGTGTCGTAGCTGTGCTCCACAATCTGAATATGTGCATCGATCTGCGGCTGAATAATGCGGGGTTCGTATTCTTGTATCTGTTTTTTTAAGCTTTTTATAAAAACGCTTTCCCAGACGGCACTTGTAACTCCATTGTCGAATTCCAGATTCCAAACGTCGTTTCCGTAATTTTCATCATATCTGTTTTCGCCTTTTTTGGTGGTAATCAGCAGCATAATATTGTGGGCAATACTTTCTCCCATATCGCAGGTGTCGATACTTCCCCCTTCCGTCATTAATGTTGATGGAACAAAAGGCATTCTGTAATTTGGTGTGTCCATGATCGGCTTCTTAATTTTTTACTTCATAACTCCCGTTACTTGAAAAGAAATACCAAATTAAGCATTTTTAACGAAATAAAATGAGATAATATTTTCAATTATAATTTAAAGTTTTAATTTATAAATTGATGTTTTTTATTGGTGAATTATGGAACCATTCATAATTATAGAAGTACCCCGTCTAAAATTTATTTGAATTTTCGCCACCCCTCCAGAGGAAGGGAATTTTTGCACTGCTAACCCAGATGTAGTCAGCCATTTGCAATGATCTAAATTTGTTTGGTTTCCTGAAATCCTAGCCCCGATTGTAGCATTTGTTTGAGCTCATTTTCTAGTTTTGGTTGCGGCGGCAAAGCCGCCGCAACCAAAACTAGAAAATAGCGAGTGCGGAAAGCGGGAAATAGCTTCTGAATTAGTTATTATTAATAAAAAAACTGTTTAACTTAGTCAAACAGCTTTTGAAATTTATTCTTTGATTTTCTTATTTCGGTTAATAAAATAATAAACCGGAAGTCCGAGTAAAACCATTACGAATCCCGGCCAGGTATATTGTTGCTTGTAAATTAAAAGTAAAATACAAAACCCTGCTCCTATCAATAAATAAATGACCGGAGTAACGGGATATAGCCATGTTTTATAAGGCCTTTCAAGGTTGGGCTGTTTAATTCTGAGATAAATAACTCCAAAAACGGTAATCATATAAAATAATACGATCACAAAGGAAATCATATCCAAAAGGTTACCGTACTGACCGCTTAAACAAAGCAAAGAAGCCCAGACTCCCTGCATCCAAAGTGCATTGGCAGGAACTTCATTTTTGTTGTTTTTTTCCGCAGACTGGAAAAACATTCCGTCTTTTGCCATCGTCTGGAAAACCCTTGCTCCGGCCAGAATCAGTCCGTTATTACAACCGAAAGTAGAAACCATGACCAATAAGGCAATGATGATTGTTCCTGCGCTTCCAAAAATATAATGTGAAGCCGCAACCGCTACCCTGTCGTTTTCTGCAAAAGCAATACCGTCTCGATCTAATGCATTCAGATACACATAGTTGACTGCGATATACAAAATCATTACGGCAGAAGTTCCGTAGATCATTGATTTTACAATATTTTTTTTAGGATTTTCCACTTCTCCGGAAACGAAAGTAACACTTTCCCAAGCCACAGAACTGAATACTGAACCTACCATTGCTGCAGCGATTCCGCCCAATAAGGTCATTCCACCAATCGGTTCCCAGCCTTCTTTTAAGAAATTTCCAAGGATATCTTTTTTAAGATTGCTAAAAGAATCCATCCCGAAACTGAAGTTTTCCGCCATACGAGAAACATCTACTAAAATAAATCCTACAGCAATTAAGCCCAATAAAGCAATAATTTTCGATCCTGTGAAGATATTCTGTAATAATTTTCCGCTTTCTACCCCTCTTGTATTAATATAAGTAAGCAAAAGTATAATCGCAATGGCTAAAATCTGGATCCATGTAATTTTAAACTCTCCACTTTGGATAATGGGAGCAGCATCGTTAAGAGCCGGAACCAAATATGCCGTAAACTTCCCGAAAGCCATCGCAACTGCTGCAATTGTCCCCGTTTGAATTACTGTAAATAGTCCCCAACCATAAAGGAAGCCCATCTTTTTACCAAAGATTTCTTTAAGATAAGTGTATTGCCCGCCCGCTTTTGGATACAATGCTGAAAGCTCTCCATAACTGATTGCTGCTGCAACGGTCATGATTCCGGTAATAACCCAAACCACAATCAGCCAGAATCCGGAGCCCAGATTTCGCATCATATCAGCACTGACAATGAAGATTCCGCTTCCGATCATTGAACCCATTACGAGCATAATAGCGTCCCAAAGTTTTAGTTTTTTCTGCATAGTTGAGTATAGGCTTCAAATATAAATAAATATGCGGTTGGTTTTTTATTTTGATTAAAATTAAGTTTGGTTAATGAAAGTATTAATATTTTAAACGCTACGATCGCAAGGTTGTATTATATAAAGATTTTATTTTTCTGATCGCAAGGGCACTTCGTTCAGCAAATGATAGCAATGATCCTTGACTGAGTGAAACACCTTTGCGATCACATTCTTTTAAAGTTTAATTTATAAATCTTTGCAATCATTGCGTTAAAAGAAATAATTAACAGATAGTTCATTTAAAATGAATTCAAACATGAGAAACCTTACCTGTTTTTTATCAAGCTTTTTAAGAATTTAAGATTAAAATTTTATTAGTACTTTTGAAAAAAATATTAAAAATGAAATTCAAAGCAATATTATTCGCAGCAGCTTTAGGTGTTTCCACTTTAGCTTTTGCACAGGAATCAAAAAAATCCGGTCCTCCTGTAGGAAATGCTCTTGTTGGTGATACATACGGTGGTGGAATCGCTTCAAATGTTGAATCTAAAGCAATTTCCGTAGATAAATTAAGCAAAAAGCTTAAAAAGGAAAATAAAAAAGTAGAAAACGTTGCCATAAAAGGTAAAGTAACAGATGTTTGTGAGAAAAAAGGCTGTTGGCTGACTATACAGACAGAAGATAACTCTCAATTTTTTGTAAAAATGAAAGATTATGCATTCTTTGTTCCTACTGCCTTGAAAGGAAAAACTGTCGTTTTGGACGGAACTGCCGAAAGAAAAGTAACTTCCATTGACGAGCAAAAACATTATGCAGAAGATGCGAAAAAGCCTCAGGCTGAAATTGATGCAATCACAACTCCGAAAGAAGAAATCAGATTTGTAGCAAACGGAATTAAAGTGGTGAACTAATTGTAAGTTTGACACTACAATTAAAAAATCATTTACATAAAACAAAAGCGGAACATATTGTTCCGCTTTTTTAATCTTCTATAGTAAAATTTACTTCAGCATCCAGTTTTGGGTATTTGTTGGCACAAACAAATTTTTTCCCTGTGCAATCTATTTCCAGCCAGCCTTTGCGCTGTTTCACACTTCCAACTTCCATTACAAAAGGTACAAAAGATATTTCATCCTTGCCCTCTTCTTTTATTTCGCGGTACTGAACGGCTACATCCAGAATACATTCATGCTCTGTATTTAATTTTACATTTCTGTAGATAATATCGTAATGCGTTTCTTTATTTTCAGGAATATCAAGATAAGTTTCCCAACCGTCAGTTCCGGAGTTTAATTCACTTATAGCTTTCAAAGCATAATAAAGCGCAATCGTATAGTATTTTCTCGTTCCTTTTCTTGTGTAATCATCCACAAAATGCCCTCCTTCAAATAAAATAGTCGGCATTCCGGCCTTTATGAAATTATCACCCGTAGAAGTCGGGTAAAATTCATCAGAATACCTACCGATCTGGTTCGGGATCATTTCATTTAGATGGTTGTAAACATTGGCAATTACAGCCATACATTTCTTCCGGTTCTCAGTAACGGTACGTTCCACATTCTCTGACGGCGCCAGGAAGGAAAGTGTAGCAGGATGAATTCCGTCTGTCGTAAAAATGGTTCTCTGCTCGTGGAGGTTAAGTGCATAATCGTACTTTTTGGAAGCAGCCATACTTTTCAGGAACTTGATTTCTATACTTGATTCATTGTGGAAATCCCTGTTCAAATCTATGCTTACAGCATTTAATCTTGTCCATTTTTCGGAACCGTCTGGATTTAGCATGAAAATAAAATCAAGCTTAATCTTATCAAACAATTCTTTTTTAAGTTCCGGAGCTTTATCTAAAGTTAATAACAAATCGAGCATGGCGTGCGTAGCATTCGATTCGTTCCCGTGCATCTGCGACCAGGCAAGAACATTAATATTCCCGGTTCCGACACTTAATTTATAAATAGGCTTTTCCAAATATGATTTTCCAATCTCTTGAATGTAATCGCCGAGATTGGCCTGTAAATAAGAAAATAATTTTTCCGGGGAAATATAGCGGTTTGGGAAGTCAGGATTAGAATAATAAATCTGTTCAAAATTCATTGTGGAATAGTTTACAAGAGTCAAATTTAACCATTTTTGAGTTAAAAATAAAATTAACATTTGTAATAAAGTTAAACAATGTAAATTGACAAAAAGTCTGTGGATAAAATTGTGGATTAACGATAATTTAGTTTAAAAGTATTAAAATATTATAATTCAGATATTTATAAAATTTACTTAAATAATAATTTTAATTTTACTTTAAGTATACAAAACGATATTTATTCTCATTTGGGCGTAAATACGTTAAACATGGAAATGTGTGGAAAAACAAAATTTAATCTCAATATACATTTGTGAATTGTTGATTATTTAGAACTTTAATTTTGAAATTTAGGTTAAATATGATCTATTTTTAAAAATGTAACGTAACACTGAAACGATTAAAATCTGTAAGATAGTTTAATCATAATTTTTTGTTAAAACAGCCTTATAATAATGATTGGTAGGAATCCTTAAGCATCAATTTATTCCATTTATCATATAATCAGGTATTTTACCTGTCTCCTACTCTTTTTTATGAATTTAAAGCTTAATAAGGCTCATAACTACTTATAATAGGAGGCTTATTAATAATTAACAATCGAAATTTATAATAAAGACGTTTACTTCAAGTAATAGATGAAGTTAAAAGAACCAAATACTCCATTGGGGAAAATTTGTTGAAAAAAATTTTTTATTATTAAACATCAATAATATAAATGGCTCATTATCAGTCAATTAATAGTTTACATCTGTATATAGTAATGTTTTACATCTGTTTACTTTTGTATTTTGCATTTGTAAATTATATCTTTACATTTGTAACTTGAATTTAAAGGTGATTTTATGAGTTTAAATGAAAGAATTTCTAAGGTTATTGAATACTCTGGACTTACTCCATCTGAATTTGCAGATGAAATTGATGTACAACGTTCTTCTATTTCGCATATTACTTCCGGAAGAAATAAGCCGTCTCTGGAATTTATCATTAAAATAAAAGCACGATTTCCTGAAATTCTTTGGGATTGGCTGGTAACGGGTGAAGGTCAAATGTTGAAATCTGATTTAGTAGAAGCACCTGAGGCCAACGAAGCTCCTCTAACTTTAGATGAAGAAAAAACGAAACCAACTTCTCTGCCCGATCTTTTTACGATGATGAATGAAGATGAAGATTTCGGAGCGGAAGAAAATGAAGTTGAGCTTCCGAAAATAAGTCCCCGAGAATCGGTTATATCGCCCCAAAGTACAGTTCATGAAAAAATAATCAATTCTCAGCAATTAGAAAATAACAATGAGCAAATCATAAGACAAGTGATTGATAATCAACAAAGTAAGATAAAACGTATTGTTCTCTTCTACGAAAACGGAAAATTCGAGAGTTTTGAGCCATAAAAAAGCCTCACAAAATTTGTGAGGCTTTATATTATTTATGAAGAAAATTATTTGCTGTTTCTTCTTCTATCCAGTTCTTTTTTAATCAGACCAAGTTCTCTTCCTGTTTGTCCGGCAACAGATGTATTTTCCTGTGCTCGTCTTGTAAGATAAGGCACAACATCTTTCACAGGGCCATAAGGAAGATATTTTGCTACATTATAACCTTTATCCGACAGATAGAAAGTAATATTATCACTCATCCCATAAAGCTGCCCAAAATACACGTGAGGATTATCATTTCCAAGTCCTGCCGCTTTCATTTTGTCCATTACCAATTCGGAGGAGATTTCATTGTGAGTACCAAAGAAAGCCGAAACTTTATCCAAATGGTTCATTACAAAATCAATTCCTGCGTTATAATTTTTATCTGAAGCTCCCTTATTTGGCTGAATTGGATCTGCATATCCTTTTTCTGCAGCTCTTGCTCTTTCTTTTTCCATGTAAGCTCCACGAACGATCTTATAACCAATGAAATAGCCTTTTTCTCTCGCCCTTTGAAGATGCCCTTCCATATATTCTAACCTTCCGGTTCTATACATCTGAATCGTATTCCAGACAATAGGTTTCTCCTGGTTGTACTTCTCCATCATCTCCTCACAAAGATGGTCTGCGGCGTCCTGCATCCAGGTTTCTTCTGCATCTACCATTACTTTTTTATCGTTTTCATGGCAAAGTTTACATACTTCATCGAATCTTCTCACCACTCTTTCCCATTCTTCTTTCTGGCTTGAAGTGAGTTCCCCATTTTTACCGACAGCTTCGTATAAATCAATTCTACCAAAAGCAGTGGGCTTAAAAACAATAAAAGGAATCGCCGGATTTCCTACAGAAAATCTCACGATGTCCTTGATCTCTTTACAAACCGCATCAAAAGTTTCCTCATCTTCCTTACCTTCAATAGAATAGTCGAAAATACTTCCAACTCCTCTTTTGAAAAGCTGTTTCACCACTTTCATACTTTCTTCACGTGTTTCACCACCGCAAAACTGCTCAAACAAGGTGTTTTTTACTATTCCGGTAACGAAAGGAAAATCATTATGAACCGCGAAATTAAGAACAGAAGTTCCAACTTTTGTAAGTGAAGGCTGCTCGATCATTTTGAACATCCAATACGCTTTTCTTAACTGTGCATCAGATTTGTCTGCAAATGCGACTTTAGTATCGTTAAAAATGGGCATTACTTTATATAAATTTAAGGTTCTGCGAAGATAAGAAAATGTAAGGTTTTTTCGAGAAAATTTTCTACAATTTACCTTCCAGTCCGTTTAGGAGCATTGCGATAATTCCTATAAAAACCCATAACCTTAAAATATTGAGTGTCATAAATTTACTTCTTCGGGAATAATTCAAAAGAAGATAAATACAGAAAATGAAAACAAATAATCCGCCTGCAAAATAATAAGCCATAAAGCCGGAAATCCCCGTTTTCAGGATCAGCTTCATAGAAACGGCCATTGTAATGATAAACAGAGAAATGATAATAATCTTGGTTGTTTTACTTTTAAAATAATTCGGGATAGTGGTATAGCCAAATGCTTTATCCACACTTTTCGTCAGCGTATCTTTCATGATATCAATACATAAAAGAATCAAAAAAAGAAAAACCGCCATTAATAAAACTTCTTTTGAGAAGGTTTCATAATAAACCATCATTCCAAAAAACGGATATAAAGTAAGACTGACAAAAGTGAGGTTGTTTAAAATTAAGATTCTGCTTAATTTATGACTATAAAACCACATAAAGAATTGATATACAACAAAGAAAGCAAAAACTTTATGCGAAATCATCCATGCAACTCCTAAAGAAATTATACTTAAAACCAAATAAGCATACAAGAAATATTTCTGTTTGATAAAACTCTGAATCCTTGTCCTAAAGGGTTTTACAATATGATCTTTTTCAAAATCATAAAACTGATTGATGATTCCTCCCGCCAGAATCGTGAGAACGGTGCAGAAAATAATGCCATGAACCTTGAAATCAAAGACAAATTTTCTGAAAGTTTCATCCTGATTAAACAGGAAAAACGTTGAAACATATAGGGCAAAAGTAAGCAGAATAGCAACAAAAAAGCGAGCCCCTAAAAGGAAGCCCACAAATTGTGAAAATCTGTAATAAAAAGATTTTTGGATATAGTTTTTCTGTTGGAAATTTTCTTTTTCAGAATTCATTCCAACTTAATTAGAATCTGTAAATCACTTCTTTATGGAAGCCATCAAGCATTTTTTCTGCCTTTTCGTAATCTTTGGTAAAACCTAAAATATAGCCACCGCCACCACTTCCGCAGAGTTTTAAATAATAAGCATTTGAATCCAGTCCTTTTTTCCAGACATTAAATAAGCTTTCAGGAATCATCGGACGGAAATGTTCGTACGCCCAATGCGACAGTTTTTTAAGATTTCTGAAGAAAGGATTCATATCTTTTTTAAGGAAAGCATCGATGCAAGCGTTGTTGTAACGGATAAACTCTTCTTTCAAAGTTTTACGGAAACCTTCTGTTTTCATTTTTTCAAAGAAAATCTGAACCATAGGCCCGGTTTCACCCGTCATTCCTGAATCGATTAAGAAAATAGCTCCTTTTCCGGCTTCACTTTCCGGAATAGCAACTCTGTCCACACTTTCTTTACTTTCGATAAGTATCGGCAGATTCATATAGCATATTAACGGATCAATTCCCGAACTTTTCCCATGGAAATAACTTTCCATTAAACCAAAAACTTTTCTGAGGCTTTTTAATTCATCCTTAGAAATATTTTCAGGTTCGTTCTTGGAAATAGAATAACGTTCGAAAATAGCAGCCACTAAAGCGCCAGAACTTCCTACTCCGTAACCTTGCGGAATATTGCTGTCGAAAAATAATCCTTTGGAAATTTCTTCTTTAAATTTTGAAACATTGAGCTCAAAACCTTCTGGAAGTTCCAAATTCTGTAAATAATCTGAGTATTTTGTAAGATGTTCATTAGATTTCTTTTCAAAATCAGAATCCAATGATGAGAACTTGAGGGTACCTTTATAGAAACTATAAGGTAATGTCAAACCTTGGGAATCTTCTATGATTCCGTATTCTCCGAACAAAAGAATTTTTGCGTAAAATAAAGGGTTTGTCATTTTATATTTAAATAAATTTTTTTTTGCAAATTTAAAATTATTCCGCTGAATATTAGCAAAATTCGCGCCGAATTCTACTATACTTTCATACCGAAACAATTTCAGACTTTAAATTAATCTTAAAAATCTGTGCTTCATATAATAAAGATAGCAAAAAAGCCTGAATAATCAGGCTTTTATTATTAAATATTTAAAAATTATTGTTTAATTAATTTCTTTGTGACTTTTTGTTTTTCCGTTTCTACCGTTACCACATAATTACCGGTTTGCATGGAAGAAATATTAACATCGAATTTAGTCCCTTTTAAAGAAGATTCAGATTTAATCAGCCTTCCTGCTTCATCATAAATTTTAAATGATTTTAAAGCTTCTTTTGACGAAATTGTAATTAAGTTTCTTGCCGGATTCGGATAAATATTTACTGAATTATTTGTTGAATTTACATCTTCCACCGCTAAAACTGCACAAGAGAAATTAGCTTTCCATCCGCTTGCATTTTCAGCAGGATCAGAAACAAATCTTACTGTAATCGCTCCGGAAGGATGTGTTGAAGTAAATGTTCCCGGTAAGGTACTTCCTGTTAAACCATTTCCGTTTGCAAACATTGGTGAGCTTGTAGATGGGCCGTTGTAAATATACATAAAATCATAATCCTGCTCTAAAGCAAATTCCGTGAAATTCATTGTCAGAGCTCCTGAATTTGGATAGAAAGTTTTTACAATTGTCTGATTATCTCCATAATTGGATGTAGTACCTCCTGTGTCCGTGAACAATATGCCGCTACACCATTGTGCATCCGTCAAAAACATCTGTGTTCTTTGATATCCAGCCGAACAGTCAGTCCCTACAGATAAAAGATAATAGGTTGCAGGCTGAAGATTCGAAAAGCTAAATGACTGAGTTGCTGAAGTTCCGTTGGTAACAGGCGTTCCGTCAAATTTTGTAAGTTTATACTTCCATGAGGTAGAAGTTGCGTCTGTAAATGCTGCATTTGCAGAATTTTGGGTAATATTTGAAACAGATAACCCGGTAATTGTTGAAGTACACGCTGTAGTACAGTTTGTACCCAGACAAGCTTTAGAATCTACCGTATTTCTGATTAAAGCTCCCGGCTGAGGGCCAAAACCATTAGCAAAACTAATTCCTACCCCTGAAATCAAATGGCAATAGCTCATAATGGTACCTTTTACAGTTGTTGAAGGAATAGGGCCGTTACAACCTTCGTTTGCTCCCGCAGCAGGGCCACATCCGTCGATTGCCGTATTGTTTCCGTTCCATGCACATGCGTGTGTGTGAGGAGATCCTAAGCTGTGCCCCATTTCGTGAGTCATTGCCATAATCGTCCACGAATACACCGGAACATTATTATAATTCTGGGAAGCCCCTGAATAGGCATGTCTGCTGTTTGTACACAGAGAATTAATATAAGCAACACTTGTTGTAGAAGGTTGATTAACCAAATGGGCAAGATCGCCGTTAAAAGTCTGTCTGTTTGCTCTGAAGCTTGCAAGATTAGCATTTGGAGTTCCGGAATAAGGATCTTGTGTCGTCCAGATATAGATCTCATTTAAAGCAATTTTAACATCGTCATTATTATAAAGTGTAGAGATGTTGTTATGAATTGCTGTGAGCCAGTTTGAAGTTGTAGTTGTATCAGATCCGTTATTTAAGTAAGGTGTATAACAGATCTCGTAATAGATTCTTACACAGTTTTGCGTAAGGAGTTTTCCAGTATTTTTTGCGGCAGCAGGATCAAAAGAGAGCTTTTGCTTCTGATTTTCTTTAAGTTCATCAACGCCACAAACGAATGGATTTACTCCTGTAAGCTTTGAATCTGAATAACTTACAAAGTCTTCAGAATTTTTTGCTTTTCCTAAAACAATATTTCCTAATTCCAGTGTAGAAGCGACTCCTACAATATCATTATCAAAGAAACTGAAAGCCACAATCGATTGATTATCACCTTTTACAATTCCCTGATAATAAGCTCCGGGTGTGTAGTTTACGATTTCGCCTTTACTTGTGGTTACTTTAAAATCGTTTGTAAAAATCTGGTTTTTGTAAAGTTCTAAAGTGATCTGTTTTCCGTCAAAAGGAAAAGAGACTTCCAGGAATTCCGGTTTGTCATGAACAAGCTTTTTCAACTGCTTGGTATCAACATTAATGACTGTGATATCTGTTGCTGCCCTTTTGTATTCAGCTAATTTTTCTGATGTTTTATTGACTTGAAATAAGTCATATTTTTCAAAATTCTTCTTTTGAGCATGATACTCAGAAACTTTTTGAGCCACCGGTTTCATATTTTGAGCAAAACCAAAAAGGGAAAACTGCAAAATAGAAAGAAAGAGGAGTTTTTTTACCATTATTACTATTTATTTACAATTTGCAAATAAACAAAAAATTTCCAAGCATATTAAAAATTTGATATAATTTTTACATATTTAAAAATAAGTATCCTTTAAAAATGAAAGTTAAGCAATAAAGTTCACAATATTAAATAGAGTTGTTGAAATTTTATTAAATAAAAAAGACGCTAAAAATAGCGCCTTTAGTTTATATTTTTCTTTTTCTAACCTTTACTAACTGGAAATTTAAGAAAACGAATAAGAATAGCTCCAATTGCAAAAAAAGCAGACATCGCAATAAATGCATATTGCATATTTCCGAACTTTTGAATAAGTACACTGAAAATTAACATTCCGCAAATAATAGCAAGCTTTTCCAAAACATCATAGAAGCTGAAAAACGTAGTATTTTCCATTGAATTTTCAGGTAATAATTTAGAATAAGTAGATCTCGACATTGCCTGTAAACCGCCCATTACCAAACCAATAAGTGCAGCTAAAGCGTAAAATTGGTATTGAAGATTAGGGTTTTCTTTATTCAATGAGAAAGCAGAAAGACAACAAATGATCCAGATAACGACAGCAATGGTAATTACATTTTTGTTTCCGATCTTTCTGGAAATTTTTGAGAATAAGAATGCTCCCAAAATTGCTATAATCTGTATTACTAAAATAGTAATAATTAATTTATATTTTTCATCCTGTTTCGGGAAGATTACATTACTTCCAAATGGTGTTGCCATTAAGAAAATTGTCTGCATTCCCACGCTGTAAAAGAAAAAACTGGAAAGGAAAAACTTTAAGCTTTTATCCTTAAACAATTTATTTCCTACTCTGAATAGTTCTCTGAAACTTTCTTTTGCGATATCTTTATAAAAGCTGATATTATCTTTTAAAACCTCAAAAAACCCGCCTTGCTCTGCGTGTGCTTTAAAAATATTTTTATAATTTAATAGTACAAGATCTTTTGGTAGTTTCTCTTTAACATCTCCAAACTGGGGCAAATGTTTAAATGTATATTGAGAGAAACCAAACCACCAAGCTCCCGTTAACAAGAAACTGATTCTGATAAATATATTCTGCTGATGCGCACCTTTTGCCACAACCTGAATTAAAACCAAACAGATAACAAGCAAAACCACAGATCCTACATAGCCGTAAATATAGCCTTTTGCGGAAAGTGAATCCTGTTTTTCCGGTGTTGCAATATCCGGTAAAAATGAGTTATAAAACACAAGGCTTCCCCAGAACCCGACACTTGCAGTTGTACTGAAAAGGAGTCCTAAAAACACATTATGCATTCCTGTAAACATGGCTAATCCCATACATGATGTTGCTCCCAGATAACAGAAAAACTGTAAAAAAGATTTCTTATTACCAATTGTATCTGCCAAAGAAGACAAAAATGGAGACAGTAAAACCACCATTAAAAATGACAACGCATAGGAAAAGCTGAGAACCGCATCCGGCTCATAGGTTTCACCGAATACTTTTATCATATTTCTTACAGGAATTTCCTGAACCTCACCGGCCGCCGCAACATATTCTTTCTTGTTGTAAGCAGTGGTAAGAATGGTATAATAAATCGGAAATATTGCAGAAGTAATTACCAAAGAGTACACAGAATTTGCCCAGTCATACACCGCCCAAGCTTTCATAATCTTTGGATTATTTTTTATAATTTGAGGTTGATTCTCAATTTCAGCCATTTGAATATTATTTGTAGCACAAAAATAAAAAAACCATTGAATAATCGGTGGTTTTTATTTTCTTTCGGCGAAATTTTATTGTTTTGTTAAAATTGGGATGTTATTAAATGATATCTTTAACACAAAAGAGCGCAAGTTTTTTTTGAATTATTGAGGTTTTTTGTTCGCAAAGGTGTTTCATTGGGCTAAGAATGTGCTTTTGTCATGACAGAACAAAGTGATTGAAAACTGAGCGTTGAATTGACTGTGAATGTTTGAATTAAAGACAAAAGCCTAGCCCCGATTGCAGCTTTGTTTGAGCTCATTTTTTGGGATTTTG
>Ga0307412_10000870_pt1 | contig 17357 bp, 14 predicted proteins | sample DK1Cmetagenome_3_FD_203823 | JGI IMG/M metagenome (GOLD analysis project Ga0307412, IMG submission 203823) | Maize rhizosphere microbial communities from greenhouse at UC Davis, California, United States - DK15-C-1 | ecosystem: Host-associated > Plants > Roots > Rhizosphere > Soil | place: USA...
TTGAAGTCGATGGCGTCGGCGCCGTGCTTGTTGAGGTGGCGCAGCGACTCTTTCAGGGCCTCGGCATCGGCGACCATGGTGCGAAACTTGTACATGCCGAACACACGGCCGCGGTAACCGGTGCGTTTTTGCACGAACAGCACCGGACCAGGGCTGGAAAACTTGATCAGCAATGCCAGGCCCAGCAGGAGCGGGGCGAGCAGCACCAGGATCGCCAGTGCGCCGAGGCCGGCCACCACCCGGTTGGTCCGCGAGACCGTCCAGGGCCGACCGCCATCGCGACCGGTCAGCCAGCCACGCCCCTGGCGGTGAATGGCGGCGTCGAGGCGTCGACGGTGCTCGGGGTCGACGCGTTTATCGCGCCCGAAGGCGCTGATCTCGATGTCTTGTTCATGTCGGGTCATAGACTCCTCCGCTGAGATTCGGCCGCAAGCGGCGCGTGGATGGGGGGCGCGTAGTAATCGAGGAACCAGTCGACGAAGCGACCCAGGCCGTCGTCCAGTTCGATGCGGGGCTGGAAACCGGTGGCCCGGGCCAGGTCGCTGGCATCGGCGCAGGTGTTGAGCACGTCCCCCGGCTGCAGGGGCAGCAGCTCGATCCGGGCGGTGCGGCCCAGGTGTTTTTCCAAGAGCGCCACGTAGGTACGCAAGGCCACCGGGTGCTGGCCGCCGATGTTGTAGAGGCGCCACGGTGCCAGGCTGCTGGCCGGGTCCGGTTGCTCGCGATCCCACTGCGGTGATGGCTGGGGTGGGCGTTCGATCAGCCGGGCGATGCTCTCGACGATGTCATCGATGTAGGTGAAGTCGCGCGCGTGCTCGCCGTGGTTGAACAGCCGCAGGACCTGGCCCTGGGCAATGGCGCTGGCGAACTGGATCGGCGACATGTCCGGCCGACCCCAGGGACCGTACACGGTAAAGAAGCGCAGGCCGGTGCAGGGGATGCCGAACAGATGGCTGTAGCTGTGGGCCATCGATTCGTTGGCCTTCTTGGTCGCCGCGTACAACGACAACGGATGATCGACGCCGTCCTGCACTGAATAGGGCGTGCGCTGGTTGGCGCCGTACACCGAGCTGGAAGAGGCGTAGATCAGGTGCTTGACCGGGTGACGGCGGCAACTTTCCAGGATGTTGAGGAACCCGGCGAGGTTGCTGTCGACGTAGGCGCGGGGGTTCTCCAGCGAGTAGCGCACACCGGCCTGGGCGGCGAGGTGAATCACCACGTCCGGGCGATGGGTCTGGAACAGTTCGTCGATCGCCGACGCGTCGATGAGGTCGATACGCGCCAGGGGAAATTCGCCGACCTGGTCCTGCACCCACGCCACGCGGTCGTGCTTGAGCTGCGGGTCGTAGTAATCGTTGAAGTTATCCAGCCCGCACACGTCGTGGCCGTCGCGCATCAAGCGCAACACGCAATGGGCTCCGATGAAACCGGCCGCGCCGGTCACCAGGATGTTCACGCTTGTGGCCCCGGTACGCTGGGCACGGTGTGCCGCAGGCCGATGCCGCGGTACAGCAGCCCGGCGGCGGCCAGGTGCTCGGGGTTGTACAGATTGCGGCCGTCGATGATGACCCGGGCGCGCAGCTTGCTCGCCAGCAGGTCGAAATCCACCACGCGAAAGTTCTTCCATTCGGTGCAGATCACCAGGGCATCGGCGTCCTCCAGCGTGTCGTCGCGGGTGGCGCACAGGTTCAGGTCTTTGCGATAACCGTAGAGACGCCGGCATTCGGACATGGCTTCCGGGTCATAGGCCTGGACGCGCGCGCCTTCGCGCCAGAGCGCTTCCATCAGGTAGCGGCTCGGGGCTTCGCGCATGTCGTCGGTGTTGGGCTTGAAGGCCAGGCCCCAGATGGCGATCGATTTGCCGGCCAACTCGCCAGGGAACTGCTGCGCCAGTTTTTCGAAAAGAATGTGCCGCTGGCTGTCGTTCACATCGGTGACGCTGCGCAGCAGGCGCAGGGGCATGCCGCTTTGTTCGGCGGTGTGCAGCAGGGCGCGCAGGTCCTTGGGGAAGCATGAGCCACCGAAGCCGCAGCCCGGGTAGATGAAGTGATAGCCGATGCGTGGGTCCGAGCCGATGCCCTTGCGCACCGCTTCGATGTCGGCGCCCAGGCGTTCGGTGAGGTTGGCCAGTTCGTTCATGAAACTGATGCGGGTGGCGAGCATGGCATTGGCGGCGTACTTGGTCAGCTCCGCGCTGCGGTTGTCCATGAACATCAGTTTTTCGTGGTTGCGGCAGAACGGCGCGTAGAGCTCGCTCATCTGATCCCGCGCCACCTGATCGCTGGTGCCGATGATGATCCGGTCCGGGCGCAGGCAATCGGCGAGGGCGCTGCCTTCCTTGAGGAATTCGGGATTGGACACCACGCGCACGTTCAGCTGTTTCAGGCCCCGTCGAGCCAGCGCCTGGCGGGCGCATTCGGCGACTTTGTCGGCCGTCCCGACCGGCACGGTCGACTTGATGATCAGGGTGCGGTCACTGTCCATGAAGTCGGCGATCTGCCGGGTGACCGCCAGCACATGGCTGAGGTCCGCTGAACCGTCTTCGTCGGCGGGCGTGCCAACGGCGATGAAGATCAGTTCGCCATGGTTGACCGCATCGCTGGCCTGGCAGCTGAACGACAACCGTCCGGCCTTGAGGTTGTCTTCGAGCAATCCGGACAACCCCGGCTCGCTGATGGGCGGTACGGCTTGTTGCAGCTGACGGATCTTGTTCGGGTCGATATCGACGCATAAAACCCGGTGACCCACGTCGGCCAACGCAGCCGCCTGGATCAACCCAACATACCCCGTACCAAATACGCTCACGTCCATCTTAGGCGCGCCTCGTAAACCGGTTGATGTAACTTGGATGACACTGTTTAGAGGGGTATAGCGCAGCTTCAGAAAAGCGTGTCAGCAAAATGACAGTTGTCAGTGTTAACAAAAATTAGGGAGTGGGGCGTTCTGATATCAAGTTATTGACTGGATTGGATAAGTCCCCTGTTTATTGGGTTGGATCCAATTTTATCTAAGCGATGAACGGTATATATCCATAGTTTTTACCATTTTAGACAGGTAAAAAGTGTCACTTTTGGGCTAACTTTTTTTTGACGCTCTGGCCGTTCGTCCTCTTTCTTGCGCTTTGCAAACTCGCTGCTAGTGTGCAGAAACAACCCCTTCACCACGTCGCGCCGCCGCCGGGAAACACATGAGCCGATACCTCAAGGAAGCGCTGTTGTTGCTGTACCTGTTCAGGGGACATGACTATTACCTGGAGCGTCTTGCGGCGCTGGGTTTCAGCTTTGCAACGGTGTTGTTCGGCGCAATGTTCGTTGCGCTGCTGCTTGCGTTGTGGATGGGCGCCTACATTCGCCAGGCGCTGGTGCGGCATCTGTTCGCATTGGCGATGTTTGCCTCGGCGGTTTTCTTCGAGGTGTACACCCGGGTGACCGACAGCTACCTGACCTACAGCCAGTTCGTATCGCTGGTGTATTCGGGTGGGTTTATCCAGGAGGCGGCGTATCAGTATCGCGAGGTGATTTTCAGCGCGATGGCGGGGGGCCTCTTGCTGTTGCTGGGCATCGGCCTGAAACCACGGCGGCGGCTGCCATTGCCCGGTTATGTACCGGTCGCCGCGCCGTTGTTCGGGGTATTGCTGCTCAGTGGCGTGCTGTTCGCAAGGGCGGGTGAGGGCGCCCGTGGTTTACCGATCATGTACACGCCGCTGGCCTACCTGAACCTGTTTGCCTACGAGGCGTTGCACAACACGGTCGGCGCCCGAGAGCCCGTCAGCCTGATGCGGCAATCGTCTGTGATCGGGCACGATATCGTATTGATCATCGACGAAAGCATCGGTGGCAATTACCTAGATATCAACACCCCGTCCGGTGTGGCCAGTGGTCTCAAGACACCGCCGCCCGGTGTGGAAATCTTCAACTACGGCTACGCCGCCTCCATCGCCAATTGCAGTGCCGACACCAACGTCACCCTGCGTTATGGCGGTACGCGGGCTGACTACATGCGCATCAACAGCACGCAGCCGTCGATCTGGCAGTACGCCCATGGCGCCGGCATGCGCACGGTCTATATCGATGCCCAGCGCACCGGCGGCAACTTGCAGAACCTGATGACCGAGCTGGAAAAACAGGACATCGACCAGTTCATTCAATTCGACCAGGTCCGCGTGCTGGACCGCGACATGGCAGCCGCGGCGCAGTTGGCCAAGCTGCTGAACAATGACCGGGCAGAGCTGGTAGTGGTGAATAAAGTAGGCGCGCATTTTCCGGTCCACGACAAATATCCCGATGCCTTCATGACCTACCGTCCGGCCTTGCCCCGCGGACAGTTCCAGGACGTGGCCGACACCGGCAAGCGCGACGGCTTCAATGGCCGGCAGGATGATTGGCAGCTGTATCGCAATGCTTACCAGAACACACTGCTGTGGAACGTCGGCGAGTTTTTCCAGCGCCTGTTCCAACAAGGCAACCTCCAGAATGCCGTGCTGATCTACACCTCCGACCATGGCCAGGACCTGCATGAGCGTGGCAATCCCGGGCTCAATACGCACTGCGGCGGGGACCCGGTGGAAGAGGAAGGGCTGGTGCCGCTGGTGGTCATCCAGGGCAGTCAATTGCGCACCCTGGATTGGCCCCGCGCCTGGGCGCAGAACAAGGACCGCTCCAGTCACTACAACATCTTCCCGACGCTGCTGGCATTGATGGGCTACGACCCGGCGGCGGTCGTGGCGCGATATGGAAAACCCTTGAGCGAGCCCACCGAAGACGACTTCACCTTCAATTACCGCTTCAATGCACGACTGGGGGCCAAGCCAGCCTGGAAGCACATCGACCTGGGCAGCATCGTTACGCCGGGGCCCGTGAAGGCGCAAGTGGCGACGGGCAAGTGATGAACGGCTCGACAATGACGGACCAATACCGGGAACCGGATATTTCCTGGAACTCTCACAGCCGCTCAACCTCCGCTATTCTGTCGCCTTCGCCGATCTGCCGAGTGCCCCCATGCTGGAAGTCCGTAACGTCTTCAAAAGCTACGCCACGCCCCAAGGCCCGCTGCCGGTCTTGCAGGGCGTCGACCTGACGTTGCCCCCCGGCAGCAGCCTGGCGTTGATGGGGGAGTCAGGCAGCGGCAAGAGCACCTTGCTGCACTTGGTCGCCGGCCTGGATAAAGTCGATCGCGGCAGTATTCGCAGCGGCGGGTATCGGCTCGACGGTATGAGCGAACACCAGTTGGCGAACTGGCGGCGCACGGAAATCGGCCTGGTGTTCCAGCAGTTCAACCTGATCAGCAGCTTGCCGGTGGAAGACAACCTGGCGTTCCAGGCGCGCCTGTGTGGCCGTTTTGACGCAGGCTGGCAAGGGCATCTGGTGCAGCGGCTCGGGCTTTCGGATCTGCTGCGGCGGTATCCCGAGCAGTTGTCCGGCGGGCAGCAACAACGAGTCGCCTTGGGCAGGGCCTTGGCTTCGCGTCCGCCGCTGCTGTTGGCCGATGAACCCACCGGCAGTCTCGACGAAGCCACCAGCGACGAGGTGCTGCGACTGCTGCTGGAGTTGCTCGACGGCAGTCCGACCAGCCTGTTGATGGTCACGCACAGTCAGCGGGTGGCGGCGCGCCTGGCCCATCGGGTGGTGTTGCAAGGCGGGCGCCTGGCAGAGGCGGCCCAGGGGTGATGATCTTTCGCCAGACGCTCAAGGCGCTGCTCAGTCATTGGCGTCGGCACCCGGTGCAGTTTTTCAGTGTACTGACCGGGCTTTGGCTCGCCACCAGTCTGCTGACCGGTGTGCAGGCGTTGAACAGCCAGGCCCGTGACAGCTACGCCCGCGCCAGCCAACTGATCGGCGGCGAACCCCAGGCCAGCCTGAGTGCTCCCGGCGGCGGCACATTCGCGCAGCAATGGTTCATCGACCTGCGTCGCCAGGGTTGGCCCGTGTCGCCGGTATTGCAGGCGCGAGTGACGCTGCTGGGGCACGAAGACCAACGCCTGCAATTGATGGGCATCGACCCGGTGTCGCTGCCGCCGGGCTCGGCGGTGGCGGGGCAGGCGCGAGAGATTGGCGAGGTGGTGGAGTTCTTCACCGGCACTGGCCACACCTGGATTGCCCCGCAAACATTACAGGCCCTGGGACTGAAGGAAGGCGACAGGCCCCGCACTGCCGATGGCCAGCCTTTGCCGCCCTTGCACGTGCAGCCGGACATGGCCTCCGGCGTGCTGCTGATGGACATCGGTTTTGCTCAGACACTGCTCGGGTTGCCGGATCAGCTTTCGCGCTTGGTATTGCCTGACAGCTACACCGCTGTCTTGCCAAAGGCCTTCAATGGCTTGCTCCAATTCAAGCGCGCCGAGGATGAAAACAACCTGTCGCGCTTGACCGAGAGCTTCCACTTGAATCTCGACGCCTTGGGGTTTTTATCCTTTGTGGTGGGCCTGTTCATCGTCCACGCCGCCATTGGCCTTGCCCTGGAACAACGTCGCGGTCTGCTGCGAACCCTGCGAGCCTGCGGCGTCAGCGCGCGGGTGCTGATCAGCAGCCTGGTGCTGGAGTTGGGCGCGTTGGCGTTAGTGGGCGCGATGGCCGGCGTGCTCAGTGGGTATTGGTTGGCCAGCCTGCTATTGCCCGACGTCGCGGCGAGCCTTCGAGGTTTGTACGGCGCCGAAGTGCCGGGGCAATTGAACCTCAGCCCTTGGTGGTGGCTGGGCGCAATTGGCCTGGGCTTGCTTGGTGCGCTGTTGGCCGGAGCCCAGAGCCTGTTGCGCGCCGCTCGCCTGCCGCTGCTGGCCCTGGCCAATCCCCAGGCCTGGCACCAGGCCCACGCGCGATGGTTGCGGCGCCAGGGTGGGGTGGCGCTGTTGGCCGCGCTGGTCGCCGCCTCGGCGTTGGCCTGGGGCGACAGCCTGGCGAGCGGTTTTGTCCTGATGACCGCACTGTTGCTGGGCGCGGCCTTGGCCTTGCCGGTGTTGCTCAACGGCGTACTGAATTTACTGTTGCGCCGCAGCCGTTCGGTGCTCGGCCAGTGGTTTGTCGCCGATTGCCGTCAACAATTGCCGACGCTGAGCCTGGCGCTGATGGCCTTGCTCCTGGCGTTGGCGGCGAACATTGGCGCCGGCAGCATGACGGCGGGGTTTCGCCAGACGTTCAGTGACTGGCTCGAACAGCGACTGACCGCCGAGCTGTACATCAACCCGCAAACCCCGACCCAGGCGGCCGAACTGCATGACTGGCTCAGCCAGCAACCCTCCGTCACTGCCGTGTTGCCCAACTGGCAAGTGTCGATCCCGTTGCAAGGTTGGCCGACCGACATCTACGGCATCGTCGATCATCCGTCCTATCGTCAGCATTGGCCTTTGCTGGAGGCCGCAGGGGATCAAGCGTGGGAACAACTGGCCGGTGCAGACACGCTGATGCTCAGCGAGCAACTGGCCCGGCGCCTGAAGGTGCGGATCGGCGATCGAGTGACCCTGCCGACTCCGCAAGGTCCTTGGAGGCCTCGCATCGTCGGGATTTATGCCGACTACGGCAACCCCAAGGGCCATGTACTGATCAATGCCGGACATCTGCGCGCGCACTGGCCGCAGTTGACACCGAATCGCTTCAACCTGCGCATCGAGCCGGCGGCGATTCCCCGATTGCTGACGGCGTTGCAGGCGCGCTTCAACCTCGATGACAACCGGATCGTCGACCAGGCGCGGCTCAAGGGATGGTCAACCCAGGTGTTCGAACGCACTTTTGCCGCCACGGCGGCACTCAACAGCCTGACCCTGGCGGTGGCGGGCGTCGCGTTGTTCATCAGCCTGCTGACCCAGAGCCAGAGTCGCCTCAGCCAGTTGGCGCCGCTATGGGCATTGGGGATAACGCGGCGACAGTTGATGCTGCTCAACCTCGGCCAGACCTGGCTGCTGGCGCTGTTGACGCTGCTGCTGGCCTTGCCGCTGGGCATCGCCCTGGCTTGGTGCCTGGACGCAGTCATCAACGTGCAGGCCTTTGGCTGGCGCCTGCCATTACGGCTTTTTCCGATGCAGTTGGCGCAGTTGCTGGGCCTGGCAATGTTCGCCACGCTGCTGGCATCGGCCTGGCCGCTGTACGCGTTGTACCGTACGCAACCGGCGGATTTGCTGAGGACGTTCGCCCATGAAGATTAGAGTTGGCCTGATGCTGCTGGCGCTGCTCGGCGGCTGTGACAACGCATCGCCACCGGACAAGGGCTTTGCCGGCCTGGGCACCGAGGCTGTCGCGTTCACGCCGGTGGTGCCCGGGCGCGTGTTCAGCTTTCCAGCCGATCACGGTGCCCACGAAGGCTTCCGCATCGAGTGGTGGTACGTCACTGCCAATCTCAAGGACGCCGAGGGCCGGGATTTCGGCGTGCAATGGACGCTGTTCCGCAGCGCCCTGGATGCCGCGCCCCAGGCCAGCGGTTGGCGCAACCAGACGATCTGGCTCGGCCACGCCGCCGTCACGTCCGCCACCGTCCATCATGCCGCCGAGCGCTATGCCCGGGGCGGAGTCGGGCAGGCCGGCGTGCGCACCACGCCCTTCGATGCCTGGATCGACGATTGGCGCTTCGGCACTCAAGCCGTTGGCCCGGACCCGCTCGCGGACATGCAGTTGAAGGCGCGCGGGCCACACTTCAGCTACGACTTGCGGCTGACTTCGACCCGGCCGTTGGTGCTGCAAGGGGATCAGGGTTTCAGTCAGAAATCCGAACAAGGCCAGGCCTCGTACTACTACAGCCAACCGTTTTTCCAGGCGGCTGGTGCCCTTGAAATCGATGGCCGGCGCTATCAAGTCAGCGGCCCGGCCTGGCTCGACCGTGAATGGAGCAGCCAGCCCCTGACGGAAAACCAGACCGGTTGGGATTGGTTTTCCTTGCACTTGGAAAACGGCGATCACGTCATGCTTTATCGCATGCGCCACAAGGACGGCGAGCCTTACCTCACGGGCACCTGGATCGATGCCCGGGGCCAGGCGAGGACACTGGACGCCAGCGCAATCAGCCTCACGCCGCTGGACACCGCCGAGGTAGCCGGACGATCGATGCCGGTGCGCTGGTCCATCAAGATTCCCGCCAGGCAACTCGATGTCACCACGCGGGCCCTCAATCCCGATGCCTGGATGAACCTGCGCATCCCGTATTGGGAAGGGCCGGTGCAACTGAGCGGCAGCCATGGCGGCAATGGCTATCTGGAAATGACCGGGTATTGATTCGTCGGAACTCCCCGCGTGCGTCGCCCCTCATACCTATGAATGCCTCGCGGGAGTCCGTCATGAGCGATGACATCAAACCACCGTCGCTGGCCGACTGGCAGCGGCTGTTCGACGACAAGGCCTATTGGCAGGAATCGCCCGATGCTCATTTCACCGAGCTGATGCGGCTGGCCGACGACCTGTTCGGCCTGGGAGAGATTGACCTGGACCGGTGGCAAGAATTGAAGACCCAGGCCGAGGAGCTTCACCAGCGCTCGCCGGATGCCAACGTCGCAGAGGAAGTGGCGGACCCCGACGCGTGATGCCCGTCAAGCCAACCCAAGGAGTTCGCGATGAAGCCCAGCCCCGATCAAACGCAGGAAAACCCCGACGACCCGGCGCTGCCCGGCGAGGTGGAGCGTGACAACGACGCATTGCGGCCCAATGACCCGGCCAAGCGTGAGCAGCAGGGCAACCCTGATGCGCAGGAAACCGATGCGCAGAAAACCGCCAGGCAAAAACAAGACCGCTGATGCGACGTGAAGAATAATTTATGCGGGGCTCACGGACATCCCGTGCAAGCTCCACTATCATTGTTGGCGTTCGCCCAGTGTCAGGCTCTTTACCAGTGCATGGAATGCCGAGGCCGTCGCACTGGGCGAACACCCGCGAGGGTTAGCCTGCGACCGGCGTACGCCAGTCATCGGAGCCCGAGGTACCGCTCACTTCGTGGGTCCAGGTGATCTTGCGGTAGGTGAAGTGCACGTCCTCCAGATGAGTGAAATGGCTGTTGCCAGGGTCCTGGCAGTTGAGCATGTAATCCTTCATATCGACGATGATCGCGTCTTCCAGGGTGGTGGTGTAGTAGTGCTCCTGGGTGCCCGCAGCCGAAGTGCGATACCACTGGATCTCAACCTTCGTCAGGCGTTCGCCACTGGTCAGGGCTGCCTGGAGCAACGGCGAGGCTTTATCGAATACCTTGGTGATGACCAAGGGTTTGTGTATGCGCTGGCCAGTTGGCTGGCCGGACTGGGGATCGCGGGGAATCGTCACCTGGTGCTGGAAGCCCTGCACCATGACCTGGTCTTCATGACCTTCCTGATAGGTGTTGCCTACCGAGTCAGCGGTGAACGCGCCTGCGGTGATCAGACCTTGTTTGGTGCCTTCGATGGACATGTAAGCGGGGGTAGCCAATGGATGCTCCTTGCTGGATAGCTGGACGCCCGGGACGTGAATCGTCCGAGGCGGCTGACCGATATCAAGAGCCATGCCATTTATAAAAAACGTCGATAAATCAATCTGTTGGGATTCTTTCTCTGCGGAGCATGGCGCCGGTGCCTCGAAACTCACGCAGAAGGCTGCATGCCCTCCACTGTCGATTGCGCACGCAGCAGATGCCGTCTGCCATCGGCGAAACGGCCATGCCGCAGAGGATAGTCAGGTGTTGGCGCGCAACTTATTGCTTTTCTATTCTTGGGCTATTTTCCGAGCGTCCAATGCCGACAGGCATTCGTCGATGGAGCGCTTTTGCGTCTCGGCGTACAGCGCCAGTTCATCGATGGTCGGCCGTTCCAGCGCTGCTTCGAATGCCTGTCGATTGGATTGCCCGGCATAGTGGCTCTGGGCGGCATCGCCCAGGTTCGACTGGAATATCCCGGCGGCGCTGACCGGCAGGAAATCTTCGTAGACCAGCGGTTCGGCGCGCAAATAGCGCTGTTCCAGCAAGCGTTCCAGCGAGATCGGCTGTTCCAGCGTGCCTTTGGCGGCAAGCCCCGCCGGTGTCACGAAATAGCGGAAGTAGGCCAGCGCTTGCCGGCGCAGCGCTTCGTGGTCATCCGGGAACTGGGCAAAGTGCTCGGCCATCAACGCGTTGTAGCGTTCGGCATTGGCTTCGTTGGGAAATTCGCCCAGGGCATCGCGCGCTGCGTTCAGCAACTGATCGTAGAGGGCCCGTCCTTTTGGCGTGAGGGCCGCGCCTCGTTGTTCGATTTCCCCGAAGCGGGCGCTGTGGCTGCCCTGGGATTGGGGTTGGTCAGTGAACGCGACGGGCTCGTCGAGCGCCTTGAAACTGGTCTGGCGCAGCAGGATAGGGCACTGGCGACGAGGCGGGCCCTCGACCACCGCTTTGGGTGTGATGCCATGCACCGGCATCTGGGCCTGCACGATATCGATGTCCAGGGTACGCGGCGTCAGGTGGTTGATGTGCGGCCCCTTGAACGCCACCACGTCGGCGATCAGGCGATGCTGGGCGCTCAGTTGTCGATATTGCTCGGCGGTGACGGTGGCGCTGTGGTGCCAGCGAAAGGTTTCCAGCGCTTGCAATACAAACTCGTCAGCCTGGGATTGCGTCAGGCCGCCTTGGCGTTCGGCCAGTTCAATCAGTTCGAGAGCGCCCGGGGTAAAGATCTGACGCTTGGCCAGCACCGCCTCGGCAAAGGTCCGCAGTTCGCTGTTTTCGATCAGCTCCAGGCGCAGCAGCGAGGTAAATACCCGGAACGGGCTTATCTGCAGCGACGTTTCATGCACGGCGCGAAAAGCCGTCGAATGCACCGGGACCCCGGCTGGTGTCAGGTCGTAATAGCCCACCGGTTGCATGCCCATCACCGCAAACAGTCGGCCCAGCATCGCCAGTTCGGTGGCGGTCCCGACGCGGATCGCGCCATGGCGCTCCATGTCCAGGCGCTGGAGTTCACCGGTGCTGCGCAGATGCTCGGCCAGCGATGGGTCGTTGGCCAGGACCTGGGCGTTGGTTTGCTCAACCAGGCTCATCAATGCGCCATACAGCGGCACCTCGTCGCGGTACATGTCGGACATCGCCCTGGAAAAGCGTTGGCGGATCAAGTCGGGGCTGACGAAGCTCATCGTGAGAATTCCTGGCGAGGGCTGTGGGAAAGTTGAACGAAAGATCGCAGCCTTCGCCAATGCCGGCAAACGAAGAATCTTCAGGACTTCATTCTCCCAGGGACTGATCGGCAGGCTCCCTCCCGGGCTGCACCTTGCTTACTGTCCCAAACCCTCGAGGAAGTCCCGATACAGCGCCGCGGTCTTGCCGGGTTTTTCAACCATCGGCATGTGGCCGACCCCGTCCCAGATTTCCACGCGCAGGTCGGCGATGCCCTTGCTCCAGACCGGCACGCTGCTGACGTCGATCAGCCGATCCTTGCGCCCCCAGAGCAACAACGACGGCGCCCGGATATCCCCCAGGCGAGGCTCCATCGGCGGGCTGGCGCGCAAGTCGACGAAGATCTCCGCCAATTCCTCCCGGCGCTGCTCGTAGCGTTGGGCCAGTGCGGCGAGTACGACGCTGGGCAGCCAGGGCGGGGAAGCCATGGTCATGGCGTAGAACGGCGCGAAATCATCCCGTGAATGAACCAGGAACGGGTTGTGGCCGGCGGCCAGGTGACGTTCCATGTCGCTGGGCTCGGGGGCCGTGACGCCGGCCGGGTCGATCAGCGCCAGGGTCAGCACCCGTTCAGGCGCAGTCGCCGCCAGCCACGCCGCGAGGTAGCCGCCCATGGAGTTGCCGATCACATGGACCTTGTCCAGGCCGCAGGCATCGAGCAATTCGACCACGCGCCGGGCCTGGGTCGGGATGTCGTAGCCGCCACCAGCCTTGAAGCCGGTTTCGCCATGGCCGGCCAAGTCCGGGATGATCACCCGGTAGCGGTTGACGAAAGGTCGGGCGAAGCGCAGCCACAGGTTCTTGTCGGCGCTGTAGCCGTGCAGCATCAGGATGCTGCCGGATGCTTCATAGGGCCCGCCTTGCCAGGTGGACACGGTCATTTCGCTGATGGGCACGGTGATTTTGTGCAGCCGATACAGGCGCGCCTCCAGAGCCATGCCCAAGTCATACAGCACGTGGCCGATGCCTGGATACGTCAACCAGCTCCAGGCGATGAACACGGCGAGCACTACCCACAACACCAGCATGTCTTGCCCCCCATGGGTTACGTAGGATTGTTGACCCGCGGGTCGAGCCGACGGATCAGGTGTTACGTAAGTGAAGCTGAAACCTTGGGATATCGCGACGACAGGTGTGCATTTGCTTTGATACGCGTTGTGTCGGACAGCAGGTTCTCCATCTCATGTATAGCCAAGATCCGCCAAGGACCGCTTCGCCTTGCACAAGAAATACCCCTCCAGTGAGTAATGGCTATTTGACTGCACCCTGATAGACTGCAGTCACCCCATCCCGGGAACTCGGGAGACCTGCGGTGCAGAGGCCTCTATGCAAAAAACCGGAAAAAAGGGACTCTCGCTGGCCAGGAGGCTATACACATCGCGCATCCTGGGCCTGGCGTTGGGGTTGCTGCTGGTCAGTGCCGCCGTCTATCCCCTTGACCCGGCGCCCTGGGTCTGGGGCTTGTTGCTGTTCAATGGCCTGCTCTGGCCACACCTCTCTTATCAATGGGCCCGTCGTTCGGCGGTGCCGTACCACGCTGAACACCGCAACCTGTTGATCGACGCGTTGCTCGGCGGATTCTGGGTCGCGGCGATGCAGTTCAATCCGCTGCCTACGGCCGTCACGCTGGCGATGATGGCGATGAACAACGTCGCGATTGGCGGCCTGCGTTTCCTGCTGGCCGGCGCGCTGGCCCAAGTGGCTGGCATTGCATTGGGGAGCGTGGTCTTCCCCTTGACCAGCGTGCCCATGACCAGCCCGACGCAGCTCTATGCCTGTCTGCCGCTGCTGTGCCTTTATCCGCTGGCGCTGGGTTGGATCTGCTTTCGCCAGGCCTACACCCTGGGCCGGCAGAAGCGTGAGTTGCTGGCGCTGAGCCGTACCGACAGCCTTACCGGACTGCTCAACCATGGCGCCTGGAAAGATCGACTCAATGAAGAATTCCAGCGCTGCCTGCGCCATCCACCAGACGAGGCCCTGGGCGCGATCGCGCTGATCGACATCGACCATTTCAAAGCCATCAACGACACCTACGGCCACGGCGCCGGTGACGTGGTACTGCGCCAGCTCGGCAAGCTGCTCAGGCAGAATCTGCGGGCTGCCGACATTGTCGGGCGCTACGGTGGCGACGAGTTTTGCGTGATCCTGCCGGACCTGACCCTGCACAAGGCGGTGCAGGCCATGGACGGCTTGCGCGAGCGCTTCGCCACGTTGGCCTACGAGCAGGACCCGGCGTTGAAAGTGAGCCTGAGCATCGGCCTGGCAGCCTTCAACCCGGCTTATGGCGATGCGACGGCATGGTTCAATGACGCCGATCAACTGCTTTATGAAGCCAAGTCCAGTGGGCGCAACCGAGTTGTCTGTCAGCGACATCTGCCAAAGTTGGAGGCGTCGACGGTCTAGAGCCTTGGCGTATTGTCGGGTAGGGTGCCCCTTGGTCTCTCTAGAGTATTTCCCGACGAAACAAGGATGAAATCATGACCGTTACCGCTCGTCGCTCCCGTCTCGCCGTCAGTCTTGGCCTGAGCCTGGCCCTTGGCGCTTTCGCCCCCGCTGCCTTCGCGCAACCCCATCAGCAAGTCTTGACCCATGCCGAACAGTACAAGGGCGAGGCCCTGAAACTGCTGGAACGGCTGGTGAACATCGACTCCGGTTCCGGTTATGTGCCGGGGCTGACCCAGGTCGGCGACATTGCCATTGATGAGTTGCACAAGCTCGGCGCCACTATCGAGAAAGTGCCGAATTCGGACGGCACCCAGCATGTCCTGGCGACATTCAAGGGCACCGGCAAGGCGAAGATCCTGCTGATGGCCCACATGGACACGGTGTTCAAGGAAGGCTCCGCCGCCGAGCGGCCTTTTCATATCAAGGATGGCCGGGCCTACGGGCCGGGTGTGATGGACGACAAGGGCGGTATCGTCGCCGGGATCTATGCATTGAAAGTGCTAAAGAACCTGGACTTCAAGAACTACGCGCAGATCACGTTCCTGCTCGACGCCAGCGAAGAAACCGGCTCGGACGTCGCCACCGACCTGATCAAGAAAACCGCCAAGGCCCATGACGTGACCCTCAACCTTGAACCGGGTCGTCCGGCGGACGGTTTGGTGGTGTGGCGCAAGGGCAGCGCAACCGCCCTGGTGGAGGTCAAGGGCAAGGCGGCCCACGCCGGTGTGGCGCCTGAGCTGGGGCGCAACGCCGCGATGGAAGCGGCGCACCAGATCCTGCAACTGGGCAAGCTCGGCGACGCGGAGAAGAAAACCACCATCAACTTCACCGTGCTGAAGGCCGGCGATCGGACCAATGTGATTCCTGACCAGGCAACGGCGAAGGCCGACGTGCGCGCAGCGGTGCCGGAGGAGTTCGACCGCATCGAAAAAGATCTCGCCCGAGTCTCGAAGGACAAACTGATCGCCGAGACCGAAGTCACCACCAGCCTGCAGCGCGGTTTGCCGCCGATGCCGCAGACGAAGGAGTCGGATCGATTGATGGCGATGGCCCAGGGCATCTATGGCGAACTGGGGCGCAAACTCACCGAAGAGGGCAGCGGCGGGGCGGCGGATGCCAGCCTCTCGGCTGGGGTTGGCACACCGACATTGGATGGTTTTGGCATCGTCGGCGGCAATATTCATACGCCGCAGGAATACGCCGAGGTCGAGAGCGTGGTGCCGAGGATTTATCTGCTGTCGCGGATGATCATGGAATTGGCGGGGCGGTAGCAGGCTGGCTTCTGTGGCGAGGGAACATGCTCCCTCGCCACAGGGGGATGCGTTGCTTGGGCTAGCGCGGGTCGACGTTATCCAGCGCTCGATTCGCCAGCAGTCCGCCCAGTTCGATCAGCTGCAGGATGCCCAGGGCTACGTGCCGGCGCGAGCCGTCCAGGTCGAAGGCCAGGTCATTGATCATCGCGTTGGCCGAGGCCAGGGTTTCGCTGAGATTGGCGAGCAGGGACTCGGTGTCGATGCCGTTGATGAGGGTGAAGAGCTGGCTTGGGTCGGTTTGCGGTTTGCTGGATGTGGGTTTCAGGTAGTAATCGAGGGCGCGGTCTGCCGCCGCTTTGTCGAGTGCTTCCGAGTCGGCTGGATCGTTGTCCGGCGGGTTTGGGGTTGCTTTGAACATGATGAAACTCCTTGGTAATGGGAGCCACAACCCTTTGCTACCAAACATTGGGTGGCGGCTATACGCAGGTTGGTAGACCGGGTACCAAGGCAAACCCAGCGCGCCGCAAGGCGCCCCGCGCACAGCCGCCATAATAAATATGCCGGAGCTGTGCGCCTTAGTTTTACCCGGGCTACCAAACCCGATCGCTGATTTTCAGCGACCGAGCAACAGTAAAGCCCACCCTCAAGGCGCACAAGCCAGCGGATTCTGGCGTAGTCGTAGGCAAAGGCGCAAGACGCTGGAGTTCGTTCCTACACCAAGGTAATTGAAATAAACGCAACAGCTTTTTGGCGAGGGGATTTATCCCCGTTAGGCTGCAAAGCAGCCTCAAAGTCGCGACGCGGTCCATAGCTGGGATGTCTGCGAAGCCAGGTTTCACGGCCGCTGCGCAGCCCTGCGGGGATAAATCTCCTCGCCACAAGAGCGGGTTAGGCGTTGATGGCGTCGTTGCTAATAAACCCAAACCTCCACCCGCCGATTGCGAACTCTCCCTTCGTCCTCGCTATTGGCCGCCACCGGCATCAACGCGCCAAACCCGCGTACCTCGCGCAACGTCACGCCGTATTTGACCAGTTCGCGCCGCACCGCCATGGCCCGCAGCCTGGACAACAGGTCGGCTCGCGCCGGGTCGTCCTTGAGGTCGCCGAACCCTACGAGGGTCACGCGTCGGTCGGCCTTGCCGTGCTGCTTGATGTAGTCAAGCACGCGGCCCAGGTCTTGTTGGGCCTTGCTGTCGAGGCTGGCGCTGCCTTCTTCGAAACGGAAATTCACAGTCAGGCGCTGGGCATGGCGGCTCAGGGCCTGGTACCCCTCCGGCATCAGTGCGTTGGGGACGACAGCCATGGCCTGTACGGTCTGGGCGATGAAGCCGTTCGCTGCAACGATGGCCTGGCCCTGTTCACCTTGGGTGAAGTCCACCAGAGCTTCGGCCCAGGGATTGGCTTGCAGCGTGGGTAAGTAAAAGAACAAGCGCCGGGACAGGGGATAGTCCTCCGTGGCGATCAGGTTGTTCAGCGGCAACATGGGCTGGGAGGCACCGTCGACAATCGCCAGGGGCTTGGCTTGTCGCACATAGGGCAAACCGATAAAACCGATGCCCTGTGGGTCCTGGCTGACAGCGT
>Ga0307412_10000872_pt1 | contig 17357 bp, 14 predicted proteins | sample DK1Cmetagenome_3_FD_203823 | JGI IMG/M metagenome (GOLD analysis project Ga0307412, IMG submission 203823) | Maize rhizosphere microbial communities from greenhouse at UC Davis, California, United States - DK15-C-1 | ecosystem: Host-associated > Plants > Roots > Rhizosphere > Soil | place: USA...
TCGAAATCGCTCAGCGTGAAGGCGCGGCGGAAATGCGCGATCAGGATGTCGTTCAGGTTGTTCGCCATTCCCCACAGGAAGAACAGCGAGACCGTGAGGATGATGGCGGGGGTGTAGCGTCGGGCGGCCTTGCTGGCCATAAATCCTCTCCTTTGTCCGATGCCCTGTTGGGGTCATTCGATGGCGCGGTCCAGATGCGTGTAGCCGCCGTCGACGAACAGCCACTGGCCGGTGGTGTGGCTGGCCCGCGCGGACAGCAGGAACAACGCGGTGTCGGCGATTTCTTGCGGCGTGGTGAAGCGGTGGCCGAACGGCACCCGGCGCTCGATCTCGGCGCGGCGGGCGACGGGATCGTCGAAGCTCTTCAGCCATTCGGCATAGGCAGGCGTCTCGACCTCGGCCGGCACGATCGCGTTGACGCGGATGCCGTCGCTGCGCAGCGCCACCGCCCATTCGCGGGTGAGCGCCAGCACCGCGCCCTTGGCGGCGGCATAGGCGCCGGTATGGCCCTGGCCGGTGATCGCGGTCTTCGAGCCAATATTGACGATCGCGCCGCGCGCCGCCTGCAGGTGGGACAGCGCGGCGCGGGCCATGCCGAAATAATGGACGAGGTTGATGTCGAGCGAGGCGCGGAACTGCGCCGGGGTCGCCTCGAAGCCGAGATTGTCGTTCAGGCCGGCATTGTTGACCAGCCCGTCGATCCGTCCCCAGCGCGCCGCCACCGCGTCGACCGCGTCGACCACGGCATCGTCATCGGCAAGCTCGCAGGGGTGGAACAGCCAGTCGTCGCCGAGCTGGGCGACCAGCTCGGGGCGCGGCGGCTCGCGCGAGACGATGGCGGGCCGGGCGCCTTCGCGCGCCAGCCCGGCCGCGATCGCCGCGCCGATCCCCGATGCACCGCCGGTGACGATCACGACCTTGCCGGCAAGCTCCAGGTTCATGCGTGGAACCGGTATTGGACGAGCGTCTCCGGCTTCATCTCGATCGAATAGCCGGGCTGCTGCGGCGGCATGTACGCCGCGTCGCGAATCACGCAGGGCTCCAGGAAATGTTCATGGAGATGATCCACATATTCGATGACTCTGCCGTCCATCGTACCGGCAAAGCACAGATAGTCGATCATCGACAAGTGCTGGACGTATTCGCACAGCCCCACGCCGCCGGCATGCGGGCACACCGGCAGGCCGTAGCGCGCGGCGAGCAGCAGCACCGCCAGCGCCTCGTTCACCCCGCCGATGCGGCAGGCGTCGAGCTGGACGACGTCGACCGCGCCGACCGCCATGAACTGCTTGAACAGGATGCGGTTCTGGCACATCTCGCCGGTTGCGACCTGGACCTGGCCGATGCCCTCGCGGATCGCCTTGTGGCCGAGCACGTCGTCGGGGCTGGTCGGCTCCTCGATGAACCAGGGGTTGGCGAAGGCGAGCGCGTTGACCCACTCGATCGCCTGGCCGACTTCCCACACCTGGTTGGCGTCGATCATCAGCTTGCGGTTCGGCCCGAGCACCTCGCGGGCGATGCGCACGCGGCGGATATCGTCCTCGAGATCGCGGCCGACCTTGAGCTTGATATGGTCGAAGCCGGCGTCGACCGCTTCCTGCGCCAGCCGACGCAGCTTCTCGTCCGCATAGCCCAACCAGCCAGCGGACGTGGTGTAGCAGGGATAGCCATTGGCTTCGAGCATGGCGGTCCGCTCGGCCTTGCCGGCGGCGCGCTCGGTGAGCAGGGCGAGCGCCTGTTCGGGCGTGATCGCGTCGGTGAGGTAGCGGAAGTCGATCGCGCGGACGAGCTGTTCGGGCGTCATGTCCGCCACCAGCTTCCACACCGGCTTGCCCTCGGCCTTGGCCCAGAGGTCCCAGATCGCGTTGACCACCGCGCCGGTGGCGAGGTGCATCGCGCCCTTGTCGGGCCCGATCCAGCGCAGCTGGCTGTCGCCGGTGAGGTGGCGCCACATGCGCGCGGGCTCTTCGGCGATCCAGGCGAGGTCGAGGCCGATGACGAGGTGGCGCATCGCCTCGATCGCGGCGACGCAGATGTCGTTACCGCGGCCGATGGTGAAGGTGAGACCATGGCCTTCGAGGCCGGGGACGTCGGTCTCCAGGATGACATAGGCCGCCGAATAATCGGGGTCCGGGTTCATCGCGTCGGAGCCGTCGAGCGAGGCGCTGGTCGGGAAGCGCAGGTCGACCGTGCGCAGGCCGGTAATGCGGGCGTGCATGGTCATCAGTTGACCCACCCGCCGTCGATCACGTGCACCGCGCCGGTGGTGAAGGCGGCTTCGTCGCTGGCGAGATAGCAGATCAATGCGGCGATCTCGTCTTCCTGGCCGAGTCGGCCCATCGGCTGGCGCGCGACGAAGGCGGCATGCGCGTCCTCGACGCTGATGCCTTGCGCGGCGGCCTGTTCGGCGACGCGCTGGCGGAGACTCGGGGTGTCGACCGTGCCGGGGCACACCGTGTTGCAGCGGATGCCCTGCGCGACATAGTCGGCGGCCACCGCCTTGGTCAGGCCAATGACCGCCGCCTTGGAGGCGCCATAGGCATGGCGATTGGGGATGCCCTTCACGCTGGAGGCGATCGACGACATGTTGACGATCGCGCCGCCGCCCTTGGCGAGCATGCCGGGCAGGAAGGCGCGGATCATGCGGTGCATGGCGTGGACGTTGAGGTCGAACGACAGCATCCAGTCCTCGTCGCTGCCGTCGAGGATCGAGCCCGCGGCGACGAATCCGGCGATGTTGGCGAGCACGTCGACCGTGCCGATTTTCTCAGGAAGCGCGGCGATTGCCTGCGCATCGAGCAGATCGAGCACGACCGGCTCGACGCCGTCCAGCGTCGCCAGCGCGGCACCGTCGCGGTCCAGCGCGAAGACGCGGGCGCCCTCGTCGCGGAGCCGCAGCGCGGCTGCCCGTCCAATGCCATGCGCGGCCGCCGTTACCAAAACGGTCTTGTTCGCGAAACGCATCGCCACCCCATCTCCCTGTCAACGTTTTCATATGTCAAAACTACTTTTATGTTCTTAGGCGTAAGCCGATGTTGTTCGCAAGTGGCATGACACGCCCCCTCGCATTGGGTAGCGTGCCGCCATGACCGACACCACATCGCCGGCCGCCGCCGACAAATCGCCCAGCTATGCCGCTCCCGCGCTGGAAAAGGCGATCGACGTGATCGAGCTGCTGAGCAGCGAGCCGCAGGGATTGACGATCAGCGAGATCGCGCAACGGCTGGGCCGATCGATCAGCGAATTGTTCCGCATCATCGTGGTGCTCGATCGGCGCGGCTGGCTGCACAAGGATGGCGCGAGCGACCGCTACCGGGTGACCTATCGCGTGCTCGAGCTCGCGCATCGCGCGACGCCGGCGCAGGAACTCACCCATGTCGCCGCGCCGCTGATGCACAGCCTGGCCGCGGCAACGGTGCAATCCTGCCACCTGGTGGTGGTGAACGGCACGCGCGGGCTGATCGTCGCGCGGCAGGAAAGCCCGGGCCAGACCGGCTTCGCGGTGCGGCTGGGTACCGAGATCGACCTGCTGACCAGCTGTTCGGGCCATGTGCTGCTTTCGAAGATGGACGAGGAACGGCGGGCCGCACTCTATCCCAGGGGCCTGCCAAAGGGCTTGGTCCAGCGGCTGGAGGTGGTGCGCGCGAATGGCTATGAATCGATCCCCAGCGCGCGGATGGCGGGCGTGTCCGACATGAGCTGCCCGGTGTTCGGGTTCGACGGCCATGTCGTGGCGGCGCTGACCATCCCGTTCCTCGCGGCGATCGACGATGCCCCGCACGTCTCGTACGATCAGGCGCTGGAGATGCTTCGGGCAACTGCGATGGCCATTTCCTCCGCGCTCGGCTGGTTCGACCGGGTTGAGGCGCCGGTGGTGCCCAGCCTTTCGATCGCAAGCCCGGTGCGCCGCCGCCGCACCCGGGCGAAGGCGGAGTAGCGCCTCAGCCCGGCGTGACGATGTAGTAGATGTTGTACCCGACGAACACCGTCGCGATGATCGCCAGCACGATCAGCGCGATGGCGCCCAGCCCCTTGCGGGCGCGTTTCTCGACGGGTTCGGTTCTCGGGTCCATGCTGCACGCCTTATCGTTGAGTCTCCAGCGAAAGACGCGCAGGCGCCCGGATCGTTGCGATCAGCCCGCCAGCACCCCGCAGCGCCGGGCATAGGCCGCGAACAGCACCGGCCAGGCCGAGGCCGGTACCGTCTTGGGCAGGCGCACGCCGAAGCCGTGGCCGCCTTGATCGAAAGCGTGCAGCTCGGCCGGGCGCTTGGCGGTGAGCATCGCCTGGTAGAGCGCGATGCTGTTGGCGATCGGCACCAGCCCATCGTCGCTGGCATGGGTGAGGAAGATCGGCGGCGTCTCCGCGGTAACGCGGTTCTCCACCGAGGCGGCGGCGAGCGCCTTGGGATCGGCACCGGCGCCGAACAGATTGTCGCGAGAGCCGCCATGGGTGAACGGCGCGGACAGGCTCACCACCGGATAGATCAGCCCGGCGAGATCGGGGCGCGCGGAGAGCTGGTCGGCGGCGTCGATCGGCGCATAGACGCGCTCGGCATGGCGGGTCGCCAGGCTGCCGGTCAGGTGGCCGCCGGCGGAGAAGCCGATCGCCAGCACCTTGGCCGGATCGACACCGTAGCGCTTGGCCGAGGCGCGGATCAGCCGGATGCCGCGCTGGGCATCGGCGAGCGGCACCGTCGCGCGATTTGCCCAGCCCTCGGTGGGGATGCGGTAGCGCAGGATGAAGGCGGTGACGCCGATCGCGTTGAGCCAGCGCGCCTGTTCCTCGCCTTCATTGTCGATCGCGAGAAAGCCATAGCCGCCGCCGGGGACCAGCATCACCGCCGTGCCGTTCGGCGTGGCGGCGCGGCGGACGGTGAGCGAGGGCTGGCCGACGCCGGTGAGCCAGCGATCGTTGAAGTTCGGGTCCTTCGAGCGCTGGTCATATTTGGGGGTGGGCAGCGTTGCCGGCGCACCCGGCGGCGAACCGGGCCAGAGGGGGAGCACTTCGTCCTGCTGCGCCTGCAGCGCTTCGGCGGGAAGCGCTGCGAGACCTGCGGCGACGGCCATGCCGCCCAGCAGGTGACGGCGGTTAAGTTCCTGCGACATCAAGCATTCCTCCCCAAGCGCGTGGCGCGGTATCGTGCCGGGTTGCTATCCCAGGCCGCATCCACCTGTAAAAGTAAATTTCAAAACAGCGGTTCCCATCCGCAACTGGTAGCGCTAACCTGTTGCGGCACGATCGTAAACGGGCCTTGGGGCTCGCGGCGGGAGGAGAGGAATGGGGCGTTCCATGTCGCTAGGCATGTTCGCGGTGCTGACCATGCTGGTCGCGCCGGTGCCGGCCATGGCGCAGGCGTCGCTTCCCTATCGCTCGACCCCCTATCACTGGACCAACGTGACGGTAGGTGCCGGCGGCTATGCGCCCGGCATCGTGTTCAGCCCGGCCGAGCGTGGGCTCGCCTATCTGCGGTCCGACATGGGCGGCGCATACCGCTGGGATTCGGCCGCCGCGCGCTGGGTGCCGTTGCAGGATGGCAACGTTGTCTCCTCCTATATGGGCATCGAAAGCATCGCCCCCGATCCGCGCGATCCGGCGGTGGTGACCATGGCGGCGGGCATGGGCGCGAACGCGCCGGCGGCGATCCTGCGCTCGACCGATCGCGGCGCGACCTGGGTGGTGACGAAGGTGCCGTTCGCGATGGGCGGCAACGAGGCGGGCCGCGGGTTGGGCGAGCGGCTGGCGGTGGATCCGAACCGCACGAGCACGTTGTTCTTCGGCTCGCGGCACGACGGGCTGTGGCGCAGCGACGATGCAGGCGCGCATTGGGCGAAGGTGGCCGGGTTTCCGGTGGCCGGTCTCGGCAAGCCTGCACCGCGGAGCACGCATGGCGGGGTGAGCTTCGTCTTGTTCGATCCGTCCAGCGGCAAGGCCGGCGCGGGGTCGCAGCGGATCTGGGCCGGGGTTGCCGATCCAGGCGCGGTGCATCTCTACCGCTCCGACGATGGCGGCGCGACCTGGGCGCCGGTAGCGGGGCCGGGGCCCGAGATGCTCGCGGTGAAGGCGGCGGTCGCGGCGGATGGCATTGTCTATGTCGGCTATGCCACCGGCATCGGCCAGGGCGATGCGCTGGACGGCGCGGTGTGGCGCTTCTCACCGGACGGCAAGGGCCAGGCGATCACGCCGCCGGATCACCGCGAGGGCGGCATATTGGGCGTGGCCGTGTCGGGCGCGACGGTCGCGATCAGCACGCTCGACCGGTACAAGCTTGGCGACACGCTGTGGCTGTCGCGCGATGGCGGCGCGCATTGGGACGATCTCGGCCCGCGCAGCCGGCGCGACGTCTCCGCTACGCCGTTCCTACTGCACGAAGGCAAGGGCGCCGATTTCGGCCATTGGATCACGGGCCTCGCGATCGATCCGTTCGATGCGGGGCATATCGCCTATACAACCGGCGCGACGGTGTACGTCACGGGTGCGAGCGGCGCGGCGGTCGTCGACTGGGCACCCTGGGTCCGCGGGATCGAGCAGACCGCGATCATCACGCTGACCTCGCCCATCGGCGGGGCGCATCTGATCTCCGGCTTTGGCGACATTGCCGGGTTCGTGCACGACGATTTCGCGGTCTCGCCGCAGCCGAGCTTCGCCAACCCCTATCTCTCGAACACCAACACGCTCGATTATGCGGGCCGCAAGCCGAGCATGATCGTGCGCAGCGGCAGCCTCTATGCCAATCGGCCGCGCGACGCCTCGCTGGGGCGCTCCGAGGATGGCGGGCGCAGCTGGGTGCCGGTAAAGCTGCCGGCGATGGGCAGTCCGCCGGCGCGCGCGGACCTGAACGGGGAAGCGGCGATCAGCGTCTCCGCCGATGGCGGTACGATGCTGGTCGGGACGCCCGAACCGATGCGGACCCGCGATGGCGGCAAGACCTGGCTGCGCGTGGAGGGGCTGCCCGGCAGCACGCGCGCGACCGCCGACAAGGTCGATCCCGCGCGCTTCTACGCCGTGGACGATGCGCATGTGCTGGGTTCGCGCGATGGCGGCGCGCATTTCGTCCCGCTGCCCGGGCGTGGCCTGCCCACCGACCTTTCCGCCGCGCGCATCCGCAATCGCGAGCAGCAATCGACGCTGGTGGCGTCGCCGTTCGCCGCGGGCGAGCTTTGGCTGAAGCTGGGGGCGCAACTGTGGCGCAGTACCGATGGCGGGGCGTCGTTCGCGCTCGTGAGCGGGGCGTTGCAGGTCGAGCTGTTCGGGCTGGGCAAGGGTGCGGGGCGTACGCCGTCGCTGTACGCCGTGGGCACGATGGACGGGCTGCGCGCCGTGTGGCGCTCGGACGATCTGGGGAAACACTGGGCGCGGATCAACGACGACGCGCACCAATGGGGCCAGCGCTTCCGCGTGATTTCAGGCGACCCGCGTGTTGCGGGCCGGGTATATCTCGGCACCGACGGACGCGGGCTGTTCTATGGCGATCCGACAGGGGAGAGGAAATGAGGATGAACACGCTTCGAGGCGCCGCGCTCGCGATGCTGCTCGCCGGCACGGCGACCGCGCAGACCGCGACGCCGGTGCCGCATATCGAGACAAAGAACGGCCGCCATGCGCTGATCGTCGACGGGGCGCCGTTCCTGATGCTCGGCGCGCAGGTAAACAACTCCAGCAACTATGCCGCGCCACTCGCCACCACCTGGGCCGTGCTCGACCGGATGCACGCCAACACGGTGGAAGTGCCGATCGCCTGGCAGCAGGTCGAGCCGCGCGAGGGGCAGTTCGATCTCAGCTTCCTGCAGACCTTGCTCGACCAGGCACGCGCGCATGACAAGCGCGTGGTGCTGCTGTGGTTCGGCACGTGGAAGAACACGTCCTATGCCTACACGCCCGACTGGGTGAAGCTCGACGCCAAGCGCTTCCCGCGGATGAAGACGCGCGACGGCAAGGATCACGGCGTGCTGAGCGCACACGGCGCCGAGACGCTGAAGGCCGATACGCGCGCGTTCGTGAAGGTCATGGAATATCTGCGCGATCATGATCCGCAGAACACGGTGATCCTGGTCCAGCCCGAGAACGAGACCGGCAGCTATCGCAACCCGCGTGACTATTCGGCCGAGGGCAACCGGCTGTTCGCGCAGGCGATCCCGGCCGAGCTCGCCAAGAAGACCGGCAAGCGCGGCACTTGGGGCGAGGCGTTCGGCGCGCAGGCCGATCGCGCGTTCAACAGCTGGTATGTCGGCCGCTACGTCAATGCGATCGCGGCGGCGGGCAAGGCGGTGAAGCCGCTGCCGATGTACGTCAACGCCGCGCTTGCCGGCGCCTCGAACGTGCCCGACCCCGACGGCGTGGCGAGCGGCGGGCCGCAGCAGGACGTGCTCGACATCTGGAAGGCGGCGGCCCCCGCGCTCGATTTCGCGGCGCCCGATCTCTACGATCGCACCAGCGACAATGTCGCGCTGTACCTCGAGAAATATGCCCGGCCGGACAATGCGCTGATGGTGCCGGAGATCGGCAACGCCCGCGAGTTCGCGCGCTTCTTCTACGAGGCGCTGGGCCGTGGCGCGATCGGCTTCGCGCCGTTCGGGATGGACGGCACCGGCTATTTCAACTTCCCGCTCGGCTCGCGCGACCTCGAGCCGGCGACGATCGACGCGTTCGCGCTGCCCTATCAGACGCTGGGCAGCATCGCGCGCGACTGGGCGCGGATCGCCTTCACCCGGCCGACCTGGGGCGCCGCCAAGCCCGATGACGGCAAGGTGCGTTCGACCGTCATGGGCGGCTGGAAGGTCAGCGCCAGCTGGGGCGAGTGGCAGTTCGGCATGAAGGAATGGACCTTCCTCAAGTCCGAGCCCGCCCCCTGGGGCGCGGAGAAAGTGGGCGGCGTCGCGGTGGCGCAGCTTTCCGACAACGAGTTCCTGGTGGTGGGCGACCATGTCCGCGTCAATTTCTCGGCGGCCGAGGGCAGCGCGCCGAACGGCATCCTGCTGCGCGCCGAGGAAGGCAGCTTCGTCGACGGCAAGTGGCAGACGGTGCGCGTCTGGAACGGCGATCAGACCGATTACGGGCTCAACCTGATCGATCGTCCGCAGGTTCTGAAGATCACCATGGGCCGCTATCGTTGAGCGGCGAAAATCAAAGAAAAGCAGGAGACTTGGGCATGAAGAGGGTTTGGATCGCGGCGCTGCTGATGAGCAGCGCGATGGGGGCCGCACAGGCGGCGCAGGAAAACGGCTATAGCCGCAGCGCCGAGGGCGTGGTGGTGACGCCGACCGGTGGCCCCGCCGCCAAGGTGGAAGTGACCGTGCACGGCGACGGCATCTTCCACGTGATCGCAACGCCCAAGGGCGTCGACACCGGCGCGCTGGCGCCGAGCCTGATGGCGCCCAACCCGCCCGCGCCCGGCGCGTTCGAGGTGAGCAGCGCCAATGGCCATGTGCTGGTGAAGGCCAAGCGCGCCACCGCCGATATCGAGATCGCCACCGGCCGCGTCCGCTTCACCGACCCCAAGGGCCGCGAGCTGCTCGCCGAATCCGGCGCCGCGACGTTCAAGCCGGTCACCGTCGGGGGCAAGCCGTTTGTCGCGGTCAGCCAGCAGTTCAACCGCAGCACCGACGAGGGGCTGTACGGCCTGGGCCAGCACCAGAATTCGCAGATGAACTTCAACGGCGAGGACGTCGAACTCGCCCAGCACAATATGGACATCGCGGTGCCGTTCGTCGTCTCGACGCGCAGCTACGGCCTGTTGTGGGACAATGCGAGCATCAGCCGATTCGGCAACCCCAAGCCCTACAGCCTGGTGGGTGAGGGTCTGAAGGTCTCCAGCGACGGCAAGCCCGGCTGGAAGGCCGAATATTTCCTCGACGGCAAGCCCGCGGTCACCCGCCAGGAAGCCACGATCAACTACCAGTATATCAAGGACCAGAAGAACTGGCCCGAGGCGGCCAAGGCGCAGACGGTCGCGGCGACCGGCGGCCAGAACACCGCCGGCAACGCGGTGCAGAAGCAGACCGTGGTGTGGACCGGCGATGTGCAGCCGGAGGTGACCGGCGCGCACAAGTTCCAGCTCTACGGATCGAGCTATTTCAAGGTCTATGCCGACGGCAAGCTCGTGCTCGATCGCTGGCGGCAGAACTGGAACCCCTGGTACGCCAATTTCGACCTGCCGATGGTCAAGGGCAAGCCGGTCAAGATCCGTATCGAGTGGGAGCCCAACGCCGGCTATATGGCGCTGCTCCACAATGATCCGCTGCCCGCGCCCGATCGCCATTCGGTGTGGTTCACCAGCGAAGTGGGCCAGGCCAAGAACTATTGGTTCGTGCCCGCCGACAATCTGGACGGCGTGATCGCCGGCTATCGCCAGATCACCGGCAAGGCCGAGATGATGCCGAAATGGGTGTACGGCTTCTGGCAGTCGCGCCAGCGCTACGACACCGCCGCCGAAGTGACCGGCGTGGTCGACAAATATCGTTCGCTCAACATCCCGCTCGACAACATCGTGCTCGACTGGCGCTATTGGCGTGACGACAATTGGGGCAGCCATGATTTCGACCCCACCCGCTTCGCCGATCCCAAGGCGATGATCGACAAGGTGCACGATCAACACGCCAACTTCATGATCTCGGTCTGGCCGAAATTCTATCCGACGACCGAGAACTACAAGGAGCTCAACGCCGCCGGCGCCGCCTATCAGGGCAATCTGCGCCAGGGGAACAAGGATTGGGTGGGGCCGGGCTATGCCAACACCTTCTACGATCCCTATTCGGCCGAGGGACGCCGCATCTTCTGGAAGCAGGTCCAGGCCAAGCTGGGCGTGCTCGGCACCGATGCCTGGTGGGCCGATGCCAGCGAGCCGGACATGCATTCCAACCTCTCCATCGAGGAGCGGATCGACACGATGGGGCCGACCGCGATCGGGCCGGCGCAGCAATATTTCAACAGCTACCCGCTGATGAACGCGCGCGCTTTCTTCGAAGGCTGGCGCGGCTTCAAGCCCGATGTACGGCCGTTCCTGCTGACCCGTTCGGGCTTTGGCGGGCTGCAGCGCTATGGTGCGGCGATCTGGTCGGGCGACGTGGCGAGCCGCTGGTATGATCTGCGCGCGCAGATCTCGGCCGGCACCAACGCGTCGATGTCGGGCATTCCCAACTGGACGCACGATATCGGCGGCTTCGCGCTCGAGGACCGCTATTCGGTGAAGAACCCGAAGCCGGAGGATCTCGCCGAATGGCGCGAGCTCAACCTGCGCTGGTTCCAGTTTGGCGCGTTCAGCCCGCTGTTCCGCAGCCACGGCGAGTTCCCGTATCGCGAGATCTACGAGATTTCGCCCGAAGGCTCGCCGATGCGCGCGTCGATGGTGTGGTACGACCAGCTCCGCTACCGCCTGATGCCCTATATCTACACGCTGGGCGCCGACACCTATATGAAGGACGGCAGCATCATGCGGGGCATGGCGATGGACTTCCCGGCCGACGCCAAGGCGCGCAACATCAACGACCAGTATCTGTTCGGCGATGCGTTTCTCGTCGCACCCGTGACCGAGTACAAGGCGCGCAGCCGCACCATCTACTTCCCCGGCACCGGCACCTGGTACGACTTCGCCACGGCGAAGACCTATCGCGGCGGCACCATCGCCGGGATCGCGGCACCGGAGACGCGGATGCCGCTGTTCGTCAAGGCGGGCGCGATCGTGCCGATGGGCCCGGTGACGCAGTATGTGGATCAGCAGCGCGATGCCCCGCTGACCATCACCGTCTATACCGGCGCGAACGGCCAGTTCTCGCTCTACGAGGATGACGGCCGCAGCGAGCAGTACAAGAGCGGTGCGTTCAGCCGCATCCCGCTGACCTGGGACGACAAGGCGGGCACGCTGACGATCGGCGCGCGCGAGGGCAAAGGCTGGGCCGGCATGCCCGCCGCGCGCAGCTTCCGGGTGAAATGGGTGAGCGCCGGCAAGCCGGTGACCGACGACAATGGCTTTGATAGCGAAGTGCGGTATCAAGGTGGTACTGTCGTGGTTCAGCGGAGGTAATAATGATCGGATCAGGGTGGCGGCGTCGCGGGATTCTGGCGGGGCTCGCCGCCCTGCCGGCGGTGGCGCGGGCGCAGACGGTGGCGCAGGGGCCGGTGCAGGCGAACTGGCCCTCGCTGGTGGCGAACTATCGCTACCCTGACTGGTTTCGCGATGCGAAGTTCGGGATCTGGTCGCACTGGGGGCCGCAATCGGTGCCCGAACAGGGCGACTGGTACGGGCGCCACATGTACATCCAAGGGCACCCGGCCTCGGACTTCCATCGCAAGGCCTATGGCCACCCCGCCGATGTCGGCTTCATCGAGGTCCAGAACCGCTGGACCGCCGAGCGCTGGGACCCGGAGGGTCTCATGAAGCGCTATGTGAAGGCCGGCGCGAAGTATTTCGTGTCGCTCGCCTGCCATCACGACAATCTCGATTGCTACGACAGCGCGCATCATGGCTGGAACAGCCTGCGCGTGGGGCCGAAGCGCGACGTGGTCGGCACCTGGGAGAAGGTGGCGCGCGCGCACGGGCTGCGCTTCGGCGTCTCCAACCACGCCGCGCATGCCTGGCACTGGTTCCAGACCGCCTATGGCTATGACGCCGAAGGCGCGCGCAAGGGCGAGCGCTACGACGCCTATCGCCTGACCCAGGCCGATGGCGCCGGCAAATGGTGGGAAGGGCTGGACCCGCAGCTGCTCTACACCGGCAAGCATATCCCCGCGCCCGACGGCATCGTGACGATGCAGGCGATGGGCAAGTGGCACGAGGCCAATGACGGCCAGTGGGTGGAGCATGGCCCGGCGGGCGACCCCGGCTATGCGACGCGCTGGCTGCGCCGGCAGATCGACCTGGTGTCCAAATACCAGCCCGATCTCTGCTATTTCGACGATTACGAGCTGCCGTTCGGGCCCGTCGGGCTGGCCGCGGCGGCCGATTACTACAACCGATCGATCGCGAAGAGCGGCAAGATCGACGTTGTGCTCAACGCCAAGCAGCTGAAGCCCTATGCCCGGTTCGGGCTGGTGCAGGATGTCGAGCGCGGTTTCGCCGATCGTCTGTGGGAAGAACCGTGGCAGACCGACACCTGCCTGGGCGACTGGTTCTACAAGCGCAGCCTCTATACCGACAAGGCGTACAAGTCCGCCAACGACGTGCTCACGCGGCTGGCGGACGTGGTGTCGAAGAACGGCAACCTGCTGCTCTCGGTGCCCCAGCGCGGCGACGGCACGATCGATTCGGAGGAGGAGAAGATCCTCGACGATCTCGGCGCCTGGATGGCGGTGAACGGCGAGGCGATCTTCGGCAGCCGGCCGTGGCGGGTGTACGGCGAGGGCCCGACCCAGCTCGCCTCGGGCATGCAGAACGAAGGTGGCTTCAAGGGCTTCAGCGAGCAGGACGTGCGCTTCACGTGCCGGGGCGACGCGCTGTATCTGTTCTTCCTCAAGGCACCGAGCGCTGCGGTGACGGTGAAGGCGCTGGGGCTCTCTGCCGGCCGGGTGGCGCGGGCGCGGCTGCTGGGCGGCGGCGACGTGGCGTTCCGCCAGACACAGGCCGGGCTGACGCTGACGCTGCCCAAGGGGCTGGGCACCGTGCCGGTGGTGCGGATCGACGGGCTGCGGCGCGTCTGAGGCGGCTGGGGCGGTTGGAAGCGGCCGCCCCTCACATCTCGATCGTCATTCCCGCGAAGGCGGGAATCCATTCGCCTGTGCGCCTGGGGCAAGAGCCGAGCGGGCGACCCCAATGGATCCCCGCCTTCGCGGGGATGACGGTGGGAAGGTGGCGGTGGACAGCCAACCCCTTGCGGGGTGCCCGTACGGGCAAATTCTTCTGTCAGAAGGGGAAAATGGTGCTGCCGGTGAGGATTGAACTCACGACCTCAGCCTTACCAAGGATGCGCTCTACCACTGAGCTACGGCAGCACTGTTTTCCAACCGCGGCGACCAGCGCCGTGCGGGAGGGGCCTATGTGCAGGGCAACCGGTGATTGTCAACCCGCATCGCTCCGGTTTATCGGTTTTCGCATGAAGGATGTGGATAAGCAGGCCCGGTTGGCCGAAAAGCTGCGCGAGAACCTGCGGCGGCGCAAGGCGCAGGCGCGCGAGGCGAAGGCCGAGGGGGCCGCGCCGGGGACGGAGCCGGCGCGCGAGGACTGACGCGAATCGGCGTGCAAGGTCCCCCTCCCGCAATCGGGAGGGGGATTTCCTGCCACCTCACCCGATCGGCGCGCACTTGGCCTCGAGCCAGGCGCGGTCCTCGCCCTCCAGCTGCGGGCCGACGATCGCCAGCACCTCGGCGTGATAGGCGTCGAGCCAGACGCGTTCCTCGGGGCTGAGCAGTTCGGGCAGGATCAGGCTGCGCTCGATCGGCGCGAAGGTGAGCGTCTCGAAGGCGAGCATCGGCTTGTCGCCGCCGGGGATGGTGCGCTCGACGATGTGGACGAGGTTCTCGATGCGGATGCCGTATTCGCCGGCCTTGTAATAGCCCGGCTCGTTCGAGAGGAACATGCCGGCGTGGAGCGGCTCCAGCGCCTGCCCGCCCGGATAGGAAGGCGGGGCGATGCGCTGCGGGCCTTCGTGCACCGACAGATAGGCGCCGACGCCGTGGCCGGTGCCGTGCGCGAAATCGAGCCCGGCTTCCCAGAGCGGCCGGCGCGCGAAGCCGTCGATCTGCGCGCCCGTCGTGCCGTCCGGGAAGATCGCGGTGGCGATGGCGATATGGCCCTTGAGCACGCGGGTGAAGCGGTCCTGCATCTCATGGCTCGCCGCGCCGACCGGCATCACGCGGGTGACGTCCGTCGTGCCGTCGCCATATTGGCCCCCAGAATCGATCAGGAACAGCTGGCCGCGTTCGATCGGCAGGCTCGATTCCTCGGTGACCTTGTAGTGCGGGATTGCGCCATTGGGGCCGGTGGCGGAGATGGTGTCGAAGGAGAGGTCCTTCAGCTTGCCGGTCGCCTCGCGGAAGCTGCGCAGCTTCTCCGCGACGGACAGCTCGGTGAGGCCACCCTGCGGCGCGGTTTCCTCGAACCATTTCAGGAAGCGGCTGAGCGCGGCGCCGTCGCGCGCCTGCGCCGCCTTGTGGCCGGCGACTTCGGCCGGGTTCTTGATCGCCTTGGCGAGGATCACCGGATCGCGCAGCGCGACCACGGTTGCGCCGCCGGCTTCCAGTGCATCGAAGATCGCCGACACGGCGCTGCCCGGATCGGCGATGACGCGCTTGCCCGCAAAGCCGCCCAGCGCGGGGGCGAAGGCGGCGCGGTCGTGGATGCGCACCGCGTTGCCGAGATGCTGGCGCACCGCATCGGTCACCTTCTCGGGCGCGACGAACAGGTCGGCGGTGCCGTCGGCATGGACGACCGTATAGGCGAGCGCGACCGGCGTGTGGGTGACGTCGCCGCCGCGGACGTTGAAGGTCCAGGCGATCGAATCGAGCGCGGCGATCACCACCGCATCGGCCTTGCGGACCTGCAGCCAGTCGGCGATGTCGGCGCGCTTGGCGGCGGAGGATTTGCCCGCCAGCGTCTCGTCGAGCACCGTCAGCGCCGCGTCGGAGGGGCTGGGCTGATCGGCCCAGACCGCGTCGATCGGGTTGCGGGTGACGGGGACGAGCGTCGCGCCCTTCTCGGCCAGCGCCTTGCCGGCTTCCTCCACCCAGGCGCGGGTGTGCAGCCAGGGATCATAGCCGATGCGGCCGCCGGTCGGTGCGTGTTCGCCCAGCCATTCGGCGACGCTGGTCGCGGGGACGCCGACATATTCCCAGTGGTCGGCCGCAACCTGCTGGCGGACCTGGAGCGTGTAGCGCCCATCGGTGAAGATCGCGGCTTCCTGCGGCAGCACCACGGCGGTGCCCGCCGAGCCCTGGAAACCGGTCAGCCAGGAGAGTCGCTGGGCGTACTCGCCGACATATTCGGACATGTGCTCGTCGGTGAGCGGCACGACGAAGCCGTCTAGGGCGTCTTGGGCGAGTTGCGCGCGCAGCGCGGTCAGACGATCGGCATAGCTGGACATACGCGAACTTCCTGCATCTTCGGGGGCGGCGTGGATAGCACCGCGGAATGGCCGGTTTCTGGCCGATGCAGGGGCATTTGGAAAGGGGCGGGACCGGGCCCGCCCCTTCGTTCACTCAGCGGCGGACACGCACATAGGTGCAGCGGTTCTTCGCGGTCATCGAGCGATCGATCGCGCGGCCGCCCAGCGCGCCGGCGACGCCGCCCGCGGCGGCCCCCAGCAGGCCGCCGCCGATGATCGCGGGACCCGCCACCGCGCCGGCGACGCCGCCAGCGATCAGGCCGGCTTCGCCCTTCGACTTGCGGCACTTCTTCACATAGCGATAGTTGCGGCTGGACTTGGACTTGCCCTCGTAGCGCGACTGGGCGCTGGCGGCGGTGATCGGCATCGCGACCGGCATCACCAGGGCGAAGGCGGCGAGCGCGGCGATTGTCTTACGCATGTTTGGACCCCATCTTTGGTTACGTGTTCGATGCGTATCAATGAGCCATGCCGCATTTCGGTTGCATGAACCCGCAACGATCGGGGTGCTGGCGATGAAATCGGCGGGCTTCCGCCTGCGCGGCGCGGCTGCGGCGATCGCCGTTGAGGCGCTGCTGGCGGCGTTGCTGTTCGCCGGCCTGCGGACACAGGCGCTGGTGCGTTCGGACCCGGACGCCAGCCTGCTGAGCTTCGACGTGCCGCCACCGCCGCCGCCGCTCGCGCCGGAACCGGCGGTGCGCCGCGCCGCGCCGAAGGCCGAGGGTGCGGCGGCGCCGCCGAACCGCGTGTCCAAGGCGACCGAGGTCGTGGCACCGCCTCCGCCGATCCTCCTTCCGCCGTCGCCGGTCGTGGCGGCGCCCAAACCCGCTACCGCGTCGGACTCCGCTTCCGGTGCCGCGCCCGTGGCGGGGCCGGGAACGGGTGCTGGCGGCGTGGGCGAGGGGACCGGCAGCGGCGGGCGCGGCAACGGGGCTGGCGGCGGGGGCGGGGTGCCGCTCCGCTGGATCGGCGGAGGTATCACCGACGCCGATTATCCGCGCGCGGCGCTCAAGGCGGGCGCGAGCGGCACGGTGGGCCTGCGCTTCGTGGTGGGCGTGGACGGACGCGTTTCGAGCTGCACGATCACGCGATCGAGCGGCAACCGCGATCTCGACGAGACGACCTGCAAGCTGATCCGCAAGCGCTTCCGCTACGTACCGAGCAAGGATGCGGCGGGGCGCCCCTATGCCGATACGGTGACCGGCGAGCATCGCTGGGACCTGTACGAGAGCTCGGACGCGGGGGCGTAACCTTCTACCCCTTCACCAGCGCGTCGATCGCCGCTGCCATCTGCAGGTCGCGCGTCGAGAGGCCGCCGGCGTCGTG
>Ga0307412_10000873_pt1 | contig 17341 bp, 16 predicted proteins | sample DK1Cmetagenome_3_FD_203823 | JGI IMG/M metagenome (GOLD analysis project Ga0307412, IMG submission 203823) | Maize rhizosphere microbial communities from greenhouse at UC Davis, California, United States - DK15-C-1 | ecosystem: Host-associated > Plants > Roots > Rhizosphere > Soil | place: USA...
TAGACGAAGGGGACACACGTACAACATTCACTGCTTATCGCGTTTAGCTGAGTGCTTTACGCTGTAAGTGGCGCGCATTCTATGGATGGATTGGAGGGTCGTCAACCCCCGAATATAAATTTATTTAAATCAATGACTTCGCCCGCTTTGGGGCGGCTTCGCAGATTTTCTTCGTCCGGTCTCTGGCGCCTATATTCTGTCGCCCGCCAAGGCGTTATAGTCGCGCCAGGCAAATAGTGGCAATGTGCATCTACTCCGCTACAAGCTCCATAAACAGCACGACGCCCGTCTAATCGCGTCGTTCGGGCCTATGCGCTTAAAAGCCAAGCCACTACACTCATGACATGCGTACCCTATTAAAGAGGTCTTACCGGTGACACCACTCATGATCACCCTGCTCGTCGTAGCCGGGATCGCACTGTTGATCGCCATTGGCTACATGAACCATGTGGTGGAAAACAACAAGCTGGAAAAGGTCCGTACCAAGGTTGAGCTCAACGATCGCTTGCGTCGTTGTGGCGAGCTCACCGAAACCTTCCCCGGCCAGTTGATGAATCCGGCCCTGAAGCTCTTGATCACGCGTCTTGAGCTGAATGTCTGCCAGCGCCTGCTCAATCTCGACAAGTCCAACGCTCAGGTCAAGGCTCGACTGGACGAACTGACGGCGCTGGCCGCCCAGGGTGAGTCGATTCCGGTGAACAACCCGCCGGCGCCGATCCAGACCGAAGCGAAGGCCAAGGATGTGCGGTTCCTGCTCGAGGCCCTGCACGGCCAGATCACTCGCGCCGCCCAGGACGGGTTCCTCCCGCCCAACGAGGCCAAGCGCTGGATCCGTGAGGTGCGGCACATCCTGGTGCTGCTGCACATCGAATTCTTCAACAACCTCGGCCAGCAGGCCTTGCAGCAGGAGCAGCCGGGGCAGGCTCGACTGGCGTTCGAGCGCGGTGTCCAGTATTTGCGCAAGCAGCAGGAACCGCAGGTCTATGCCGAACAGTTGGCTTATCTGGAGAAGCTCCTGGCGCGGGCCAACGCCCAGGTCCTGGCCAGCACTCAGCCTGTGGAGGGTGAGGTGAACCAGTTGACCGAAGGGTTGAAGGAAGACGAGGCCAACGATGAGTGGAAGAAGAAGAAGGTTTACGACTGATCGTTGGGCCTCGCCATCGATGCCGGGTCGCCCACGCCTCGATACCTGATCCTGGTGGCACACCGCTTTTTTGTTGCAAGCGAGCCTGCTGCGAAGGCGGTGTGACCGTCGATGAAGATGCTGAGTGGATTGGCCTGCTAGCAACAGCGATGGCAGCCCACCGCCAATTCACAATCTGAAATGCCCCACCATTGCTTTCAACTCAACCCCAAGCTGCGCCAGCTCGATACTTGAAGCGGCGTTGCCTTGCATCGCAATGGACGATTGATCGGCGCTCGCCCGGATGCTGGTGACGCTGCGGTTGATTTCTTCGGCCACGGAGCTCTGTTGCTCGGCGGCCGCGGCGATCTGTTGGTTCATTTGCTGGATCAATGACACCGCCGCCGCGATGCTGCCCAGAGCGCTTTCAGTCTGCAATGCGTCGCTGACCGCCATTTTCACCAGCTCGCCACTGCTCTGGATTTGCTGCACGGAGGCTTGTGCAGCTGAGCGCAGCGCACCGACCAGGCGCTCGATCTCCTCGGTGGACTGTTGCGTACGCCTGGCCAGCGCCCGCACCTCGTCGGCCACGACCGCGAACCCCCTGCCCTGCTCACCGGCCCTGGCCGCTTCGATGGCGGCGTTGAGGGCCAGCAGGTTGGTTTGCTCGGCCACGCTCTTGATCACGCCCAGCACGGTGCCGATGTTTTGTATCTCGGCGCTCAGGCTTTCGATGCTGGTGCTGGTCATCGTGGCCGAGTCAGCCAATTGCTCGATACGCACCATGCTCTGGCGCACCACCTGCTGGCCGCTTTCAACCTTGTCATCCGCTGTCTGCGCCGCTTGCGCCGCCTCCTCCGCATTGCGGGCCACATCGTGCACGGTGGCGGTCATCTGGTTCATCGCCGTAGCGACCTGCTCGGTTTCCTCTTTCTGGCTGCTGACTTCCAGGTTGGTCTGTTCAGTGACGGATGACAATGACTGGGCAGAGCTGGCCAACTGCTCGATGCCGGACTGAAGACCACTGACGATACTGCTCAACCCGGCCCCCATCTGCTGCATTGCCAACATCAACTGGCCAATCTCGTCCCGGCGCGTCACCTCGACCTTGGCGCTCAGGTCACCGGCGGCTATCTGCTGAGCAACACGAATCACGCTGCGCAGCGGGGTGACAATCAACCGGGTGATCACCCAGGCCGCAACCAACCCCACCAACAGGGCCAAGGCCGACGAGCCGATGATCATCAGCGAGTTTTTCTTCAGTTCCGCGTGCATGGCGCTGTCTTCGGCGCTGAACGCCTGGTCGACCCGCGCCACCACCTGATCGGCGCGTTCGTGCAATTGCTGGTAGACAATTTTTTCCTTGGCCAGCAGGCCGGTGTATTCCGCCAGTTGCTGGTTGAACCCGGCGATGTGCCCGGCGACTTCGTTGAGCACCGTTTGATAGCCAGGATCCTTGACCGCCTCCTTGAGTTCTTCAGCCAGTTTCATGGCCTGCTCGGCCTGTTCGATATTGCCTTGCCCAGCGGCTTCATCACTGCCTTTGCGGCTTTGGTCCAGCCGAACACGCGCTTCGTTCATCGACTGCAACATGAGTCGCGACACTTCGCTGACCTGGTTGGCCTGCTCGATAAATTGCGCACCCTCCTTGCCCTCGGAGTCCTTCAGGGTATAGGCGCCGTCATCGGCCAGCCCCGCCTGCAAGACATCCAGGTTATTGGCGACGCTGGAAACCGACCAACTGGCCATCTCCAAGGCGAGGTCCTTGCTTTGACTCAGCCCGACGAATTCGTCGAAAGCCTTGCGATAGGCCGCCAAAGCCTGCTGGACATCATCCATCACCGGTACATTGCTGGCAGACTGCGCCTTGAGTTCATTCGCCAGGGCTATCAACCCATCGACGCCCTGGCGCAGGGCATCGGCGGTCTTGGGGTCGGAGCGCAAGGCAAAGTCTTGCTCCAGCAGCCGGACCTTGAGCAACTCGCTGTTAAGGAACGACATCTGCTTCAAACCCGCGAACCGATGGCTGATGGTTTGCAGGGACCAGACGCCAATGGCCGCCACCACTGCGGTGAGCAGCAACACCAGGACAAACCCGATACCCAATTTCTTTGCCATACCCAGATTGGCAAAACGTCCTTGCACGGCCGAAATCATTGCGCCCAATCCTCTGCCGATGTGTGTTGATTTGCAGATTCGCAACGAGACACCCCGCAACACAAGATGCTGGCGTCGGAATAATGGCAAAAAGCTACAGGCGCGTCGTTTTCAGGACACTTGAGGTCGATCCAGGGCCGTGGCTCGGAAAAATGCCAAGGCCCTGGGATCCCGCGCATAGGCGACGTTGACCCGCAGCCAATCCGTCTCGGCACCCGAAGGGCTGAACGCCGTGCGAGAGGACAACTGAATGCCGCACCGCCCGGCCAGATGCTGCAACTGAGCATAGTCACACGACGGCGGACGCGCCCAGATGAAAAGGCCACCCGCCGGTTTGCCAAACACTTTCCAATCGGCGTCTTCCAGCAGTTGCAACGTCACCGCCATGTCGGCATTGAGTCGCTGGCGCTGGCGCTGAACCAGCTTGCGATAGGCGCCGTTGACCAGGAGGCTCGCCAGCACCGACTCGGCGAATCGCGACGCTCCCATGCAGGTGATCTCCTTGACCTCGCCCAGGCGCGCAACAACGGACGGCTCGGCCACTATGAAGCCGACGCGTAAAGAGCTGCTCAAGGTCTTCGAAAAACTGCCCAGATAGATCACATCGGTATTCAGTGCCGCCAATCGGGCCCGCGTTGAGCCCTGGAAATCGGCATAGACATCGTCTTCGACGACCAACATGGCGTGCTCGCTGGCCAGTTGCAGCAGCCGCTGGGCCACGGACGGTGCCAGGCTGCTGCCGGTCGGGTTGTGGCAGGCACTGTTGATGAAAATAGCGCTGGGCCTATGGATCACCAGCAAACGCTGGAGGGCATCGACGTCCGGGCCACGCGGTGTCCTGGGCAATTCGATCATGTCTATCTTGTGCAGCCTGAGCAGGTTGAACAGGTTCGAATAGCCGGGGCTCTCCACCACCACGCTGCACCCGGGCCGCAGGAGTGTCCGCACGATCAGGTCGAGCGCGTGAGTGGCGCCCTGGGTGGTCAGGATGCGATTTTCATCGGCATCGATATCCAGCTGCTTCAACCGCTTGGCGAGTTGCTCGCGCAGGGCGGGTAATCCCAGTGGCGTGTTGTAGTTGAACAGCCCCGCCATGTCGGTCCGCGTGACCTGACGGATCGCATAACCCAGGTCATCACTTTCGCGCCAACTCTCGGGAAGCCCACCGCAGCCCAACTTCAATACGTGACGAGCAGGGTCTACCGGGGCCTTCTGGCCCGGCATTCCGTCTTGCGGCCAGACGAGCTCCGAGCCCCCGGCGACGCAAGCGGCCTGGGCGACAAAAAAACTCGAGCCGTGACGTGACGCCAACAAACCTTGGGCGACCAGGCGCTGGCAGGCCTCATGGACACTGGCCTGACTTAATAGATTATCCCGTGCCAGCTGCCTGATCGATGGCAGGCGAGTCCCCGGTTCCACCGCGTCCTGTCGAATCCAGCCAGCCAACGCGTCGACAATTTGCTGCACGACGGGCACCAGGGCCTGCCGGTCGATTCTCAACTCCATGAGTAACCAAGCTCCTAAGCGTTTGTTTTATTTGCACAAACAGTTAAGCACAGGTCGATGTGGGAGGATGTAAGAGAAAGGCGCGAAAACGCCTCATTCTCATTCTTTGAAATACATTGGCGGAACCCTCAAGGGAACCTTCGTTCTCAAAGGAAAAACCCGCAACCAGTGCGGGCTTTGTCCTATCACGAGACGGCAACTCTCGCTAGATTGCCGTAGCCCCGCCATCCACCGCCAACGAATGCCCCGTGGTAAACGCCGCGCCATCGCTGCACAAATACAAAACGGCGCTGGCGATTTCCTCGACTTTGCCGATTCGCCCCACCGGATGCATCGCGTTGGCGTATTCGCCTTTTTTCGGATCCGCCTCATAGGCCCGACGGAACATATCGGTGTCGATCACCGCCGGGCATACCGCATTCACACGGATTTTCTTCTTGGCATATTCAATCGCCGCCGACTTGGTCAACCCGATGACGGCATGCTTGGAAGCCGCGTAGATACTCATCTTCGGCGCCGCCCCGAGCCCTGCAACGGAGGCCGTGTTGACGATGGCGCCGCCACCCTGGGCCAGCAGCAATGGCAGCTGATATTTCATGCACAACCAGACACCCTTGACGTTGACGCCCATGATCGCGTCGAACTCATCCAGCGTACCGTCGGCCAGCTTGCCCTTCTCGATCTCGATGCCAGCGTTGTTGAACGCGTAATCGAGGCGACCGTACGCGGCGATGACTTCGTCCATGAGATTTCGCACATCGCTTTCCAACGTCACGTCGCAACGCACGAACACAGCCTCGCCACCCGCCTCGCGAATCAACTGCACCGTGCCCTCGCCGCCCGCAACGTCCAGGTCGGCGACGACTACTTTGAGGTGCTGCGCCGCGAACGCCTGGGCCGTGGCGCGGCCAATGCCCGCCGCGCCGCCCGTCACCACGGCAACCTGTCCGGAAAACGTCATGCTCATGATCACTGCCTCGAAGAATTACTGACGCTGCGATTTAGCCACCGACCGCAACGGCACGGCAGCACTATCCAATCGCCGGTTGGCTCTGCATGAACGCCAGTGATAACACCACCCAGGGCATCATCACCGTTTTGGATCAACCCGCATTCGCTGGATAGGCAAACCTTGCGGTGAACGCATCAAGGGTCTATCAACAAAGCTCCATTCATCTTGAGTGCCTGTCATGACCGCCCAGATCAACCGCCAGTTCCTGCTCGCCAAACGCCCGGTGGGCGCCGCGACCCGCGAGACGTTCACTTATCAACAAGTCCCGGTTGGCGAACCGGCAGCGGGCCAGATACTGGTCAAGAATGAATACCTGTCCCTGGACCCGGCCATGCGTGGCTGGATGAACGAGGGCAAGTCCTATATCCCACCGGTGGGCATCGGCGAAGTCATGCGGGCATTGGGGGTCGGCCAGGTGGTTGCGTCGAATAACCCGGGATTTGCGGTGGGGGATTACGTCAACGGCGCCCTGGGCGTGCAGGATTACTTCCTCGGCGAACCGCGCGGTTTCTATAAAGTCGATCCGAAACTGGCGCCACTGCCCCGTTATTTGTCCGCGCTGGGCATGACTGGCATGACCGCTTATTTCGCCCTGCTGGATGTCGGCGCGCCGAAGGCCGGTGAAACCGTGGTGCTTTCTGGCGCCGCCGGCGCGGTAGGCAGCATCGCCGGGCAGATCGCCAAGATCAAAGGCTGCCGTGTGGTCGGCATTGCCGGCGGTGCCGACAAGTGCAAGTTCCTGGTCGATGAGCTGGGCTTCGACGGTGCCATCGACTACAAGAGCGAAGACGTTCACGCCGGCCTCAAGCGCGAGTGCCCCAAAGGCGTGGATGTGTATTTCGATAACGTCGGCGGCGATATTCTCGATGCGGTGCTCAGCCGCCTGAACCTCAAGGCCCGCGTGGTGATCTGCGGCGCCATCAGTCAATACAACAACAAGGAAGCAGTGAAAGGCCCGGCGAACTACCTGTCGCTGTTGGTCAACCGTGCGCGGATGGAAGGTTTCGTGGTCATGGATTATGCCTCGCAGTTCGCCGCCGCCGGGCAGGAGATCGCCGGCTGGATGGCCAAGGGGCAGCTCAAGAGCAAGGAAGACATTGTCGAGGGGCTGGAAACCTTCCCCGAGACGCTGACCAGATTGTTCAGTGGGGAAAATTTCGGGAAGTTGGTGTTGAAGGTCTGACGCGAAACATACGGTGAGACCCGATACCCAAGGCCTGACATAAAACAAATGTGGGAGCGAGCAAGCTCGCTCCCACAAGGTTTACAGCATCCTGGTCAGGCCAGTTCAGCCACAACCGCAGCCAGCGCCTTGGCCGGATCGGCAGCCTGGCTGATCGGACGACCGATCACCAGGTAATCGGAACCTGCGTCCAAGGCCTGGCGTGGGGTCAGGATGCGCCGCTGGTCATCCTGCGCGCTGCCGGCCGGGCGAATCCCCGGTGTCACCAGTTGCAGCGACGGGTGGGCCGCTTTCAGGGCGCCGGCTTCCAGCGCCGAGCAGACCAGACCGTCCATCCCGGCCTTTTGCGCCAGCGCCGCCAGGCGCAGCACTTGTTCCTGGGGCTCGATGTCCAGGCCGATCCCTGCCAAGTCCTCACGCTCCATGCTGGTCAGCACGGTCACGCCGATCAGCAGCGGCTTCGGGCCACTGCGCTGGTCCAGCACTTCACGACAGGCAGCCATCATGCGCAGGCCACCGGAGCAATGCACATTGACCATCCACACGCCCATCTCCGCAGCAGCCTTGACGGCCATGGCGGTAGTGTTGGGAATGTCATGGAATTTCAGGTCGAGGAAAACCTCGAATCCCTTGTCACGCAACGTCCCTACGATTTCCGACGCACAGCTGGTGAACAGCTCCTTGCCGACCTTGACCCGGCAAAGCTTGGGGTCCAACTGGTCGGCCAGCTTCAGGGCGGCGTCACGGGTAGGAAAATCCAGGGCGACGATGATAGGCGTCTGGCAGGCGGACATGAGCGGGCTCTCAGGCAAGTCGAAATCGGCGCGCATTGTAGCGGAACCAGCGCCCGTGCGGGACCCAATGATCGGTAAATCGTCGATTGTCCTTTCGGCCATTTGTGTCAGGGCCGATACATTCATGACACGCACGCAACACGACGGGACGCTACCCTGCGCCGCCGCAACCGCTTCACGGCCCACCGTCCGAAGCTTATGCTCAAACCACGCCCTCGCCGCCTTCTATGCGGTTGGCAGCCCAACTGGCAGATGACGCCCCCATGCAGAACACCCCTGTTGCAAATGCTGGCGATCCAAGAGCGTCCGACGACGATAAGCGTTGGAGCACCCGCGCGCTGATCGTCGATGACGACGTACCGCTCCGCGAATTGCTGATCGGCTACCTGGCCCGCTTCAACATCCGCGCCAGTGGCGTAACCGATGGCGTGGCCATGCGCCAGGCAATGGAGGCCGAACATTTCGATGTGGTCGTCCTGGACCTGATGTTGCCAGGAGAAGACGGTTTGCAGCTGTGCCGCTGGTTGCGGGCCGAGTCGGACATTCCCATCCTGATGCTGACAGCGCGCTGCGAGCCCACCGACCGGATCATCGGCCTGGAACTGGGCGCAGATGACTACATGGCCAAACCCTTCGAGCCGAGGGAGCTTGTGGCGCGAATCCAGACCATCCTTCGCCGCGTGCGCGATGACCGCAGCGAGCAGCGGGCCAATATCCGTTTCGATAACTGGCGACTCAATAGCGTGCTGCGCCAGTTGGTCTCTGCCAATGGATTGGTGGTGCCTCTATCCAACGCCGAATTCCGTCTGCTGTGGGTGTTCATCGAGCGTCCGCGCCGAGTGCTCAGTCGTGAACAACTGCTGGACGCCGCCCGCGGTCGCTCGATCGAGGCGTTTGACCGCAGTATCGACCTGCTGGTCTCGCGCTTGCGCCAGAAACTGGGTGACGACCCCAAGGCCCCACAGCTGATCAAGACCGTGCGCGGTGAAGGCTACCTGTTCGATGCGCGGGACATCGGTTGATGCGCCTGCGCGTCGACTCCCTGTTCGGCCGCCTGTTCGGCGTGCTGCTGGTGGCGATCGTGCTGGCGCACCTGTTGGCCTTTGCCTGGTTCTTTCATTACGACAAGCCGCCACCTCCCGGGCCGCCACCGGAATTCTCCCATCAAGCCGGAGGTTCCGCGCGCTCCGGCCCGCCACCGGGCACACGCCCATGGTTCGGCGGGCCTGTGGTGCCGCTGACATTTCAGTTTGTGTGCTTGATCGTTGCGGCTTGGTACGGCGCCAAGCTCCTGACCCGGCCGATCCAACGCCTGAGCGATGCCGCCGAACGGCTGAGCGAGGACCTCGATAGCCCACCACTCCAGGAAACGGGTCCGCGAGAGGCCCGCCAAGCCGCCCATACGTTCAACCTGATGCAACAACGGATCCGTGAACAGGTGCAGCAGCGCTCGCGCATGCTTGGCGCGGTCTCCCATGACCTGCGCACCCCGCTTGCGCGGCTCAAGCTGCGCCTGGAGCAGATCAACGACACCCGGTTGCAGGATCAGATGCGCCAAGACCTGGACGATATGATCGCCATGCTCGATGCCACGCTGACCTATCTGCATGAGCAACGCACCAGCGAGGCATGGCAATGGATGGACGTGCAGGCCCTGGTGGAGTCATTGAGCGAAAACGCCCAGGACCAAGGCGCCAATGTCCACGCCAGCGGCAACTGTGCGCCCTTGCAGGTGCAGCCGATGGCGCTGCGTTCCTGCATCAATAACCTCGTCGATAATGCCCTGCGCTACGCTGGCGACGCATCGATTGTCCTGGAAGACCAGCAGCACCAATTGCTGATCCGGGTGATTGACCATGGACCCGGCATCGCTGAAGACCAGCGCGAAGCGGTGTTCGAGCCATTCTTTCGCCTGGAGGGTTCGCGCAATCGCAACTCCGGTGGCGTCGGCCTGGGCATGACCATCGCCCGGGAGGCCGCCGAACGCCTGGGCGGACAATTGAGCCTGGAGCAAACCCCCGGAGGCGGATTGACTGCGGTGATTCGTTTGCCCCGCGTGGCCTGAACCGCTGCGTTACCGCGCCTGGCTCTTGCTCCAATCCGTCAGCAAACTGTACGCCACCGCCAGCAGGGTCGGGCCGATGAACAGCCCGATAAAGCCGAAGGCAATCAGTCCGCCGAACACCCCAAGCAACACGATCACCAGCGGCAGGTTTCCGCCACGGCTGATCAGGTAAGGCTTGAGCACGTTGTCCACGCCGCTGATGATGAACGTGCCCCAGATGCCGAGGAACACCGCCATCCCATACTCGCCCTTCCACGCCAGCCAGGCCGTGGCGGGGATCCAGACCAGCGGAGGCCCCATGGGAATCAGGCTGAGCAGGAAGGTGACGATGCCCAGCACCAGCGCCCCCGGCACTCCGGCGATCAGGAAGCCGATCAGCGCCAGCACGGCCTGGGCCGCGGCAGTACCGATCACGCCATTGACCACTCGCTGCACCGTGCCGGCGACCAACTCGACGTAGTACCCGGCACGGTCGCCGATCAGCCGCTCCAGCAGCCCTTGGACAAATGCTGCCAATCGCGGGCCGTCCCGGTAGAAGAAGAACACGAACACGATGCTCAGTGTCAGCTCGAGGATCCCACCACCAATCTGCGCGCTACGCGCCAGCAACCAATTGCCGACACGCCCCAGGTACGGCTTGATGGAGACCATCATCGCCGCACCCTGCTGGTCGATGCTGTTCCAGAGGGTGACCAGCCGCCCGCCCACCAGCGGCACCCCGGCCAGCCAGTCGGGCGCTTCGGGCAGGCCATCGACCTGCACATCCCTGATGAACGCCGTGGCATCGCGCACATGATCGGCGAGGTTGAACCCCAGCCACACCAGCGGCACCGCCACCAGCAACATCCAGCCCACCGTCAGCAGGGCCGCGGCCAATGATTCACGACCGTTGACCCAACGGGTCAACAGGCGCATCAGTGGCCAACTGGCGAAAGCCAGCACCGCGCCCCAGAACAGCGCCGACCAGAACGGCGCCATCACCCAGAGGCTGGCGCCGAACAACACCAGGAGCAGGATTTGCACCAACAGTCGATCGTTATTGAGCATGGAAAGTCTCGAAAAATGAACAAGGCCGGGCTAACGACAGCAAACGCGTTTGCCCGTCAGCTTATCGCAACAGCTCAAGGCGCAAGCCCGCCGCGTCAGCGCCGGACGCCTCCATCCTGGCCGCCCGGACGCCCTGCCCGACCAGCGCCTGGCGCCACGCCTCGGCGTGTGGGCCGGCGATGCTGACCCGAAGGCCAGTGTCCAGGTTCAAGGCCCGGGACAGCAGGCGCGACCAGGCATCTTCCGGTTCTCCGGCAAGACGCGGCAAGTCCAGCACACCGGTGTCCTTGAGCTGGCGCAACAACGTGGCCGAGGTCGGCAGCACATCCCCCAACGGCGCGCTCGCTTCGAACTGCTCGACATGCAGGTAGGCCTTGCGGTTGCCACGGGTGATGGCATACAGCGCGATCAGCGTGTTGTCCGCCGGCGGCGCCAGGCGCAGCAACAGGTAGGCCTGGCCATTATCGGCGCCATAGAGCTTGGCATTGCCGAATACCTCGTTGGCCCACAGGCTGCTTTCGCCACAATCGCGGGCCTGGCACCAGAACAGTAGCCCGGCGCCCTGTTTCTGCAACGCTTCGCGGGCAGCGGTAAATGCCTGCGTGGCGGTATGTTCCGGCGGCAGTTCATAAGTCACCGAGGTGGCGTTGCCACGGGCGTCCACCTGCCCGTCGAAACGCAGCTGGCCGCTGATCTTGCGGATCGACCCCATGGGGTAGATACGCTCCACGTCGCTGGTTTGCCGATAATCGACGATCTGCGCGTCGGGCATGCGCGGCACGCTTTCCAGATCCTGGCTGCCGGGCACATCGGCAGCCAGCGATAACGGGCCGAAGCTGGCCAGCGCCAGCAGGACGAATGAATGAATGGACAATTTCATTGGATCGGCTTCGCCAGGGTCCGCGCGACGCAAAGGCGTTCGTCAATGCGCAGCAAGGCGAGTGGACAGGTATCAGTCATGGTTGGCTCCCTTTCAACCCGCCCAGCCTCGACACTTGTCCGGCGCAAGTCAAGAAACGCTGAAGAACCGATTGAAACAGTCTGCTACAAGCGCGGCACCGACCTCATCGTTCAGGTGCAGATGATGGCCGCCAGGTACCTGCTCATGACTGAAGGGTAGACGCTCCAGCAATTCCCGGTGTTGCCCCAGCATGCCCTCGGCCGCAACCACCAGATGGGCAGGACAGGCGACCCGCGCCACGAAAGCCATGGCCTGCTCGTCGGTCAGGCGCAGCGGGGACGGCAGGGTCAGGCGATTGTCGGTACGCCAGGTATAGCCTCCAGGCACCGGCATCAGGCCGCGCTGGGCCAGTAATTCGGCGGCTTCGCGACTGACCGCCACCAGCCCTTTCATTCGGGCCTCAATAGCGCGGTCGAGGGTCTTGTAGACCGGCTTGCTTTTTTGTTGCAGATCCAGCTGCGCCTGCAGGGCCATGCCCATGCGCTCCGCCGCATTGTCGCCTTTGCCTGTAGGAGGAATCAGCCCATCGATCAGGCCCAAGTGTGTGATCCGCTCCGGCAAGGCACCGGCCAGCACCAGCGAGACAATGGCGCCCATGGAATGCCCCAACAGGGCAAAACGCTGCAGACCCAACTGTTCGGCGACTTGCAGCACATCGTGGGCATAATCCCACAAGGCATAGCCGGCGCCAGGTGGACGGTGCCCGGAATGACCATGGCCGGCCATGTCCAGGGCGATCACCCGCACGCCGTGCAACCGGGGCGCCAGCCGGGCGAAACTGTTGGCGTTGTCCAGCCAGCCATGCAGGGCAATCACTGGCCGGCCATCTTCCGGCCCGAACAGATGGGCCGCCAGCTCGATATGAGGCAGGCTCAGGCGGACTTCTTCAACGACGCTCATGGGCGGCGCCCTTCCCAGCGCTGGAAAAGGTCCTTGAGCAGATTGGCAGTGTCTTGCGGACGCTCCAGAGGAAACATGTGGCCGCCAGGCATGCTCAGCGACTCGCCAAAGGGCATACGGCCCACCGACCGGGCGTGATGACGCATCACCACTCGGCTCTGCCGCCCCCGTACCACCGCCAGCGGTACTTCGAGTTTTCGAGCCTTTCCGGGGCTGGTATGCGGCACACCTCGGTAGATGCTGATTTCCGTCGCCGGGTCGAAGCGCAGCCGCAACCGATCACCCACCGGTTGCAAGCCATGTTGCAGGTACGCTTCGAAGCACTCCGGGTCGAAACCGCGAAAAAGCGTCTTGCCGGCGAAATAAGCCCGGGCCGACTCCAGGTCACTGAACTCCTCCCGCCGCCCCAGGGTCCGCCCCGCCGGCGTCAGGCGATCAATGAAGCCCAGGCGTTTGGCGGCCAGGATCAGCCAACGGTCCACCCGGGTCAGCACTGGAGAATCGAGCATGACCACGCCCCGATACAACTGAGGGCTGCGCAACGCCGCGTGCAGATGCAGCACACCCCCCAAGGAATGACCCACACCCCACACCGGTTCCGGTTGCTGCTCCAGATGATGAATCAGCTCGTCCACCAAGTTGTTCCAGTTGTCATCGACCGGGAATCGAGGGTCATGGCCATGCAACTCAAGGTGCGCAACCTCGTACTGCGGCGCCAGGGCGGCGAACAGCTTGCCGTACGTAGCCGAAGGGAAACCGTTGGCGTGAGCGAAAAACACCTGTTGCGACATAGTGACCGATCCATTGCGAGAACTGCGACCGATTGTCCGCAGAACCCGATGGCGCAGCAATGACCGTAACTGACAGGAATGATGACCGCCGGGGTTGGGATATGGAGTCCTGCCCTCGCCACAACGGACTGCTCCAGCCCGGCAGACATTAACGCACTGGCGGCTGTTCTCCCAACGGCACCACCGCCATGGTCAGCCGCGATACGCAGTTGACTTTGCCGTCGTCATTGACCAGGCGGATGTCCCAGACCTGGGTGGTGCGGCCCAGGTGAATCGAGCGGGCCGTGGCCGTGACCCGTCCGCTGCGCACGCCACGCAGGTGGTTGGCGTTGATCTCCAGGCCCACGCAATAGAATTTGCTGGTGTCCACGCACAGATAGGCAGCCATGGAACCCACTGTCTCGGCCAGCACCACCGAAGCGCCGCCGTGCAGCAGGCCGAACGGCTGGTGGGTGCGGTGATCAACGACCATGCTCGCGGTCAGGGATTCGTCGTCGAAGGCTTCGAAACGGATATCCAGCACTTCGCTGATGGTGTTTTTACCGGCGGCGTTCAGTTGTTCGATATTCGGGGTAGTGCGCCACAGACTCATCGTTGCCTTCCTATGTGATTTTCTTGTTTTGTTCAACCGGCCACCGGCTGCTCAGGGATGCCTGAGTTCCTTGAGCTTCATCGCACCGGCAAGCAGCAGGTCGCCTTCCAGCTCGGCCAAGCCCGCCGTCGACACTTGTTCAGGTTGCTGCAAATGACCGTGCTGCAAAAAACCCAGCAGGCTGCCCACCAATGGGTTATGGCTGACCAGCAGTACATTGTCCTGATGGTCCAGGTGTTTCAACACGTCAGCCGGTCGGGTTTCCGGCGTCAACCAGTCTACGGTGATCAATTCGGGCTCGAATCCGAGGGCCTCGCGCATCAACTGCGCGGTCTGCTGGGCGCGCACATAAGGGCTGGCATAAATGGCCTGCAATGGCTCGCCCATCAGCCGACCGGCGCTGAGCAACACTTCCTCACGACCACGGACCGTCAACACCCGCTCCGGATCGGGACGGGCCCCGTGCGGCTCGGCCTCGCCATGACGCAATACCCACAGTTTCATAGCTTCGGCTCCTCATCCCGGACCGGATGCGGAGCCGGCGCCACTGCGTGGGGCGCTTCGCCTTCCGGTGTACGTGGGGTCGGCCAGTCGGCGAATGGCCAAGGTTTCTGGTCGCTGTGGAAGGTGCCGAAACGGCCGATCTGCGCCAGGAACTGGCTCAGGCTGTCGCCGAAATTCATCAGGCTGGCGCTGGGTGCGCCGTAGATCAGCCGGTAAATCAGTTGCACCAGCACCACGGCGCCGAGAATGAATTGCGCCACCTGCCAGACCAACAGGTAAATCACCATCCATAGCACGCGCAGCAGGATGGATTCGTATTGGGGCTGCCCTTTCGGATCGTTCATGGTTCGCTCCTGCTTGCGGTAAAAAGAGGCTCAGTTGAAACCACTGGTGGAAATAAAGTCGACGTCAGTCTTGGGTTCGCCACGCATCAACAGTTCAATCACCTGTTCCAGCGTGCGTCCTTCGAACAGGATCGCATGCAGACCGGCGACCAGCGGCATGTACACGCCGGCCTCCTGGGATTTGGCCTTGAGTACCTTGAGCGTGTTGACCCCTTCGGCCACTTCCCCCAGGCGCGACACGGCCTCGTCCAGGCTCAGGCCCTGGCCGAGGGCAAACCCCACCTGGTAGTTGCGGCTCTTGGGCGAGGAACAGGTGACGATCAGGTCACCGACCCCGGCCAGCCCGAGAAAGGTCATCGGATTGGCGCCCTGGCTGACCGCGAAACGGGTCATTTCCGCCAGTGCCCGGGTGATCAGCATGCTCTTGGTGTTCTCGCCCATGCCCAGCGCGACCGCCATGCCGGCAATGATCGCGTAGACGTTCTTCAGCGCCCCGCCCAGTTCCACGCCGAAACGATCGGCGCTGGCATAGACGCGGAATGTGCGGCCATGCAGTGCAGCCTGGACGCACTGGCACAACGCTTCATCTTCGCTGGCCACCACGGTTGCCGTCAGGGCATGTTCGGCAATCTCGCGCGCCAGGTTCGGCCCGGAGATCACGCCGATTCGCGCCTTGGGGGCGATCTCTTCGAGGATCTCGCTCATCAGTTTGAAGGTCTGCGCCTCGATGCCCTTGGTCAGGCTCACCAGCATTTTGCCGCTCAAGCTTTCGGCATGGGGGGCCAGCACCGAACGCAGGGCGCTGGAGGGCAAGGCGACGAAAAACAGGTCGCTGCCTTGGAGCGTGACCTGTAGATCGGTAACCGGTTCGACTTCTGGCCGGATCTTGATGCCTTTGAGGTAACGCGGATTCTCCCGGTTGACCCGGATGGCCTCGGCCTGCTCCGGGTCACGCATCCATTGGCGCACCGCGTGACCATTCTCCGCCAGCAGGTTAGCCACGGCGGTGCCGAAACTCCCGCCTCCCAGGACCGCAATCGGGCGCTGTTCAGTCATATGCAATCCGCTCTTCCATACCAAGTGGCAATGCCGGGCATTATACGGAGCAGCCGGAGCGCGACCAGCCCCGTCCGCAATTACCCATCGCTGTAGGAAGCTGACCACCAATCCCTAGGAAAATGCTGTCAACGTGAATGGAAAAGTCGTTCGGCTCGGTTAACATGCCCGCCATCCTTCTTCTTATCCAAAGGCTGTGCCGTGTCCGTTGGCCCCTCCCGTCCAGGTTCATCCCTGTTATTGGCGCTGATCATCAGCCCGCCAGCGGTGGCCGACGACCTGTTTGTGGATAACCAGCCCCTCCCCCAGGTTCTGACCGCCACGCGCCTGAAACAGTCGCCGGCGGCGGTACCGGGCAGCATGACCGTGCTCGACAGCGAATTAATCAAGGGCAGCGGTGCCCGGGACATCAGCGAACTGTTGCGCCTGGTGCCCGGCATGATGGTCGGCAACCTCAGCGGCAACCAGGCCACGGTCAACTACCACGGCACCAGCGCCAGCGAAGCGCGGCGCATGCAAGTGCTGATCGACGGCCGTTCGGTGTACCGCGCCGGCCTGGCGACGGTGGATTGGAGCGATATACCGGTCGCCATGGAAGACATCGAGCGGATCGAGGTCTTTCGCGGGCCCAACACCGTCAGCTACGGCGCCAACGCCCTGATGGCCGTCGTCAATATCATCACCCGCGCTCCCGCCGACAGCCACGGCACCCGCTTCAAGATGACCCGGGGCCAGAACGGCATCAACGACTGGTACGCCAGCCAAGGCAGTGGCTGGGAAAACGGTGACATGCGACTTTCGCTGTCCGGCCAGGAAGACGACGGCTTCGACAGCGATCGCAACGGCGCCGACTACCGCGACAGCCGGCGCCTGAACCGCTTCAACCTGTCAGTCAGCCAAACCCTGGACGAATACCAGAGCATCGATTGGCAATTGAACGCCAAGGAGGGAACCAATCAGCGGCCCTACACCTATCGCCCAGTATTCGCCGGGATTACCGCGGCTGGGGATAACTCCGACGTCACTGCCAAGGACTACGCCGGTTCGCTGCGCTGGAACCTCGACCTGTCCCCCAATCACAGCCTCTACGTACAGGGCTCGATGCAACACTGGGATCGCCAGCAGACCTGGCGCGCCTGCGATGCCGAGGTGTCGTTCAGCCCGCAGTTGACCGACCTATGGCAGCTCAACCCCAACTATGCCGAGAAACTGGCGCGCAACATTCCGAGTTTCCTGGGCACGGGGGCGCCCGCCGGCACCGCCGAGGAACAGGCGCTGGCCAATCAAGTGCTCGATCAATGGCGCA
>Ga0307412_10000874_pt1 | contig 17340 bp, 12 predicted proteins | sample DK1Cmetagenome_3_FD_203823 | JGI IMG/M metagenome (GOLD analysis project Ga0307412, IMG submission 203823) | Maize rhizosphere microbial communities from greenhouse at UC Davis, California, United States - DK15-C-1 | ecosystem: Host-associated > Plants > Roots > Rhizosphere > Soil | place: USA...
GCGGGCGATACGCAGATCGGCGGCGAAGGCCTCCTCGGCCGCGATCATATCCCAGCCGTCGAGCGCGAGCACCGCGCGCGCGAAATGGCCCTCGGGTTCCGCCGCGACGCGTTCGTTCAACGCAGCCACGGTTCCGGCGCGCGCCGCGCCGATGGCGACACCATGCTCGGCCATCTGCGTTTCGAGCGCCGCCAGCCAGGCCGGATCGGCGGGCGCCTCATCCGCCAGCAGCTTGTTGCGCGCGCGCATCGCCGCTTCGTAGCGGCTGGCGTGGTGGGCGTGGCCGGGATCGATCGCGAGGACAAGGCGATCGAGAAAGCGGCGGCGCCCTTCCGCGCCCTCGGTGAACAGCCGGTCCATCGCCGGGGTGAGCCAGAGCAGCGACAGCCATTCGCTCATCGTCGACGACGCCGAGGCCGCGCCGTTGATCCGTACCTGTCGACGCTCGGCGGCGGCGGGGCTGGTGCCAGTGCCGATCTCGACCGGCCCCTGCGCGGTCTCGACCCGCGTCGCGATGGCGAAGCCGCCGGGGCCGCCTGCGCGCGCCATATCCGCCAGACTCGCGCCACGCAGGCCCCGGCCGGGGCTGAGCAGCGACAGCGCCTCGAGGATGTTGGTCTTGCCCGCGCCATTTTCGCCCGTAAGCACGACGAAGCCCGGGCCGGCATCGATCGTCGCCGTCGGATAGGACCGAAAGTCGGTAAGCATCAGGCGGGTGACGACCATCATCTTCCCTTTCGGCGATTTTGCGGTTGAGGGAAAGCGCCGCCCATGCTCAACCGGCGACGAACTTCGGAAAGGGACGGATGATGCGGCCATCGATGCGGATCGCGCTTGCGCTGCTGGCCGGCACCATCGCGCTTGCCCCGGCGTCGGCAGGGTTGCGCGCGGTCTATATCGATCTGGCGAAATCGAAGCAGTTGCAGATCGAGGTGGCCGATAATGGCGACGCGCGGATCGCCGAAGTGGGCAGCGACGATTACGGCCTGCTGATCGCCGGCGAATTCTACGTCGTCGATGTCGAGCGCGGCGAGGCGACCGTCGCGCGCATCCGCGACGTCGCGGCCGCGATCGACAGCGTCCTGCCGCCGATCTTCAAGGGGCTGTTTGATCAGGGCGGAAAAGCCGCACCGTCGTCGCGCCTGACAATCGAAGCCGGTGAGCCGGGCAGCGCCGGCGGCCGCAACGGCACGGTCTATCATGTCCGCGGGCTCAATGATGTGCAGCCCGACAAGGTTACCGATTATCTGATCAGCAACGATCCCGACCTGAAACCCGTGGGAGTCGCGCTGGAGCAGTTCATGAACGCAGCGATCGTCCCCGCGGCGCCGCTGATCGGCAGCGGCACGCGCGAACTGATCGAGGAAACGCGGGCGATCTTCGCCCTTGGCACCCCGATCGACATTGACGGCCGTTTCCGCCTCAACCTCGTCGCCAAGACCGACATCGTGCCGGCCCGGTTCACGCTGCCCGGCAAGCCGATGAGCGTGGCCGAGCTGGCGGAGGCGATGAAGCAGTCGATGGCGCAGAAGCCTGTGCCTGATGCGCCGCAGCCGAAATAGTCCTGCTCATGCCTCACCCCAGCCTTCGCCGGGGTGACGGCTGTGGGGGACGCATCGGGGGGGGGTGGACGATTGCGGCTCAGGACCGCAGTACGGTTAAACGTGCCGCGTTGCTCGCTCACGGAGCGTGAGATGCCCGCCAATGCGACGCGCGGCCATTTTTCAGGCCGCGCGCCGGATCATTGCGCGATACCGCCCGCGGCAAGGACCGCCAGCGTCAGAATGTCCGAAGCGTTCGATGACATCGTCGCGATCTGCACCGGCTTTTCGAGGCCGACGAGCATCGGCCCGATCATCGAACCCTTGCCCAGTTCGCGCAGCAACTTCGCCGAGATGTTCGCCGATTGCAGCCCCGGCATGACGAGAACATTGGCCGGGCCGGTCAGGCGGTTGAACGGATAGAGTTTCATCACCGCAGGGTTGAGCGCGGCATCAGGCGCCATCTCTCCTTCATATTCGAAGCTGGCGCCACGCTCATCGAGAATCGCCACCGCGCCGCGAACCGTTTCGAGCCAGCTGCCCGGGGGGTTGCCGAAGGTCGAGTAGGACATGAATGCCACGCGCGGTTCGTGCCCCATGCGCCTGGCGACCGCTGCGGTCTGCTGCGCGATATCGGCAAGCTCCTCCGCGCTCGGCCGTTCGGTGACGGTCGTGTCGGCGAGGAAGGTGGTATGGGCCTGACCGACAAAAAGGTGGATACCGCACGGGCGATGGCCCTCGGCAGGATCGATCACCCGGCGGATCTGGCGGAAGGTCTGGCCGTAGGTGCGTGTCGTGCCGGTCACCATCGCATCGGCTTCGCCCAATGCGAGCAGCAGCGAACCGAAGATGTTGCGATCCTGATTGACCAGCACTTCGATCTCGCGGCGCAGATAGCCGCGACGCTTGAGCCGCTCATAGAGATAATCGACCATCCTGGGCACCAGCGGCGAGATGCGGCTATTGTGCAGCTCGTAGCTCTCGGGGTCGTCGACGCCCATCTCGCGCAGCTTGTCAGGCACATCGTCGCGGCCGACGAGTACCGGCGTGCCATAGCCGAGATTCTTGAACTGGATCGCGGCGCGCAGCACCACTTCTTCCTCGGCCTCGGCAAAGACCACGCGCTTGGGATGCGCCTTGGCAGTCTCATAGGCCATCGTCAGCACCGACGTCGTCGGGTTGAGGCGGGCCTTCAGACTTTCGCGATAGGCTTCCATGTCGAGGATCGGCTTGCGCGCCACCCCGGTGTCCATCGCCGCCTGCGCGACCGCCGCGGGGACGATTTCCATCAGGCGCGGATCGAACGGCGCGGGGATGATATAGTCGCGGCCGAAGCGCGGAGCCTCACCACCGTAGGCGGCGGCGACTTCCTCGGGTACCTGCTCGCGCGCCAGCTCCGCCAGGGCGCGAGCGGCGGCGATCTTCATCTCCTGGTTGATACCCGTCGCGCGAACGTCGAGCGCGCCGCGGAAGATGAAGGGGAAGCCGAGGACGTTGTTGACCTGGTTCGGATAGTCTGAACGCCCGGTGGCGACGATTGCATCGGCGCGTACCGCCTTGGCTTCGGGCGGCGTGATCTCCGGATCGGGATTGGCCATGGCGAAGATGACCGGATGCGGCGCCATCGTCTTGACCATCTCAGGGGTCAGCGCGCCCTTGACCGACAAGCCAAGGAAGACATCGGCACCGACCATCGCCTCGGCCAGCGTCCGCTTGTCGGTCTTCGTCGCATGCGCCGATTTCCACTGGTTCATGCCATCGGTGCGGCCCTGGTAGATCACACCTTTCGAATCGCACAACAGCACCTGATCGGCGGGAACGCCGACCGACTTGATCAGTTCGGTGCAGGCCGTCGCCGCGGCGCCCGCGCCGTTGACCACGACATGCATGTCCTTCAGCGCACGGTTGGTGAGGAAGGCGGCGTTGATCAGGCCGGCGGCGGCGATGATCGCGGTGCCGTGCTGATCGTCGTGCATCACCGGAATGTTCATGCGCTCTTTCAGCGCCTGTTCGATGATGAAACATTCGGGGGCCTTGATATCCTCAAGATTGATCCCGCCGAAGGACGGCTCCATCAACGCGACCGCGTTGATGAAGGCCTCGGGGTCCTCGGTATCGAGTTCGATGTCGATCGAATCGACGTCGGCGAAGCGCTTGAACAGGACGGCCTTGCCCTCCATCACCGGCTTCGACGCGAGCGCACCGAGATTGCCGAGGCCGAGAATCGCAGAGCCGTTCGAGATCACCGCGACCAGATTTCCCTTGGCGGTGTAATCATAAGCGGTGGCGGGATCGGCGGCGATCGCGCGCACCGGCACAGCGACGCCGGGCGAATAAGCGAGACTGAGGTCACGTTGGGTCGCCATCGGCTTGGAGGCGATGATCTCGATCTTGCCGGGACGACCGGTCGAATGGAAAAACAGTGCTTCCCGATCGGAAAACTGAACCTTGCTCTCGTCGCTCATCCGAATCCCCCAAGCGCTACCCCGCGCATGATTTGGTCTTCGCTTTTGAGGCATGGCTGAGGCCACGACAAGCCGCTATCAGCCGAAACATGGCAGGACAGGCAAAAAACGCTACGGTAACAGAATCAATGCTGGCGAAGCCGGTGGTCGCGTCGGCACCGACGCCGATGATGGCGCAATATCTTGCGCTCAAGGCGGCGGCGAATGATTGCCTGCTGTTTTACCGCATGGGCGACTTCTTCGAACTGTTCTTCGACGATGCCCGGCTGGCGTCGGCGTGCCTCGACATCGCGTTGACGGCGCGCGGCGAGCATGACGGCGCCCCGATCCCGATGTGCGGCGTGCCGGTCCATGCGGCCGAGGCGTATCTCCAGCGGCTGATCAAGGCGGGGCACAGGGTCGCGATCGCCGAACAGACCGAGAGCCCGGCCGACGCCAAGAAGCGGATGGGATCGAAGGCGCTGGTCAACCGCGCGATCGTCCGCGTCGTCACCGCGGGCACGCTGACCGAGGAGGCACTGCTCGATTCGCGGACGGCCAACTGGCTGGTCGCCGTCGCCAGCGCGGGGCAAGGCAGCGACCGCCAACTCGGGCTCGCCGCGGCCGATATCTCGACCGGACGGTTCGAGATCACCGCACTCGCGCCCCATGCGCTCGACGCCGAACTGGCGCGGCTCGATGCGGCCGAAACGGTGGCGCCGGACGACCTCGACGCAGGGTCCGGACAGGGGCCCCCCGCCAACGCTGTGCTGTGGCCGCGCGAAAATTTCGATTCGGTGAAGGGCGAGGCGCGTCTGAAGGCGTTGCTCGGGGTGGCGACGCTCGACGGCTTCGGAGCATTCAGCCGCGCCGAGCTTGCCGCGGCAGGCGCGCTGATCACCTATCTCGATCGCGCCGGCCAGGGCAACCTTCCCTTCCTCCAGCCACCGCGCCGCCGTGTCGTTTCCGATCATATGATGATCGATGCCGCGACCCGCGAGAGCCTGGAGATCACGCTGACGCAGACCGGCGTGCGCAAGGGCAGCCTTCTCGATTCGGTCGATCGCACGGTCACCGGGGCGGGCGCGCGCCTGCTCGCCGCCGACCTCTCGGCGCCCCTGACCGACCGGGGCATGATCGAGGATCGCCTCGATCTGGTCGGGCTGTTCAGCGGCGATGCTGCGCTGCGCGAGCGACTGCGCAGCAGCCTGCGCGCGCTGCCCGATGTCGGCCGCGCGCTTGGCCGGCTGGTCGCCGGACGCGGAAGCCCCCGCGATCTCGGCCAGCTGCGTGACGGGCTCGACCAGGCGGCGATGCTGCACGCTATGCTGCAGCGAATCGGGCAGCCGCCAGCACTGCTCGGCGCGCTTCTGCCCATCCTTATCGGCCATGCGCAGCTCATCGACCTGCTCAGGCGCGCCCTCATCGCGTCACCACCGATCGACACCGCGCAGGGCGGCTATATCGCCGAGGGCTATGATGTAGCATTGGACGCGCTGCGGGGCCAGGGTGGCGAGGGACGACGCGCGATCGCAGCGCTCGAAGAACGCTATCGCGCGCAGACCGGAATCGCCTCGCTGCGGATCAAGCATAATGGCGTGCTCGGCTATCATATCGAAGTTCAGGCAAAGCATGCCGATCCGCTGATGGCGGTCGATTCGGGGTTCACCCACCGCCAGACGCTCGCCGGCGTGGTCCGCTTCAACGCGCCCGATCTGCATGAACATGCGACGCAGGTCGGCCAGTCGGGTGCGCATGCGCTTGCCGCCGAAGCGGCGCATCTGGAGGAACTGATCAGTGCAGCATTGGCCCGTACCGCGGCGATCGCCGCGACCGCCGACGCGCTCGCGCGGCTCGACGTTGCCTCCGCCCTGGCCGAGCGCAGCGCGGAGGGTGGCTGGACGCGTCCGCACTTCGAAAGCCACAGCTGCTTCGATGTGCGCGGCGGGCGGCATCCAGTCGTCGAAGCGGCGGTCGCCGCGCAGGGCGGCCGTTTCGTCGCCAATGACTGCTGCCTGTCGGAGACGGGCCGGTTGTGGCTGGTGACCGGGCCGAACATGGGCGGCAAATCGACCTTCCTGCGGCAAAATGCCGCGATCGCGATCCTCGCGCAGGCGGGCAGCCCGGTGCCGGCGGAAAGCGCGAAGCTCGGCATCGTCGATCGCCTGTTCAGCCGGGTCGGCGCATCGGACAACCTCGCGCGGGGGCGATCGACCTTCATGGTCGAAATGGTCGAGACCGCAGCAATATTAGCGCAGGCCACCGAACGCAGCTTTGTCATCCTCGACGAGGTCGGCCGCGGCACATCGACCTATGACGGCCTCGCCATCGCCTGGGCCGTGGTCGAGGCGGTGCACGATATCAACCGGTGCCGCTGCCTGTTCGCCACCCATTATCACGAGCTGACCAGGCTTGCCGAAAAGCTCGACGCGCTGTCGCTGCACCATGTCCGCGCACGCGAATGGAAGGGTGAGCTCGTCCTGCTGCACGAACTGGCCGACGGCCCCGCCGACCGCAGCTACGGCATCGCCGTCGCCAAGCTGGCGGGGCTCCCCCCGGTGGTGCTGGGGCGGGCGCGCGACGTGCTCAAGCGGCTCGAGGCCGGGCGCGCGGCGACGGGCGGGCTCGCGGCGGGGCTCGACGACCTGCCGTTATTCGCGGCGGCGGCGGCGATGGAGCAGGAAGCGCCGGCCGACCCGCTGCGTGATGCGGTCGACGCGATCGACGTCGATGCGCTGAGCCCGCGCGAGGCGCTCGATCTCGTCTATCGGCTCAAGCGGATCGCCGGGGAGACGCAGCCGTAAAGCAGCTGGATCGGGCCATGGGCGGCGGCGTGCCGCATTGCGCTTTCGCCTGACACAATCAGGCCCTATGTCCCGGGGATGGCTAACCGTTTCGAGATGCTGCCGCACCGCCGCGCGATTATCGATCGCCGCACTATCGCCGACGCGCTGGACAGTCTTCCGGCCGACAACGCTGCCGCGTTACGTGGCGGCGCGACCGCTATCCTCAAGGTGACGCTCGACGAGGGCCGCCGGGAAATTGCCCGCCGGCTCGCCGCCAACCCCGTTCGCGGGAGCGAGACCGCGTCGGCCTACGCCTTCCTGACCGATCAGATCGTTCGCCTGCTGCACGATTTCACGATCGAGCGGCTCTATCCGATCAACAACCGTTCGGCCGCCGAACGGCTGACGATCATGGCGGTGGGCGGCTATGGCCGGGGCGAGATGGCGCTCGATTCGGATGTCGATATCGCCTTCCTGACCCCCTGGAAACAGACCAGCTGGTCCGAACAGGTCATCGAATCGATGCTCTATTCGATGTGGGATCTCGGGCTGAAGGTCGGCCATTCCAGCCGATCGCTCGACGAGATGGTCCGCATGGCGAAGAGCGATCTCACCATCCGAACCGCGCTGCTCGAAGGCCGCTTCGTCTGGGGCGACGAAGCGCTTTACGACGAAGCGGCGGCGCTGTTCGATCGCGACGTGGTGAGCGGTACGGCGCGGGCCTTCGTCTCCGACAAGCTCGCCGAACGCAACGACCGCCACAAGCGGATGGGCGACAGCCGCTATGTCGTCGAGCCCAATCTGAAGGAGGGCAAGGGCGGCCTGCGTGATCTCCACACGCTCTTCTGGATCGGCAAATATGTCTATCGCGTGCGATCGGTGCCCGAGCTGGTCGACAAGGGACTGCTGACCCGCGCCGAGCTGCGCCAGTTCCAGAAGGCCGAGAACTTCCTGTGGGCGGTGCGCTGCCATCTCCACATCGTCGCGGGCCGCGCCGAGGAGCGGCTGACCTTCGATCTGCAGCCCGAGATCGCGCGGCGCATGCGCTATGCCGAGCGGCCGGGGAAATCGGCGGTCGAACGCTTCATGCAGCATTATTTCCTGATGGCGAAGCAGGTCGGCGATCTGACCGCGATCTTCCTGGCACATATCGACGAGAGCTTTGCCGGGCGGGGACGCCGGTTCGGCCTGCCGAGCCTGCGCCGCCGCCCGACCAAGCTCGACGGGTTCGTGCTCGATCGCGGCCGGCTGGCGATGCCGGCGGACGACTTCTTCGCCGAGGACCCGGTGCGGCTGCTCCAGCTGTTCGCGCTGGCCGACAAGAACAAGCTTGAGATCCATCCGCTGACGATGCGCGCAGCGGGCCGCGATGCCAGGCTGATCGACAATCGCGTCCGCCGCGACCCGCGCGCCAACCTTCTGTTCCTTGATGTGCTGGCGTCGAAGAACGATCCCGAGACGGTGCTGCGCTGGATGAACGAGGCGGGCGTGTTCGGTCGCTTCGTGCCCGATTTCGGCAGGGTCGTGGCGCAGATGCAATTCGACATGTATCACCATTATACGGTCGACGAGCATACGATCCGCGCGATCGGGCTGCTCTCGCAGATCGAGAAGGGCGAGCTGGCCGACGATCATCCGCTGACGTCGAAAGTGGTGCACAATATCGCGTCGCGGCGCGTGCTCTATGTCGCGGTGCTGCTGCACGACATCGCCAAGGGGCGCGGCGGCGACCATAGCGTGTTGGGCGCCGAGCTGGCTGAACGGCTCTGCCCGCGCTTCGGCCTGACCCCCGCCGAGACCGAGACGGTCGCCTGGCTCGTCCGCTACCATCTGATCCTGTCGGATACCGCATTCCGCCGCGACCTTTCGGATTTCAAGACGATCCTCGATTTCGCCGAAAGGGTGCAGAGCCCCGAACGGCTCCGCCTGCTGCTCTGCCTGACCGTCGTCGATATCCGCGCGGTCGGCCCGGGCGTGTGGAACAGCTGGAAGCGCCAGCTGCTCGCCAACCTCTACGAAGCGGCGGAGGAGGTGCTGCGGCTCGGCCACAAGCAGACCGGACGGCGTGAGCGGATCACGGGCAAACATGCCCAGCTGCGTGACCGCCTCGGCTGGGATCAGGCGCGCTTCGACACCTATGTCACTCGCTTCCCCGAGGCCTACTGGATCGCCGAAAGCGTCGACATCCTAGAGCGCAACGCGCGGCTGATCGAATCCGCCGATGCCGAGCAGAGGCCGCTGTCGATCGTAACCTCGCCCGATCCCGAGCGCGGCGCGACCCTCGTCACCATCTATGCGGGCGATCACCCCGGGCTGTTCTACCGCATCGCGGGCGCGATCCACCTCGCGGGCGCCAACATCATCGACGCGCGCGTCCACACCACGCGCGACGGGATGGCGATCGACAATCTGCTGGTGCAGGATCCGTTCGGCCAGCCGTTCGACGACGAGCAGCGGATGAAGCGGCTCGCCATCGCGATCGAGGATTCGCTGGCGAACCGCAACCGCATGGCCGACAAGCTGGCCGCAAAGCTGCCCGCCCGCCCGCGCGCCGACGCCTTCTCGATCGAGCCCGCGGCACTGATCGATAACCGCGCGTCGAATCGCTATACCGTGATCGAGGTCAATGCCCGCGATCGCCCGGCGCTGCTCTATGCGCTCGCCCATGCACTGTTCCAGGCGAAGGTGATGATCCACAGCGCGCATATCGCGACCTATGGCGAACGCGCGGTGGACGTGTTCTATGTCGCCGATCTGACCGGCGACAAGATCACCAGCGGCGCGCGGCTGAAGACGCTCGAACGGCTGGTCGTCGACGCGGCGGGAGGCGGCGGCGGCGCCCGCAAGGCGGCCTGACAGAAGAAGGGATTGCGCATGGGCGTTCTCGGCATAGGCGGGTTGTTCTTCCGGGCGAAGGACCCCGATGCGCTCAACGCTTGGTATCGCGATCATCTCGGCGTCGGCGCGGGCTGCAATGCCGAGGGGACGGGCGATCCCGACGACTGGTACTGGCAGGTGCAGGGCGGGCCGGTCGTGTTCGCCCCGTTCAAGGCGAGCACCGACTATTTCGCCGCCGACAAGCAGTTCATGATCAACCTGCGTGTGGAGGGAATCGACGCGTTGATCGCCTCGCTCAGCGCCGCGGGCGTTGCGGTCGAAACCCGTGCCGAATGGGACGACCCCACAACGGGCCGATTCGCCCGCATCCATGATCCCGAGGGCAACGCGATCGAGCTGTGGCAACCTCCGCTCTGAGACCGTCAGCCTCCATATCGCCGCTATCGCGAATCGCGCACGCCGCTCTCGCGAGCGTCGCGCTTGCCGGACTGGTCATGAATTACGCGATCGGCATCCACAGTCTGGACGACGTCCCGTGGCGGACGATCCGCTTCATCAGCTTCTTCACCATCCTCAGCAACATGCTCGTCCTGACCGCCAGCCTGGGCATCGCGATGGGATCAGGGCGGCTGCACGCCTGGGCCAACAAGCCCGGCACGCGGGGCGCGATCACGGTCTATATCCTGGTGGTCGCGATCATCTTCCACCTGCTGCTGTCGCACATGGTGCATCCCTCGCCGCTAGGCCATTGGGGCAATCGCCTGGCGCATCAGTTCGTCCCGTTCCTGTGGGTAGCCTGCTGGCTGGGCTTCGCGCCGCACGGGGGGATTGATGGCCGGGCACCGATCCGCTGGCTGGGCTATCCCGGAGCCTTCGGGGGATGGACATTGATCCATGGCGCGGAAAGCCAATGGTATCCCTACCCGTTCCTGAACGTGATCCATCTGGGCTGGATATTCACCCTGCGCAACATGGCGCTGATCGCGCTGTTCTTTGTGGCGCTCGGCTATCTGATCCGGTGGATCGACGGGCGACTCGCGCGCTGGCGGCCGACCCGCGGCTGATTTGAACCACCCCCCTCGAAAGGGAGGGGGGTGATTCTCTGTCTTATTTCGGCGCGAGCACCATCAGCATCTGACGGCCTTCCATGCGCGGGAATTGCTCGACCTTGGCGGTCTCGATCATGTCCGCCTGGACGCGCTGGAGCACCTGCATGCCGAGTTGGCCATGGGCGAGTTCACGGCCGCGGAAACGCAGTGTGACCTTCACCTTGTCGCCTTCGTCGATGAACTCATGCACCTTCTTCATCTTGGTGTCATAATCATGATCATCGATGTTCGGACGCATCTTGATCTCCTTGATCTCCTGCGTCTTCTGGCTCTTGCGGGCGAGGTTCGCCTTTTTCTGGGCCTCATATTTGAACTTGCCGACGTCAAGGAACTTGGCGACGGGCGGATCGGCGTTCGGCGACACCTCGACCAGATCGAGCCCGACCTCCTGGGCCTGCTCCATCGCTTCACGCGTATACATCACGCCCAGATTCTCGCCGTTCTCGTCGATCACCCGAACCTTCTGGCTCTGGATAAACTCATTATAGCGAGGGCCGTTAAGTGGCATTGGCTGCTGCCCGAGCGGGCGGCGCATCATGGGGGGACGTATAGAAGCTTCTCCTGTCGCGGTTGAATCAGGCGCGCGATATAAGCGTTCGGCGCGCGATTTGGAAGGCATGCCGGCGCGGTCATCGCGGTTTATCTTCAATTGTGGCGGCGGCGCTTCACCGCTTGAGGCCGAAGCCTCCCACCGGCTCGGTTTCGGTATGGCTTTCGAACCCCGCGATCATCGGCCGACCCTTCGCGATCGCCGCCTGCACCGCGGGCAGTTTGAGCGAGGCGGCGTGGCTTTCCTTCGAGTCCCAGACCTCAGTGATCCAGATCGCGTTCTCGTCCTTGAGATCCTTCGCGACGATGTAGCTCAGGCAGCCCGGCATCGCGCCTGTGCCTTCGAGCAGGATCGCGATGAGAGCATCGCGCTTGCCCGGCGTGGCGATCATCTTGCCCATCAGGCCATATATCGGCTCGTCTCCGGTTGCGGCGGTGGCGGGGAGGGTGAAGGCGGCGGTAGCGGCGAGGCCGGTCGCCATCAGGGTGCGGCGGGTGAGATCGTCCATAATTTTCCCTTACCGATCCTCGCCCGCCAGGGGGAGGATGTAGGTTAGCGCAGATCCGGCGGCGTGGCCTCCGCCACCAGCGTGGCGATCGCGTCGTCGAGCGACTGGAAGCTCTGCCCCTGATCGCCGAGACGGCGGACGGCGACGGTGCCTTCCTCGGCCTCGCGCTTGCCGACGACCAGCAGCGCGGGAACCTTCGCCAGCGAATGTTCGCGCACCTTGTAGTTGATCTTCTCGTTGCGCAGATCGCTCTCGACGCGGATGCCGGCCGCCTCAAGCTTGCGCACCACCTCGCGCGCATAATCGTCGGCATCGGAGACGATCGTCGCGACGACGGCCTGCACCGGTGCGAGCCACATCGGGAAGCGCCCGGCGTGATGCTCGATCAATATGCCGATAAAGCGCTCGAACGTGCCGAGGATCGCGCGGTGGAGCATCACCGGGCGATGCCGCTCGCCATCGTCGCCGACATAGGAGGCGTCGAGCCGCTCAGGCAGGACGCGATCCGACTGGATCGTGCCGACCTGCCAGGTACGGCCGATCGCGTCGGTCAGGTGGAATTCGAGCTTCGGCGCGTAGAAGGCACCCTCGCCCGGAAGCTCCTCGAACTTCGCCTTGATCGCGTCGCTGAGGCTGGAAGCGAACACCGCCTCGCGCAGTTCACGCTCGGCCTTGTCCCACATCTCGTCGGAGCCGAAGCGCTTCTCGGGCCGCAGCGCGAGCTTGACGGCATAATCCTCGAAGCCGAGATCGCGATAGACGAGGTCGAGCAGTTCGCAGAACTTGCGCACCTCCTCGACCAGCTGATCCTCGCGCACGAAGATATGCGCGTCGTCCTGGGTGAACTGGCGGACGCGCATGATGCCGTGGAGCGCGCCATGCGGTTCGTTGCGGTGGCAGCAGCCGAATTCGGCCATGCGGATCGGCAGGTCGCGATAGCTCTTGATCCCCTGCTTGAAGATCAGGACGTGCGCCGGGCAATTCATCGGCTTGAGCGCCATCAGATCGCCCTTCCCCGACAATACCGGACCCTCTTCCTCGGCATTGGGAATCTCGTCGGGGACGACGAACATATTCTCGCGATATTTGCCCCAATGGCCCGACTGCTCCCATTGGCGCGCGTCCATCAGCTGGGGGGTCTTGACCTCCTGATAGTCGGCGGCGTCGAGGCGGCGGCGCATATAGGATTCGAGCGCGCGCCACAGGCGGAAGCCCTTCGGGTGCCAGAAAACCGAGCCCTGCGCTTCCGACTGGAGGTGGAACAAATCCATCTCCTGCGCGAGCTTGCGATGGTCGCGCTTGGCGGCCTCCTCGAGCATCGTCAGATGCGCATCGAGCTGCTTCTTGTTGAGCCAGCCGGTGCCATAGACGCGGCTGAGCATCGCGTTGTTCTGGTCACCGCGCCAATAGGCGCCGGAGACGCGGGTCAGCTTGAACGCCTGCGGATCGAGCTTGCCCGTCGAGGGCAGATGCGGCCCGCGGCACATGTCGAGCCAGTCTTCACCCGACCAGTAAACCGTCAGCGGCTCGTCACCCGGCAGCTCGGCGGCCCATTCGGCCTTGAAGCTTTCGCCCTGCTGCTTCCAGCGCGAGATGAGCTGGGCACGATCCCACACTTCGCGGCGGAGCGGCTTGTTGGCGGCGATGATCTTGCGCATCTCCGCCTCGATCGCGGGCAGATCCTCCTCGGTAAAGGGGCGATCTTTGGGCGCGAAATCATAATAGAAGCCGTCGTCGGTCGAGGGACCGAAGGTGATCTGCGTCCCCGGGAACAGGCTCTGCACCGCTTCCGCCAGAACATGGGCATAATCATGCCGGGCGAGTTCGAGCGCATCGGCCTCGTCGCGCGCCGTCACCAGCGCAAGGCTCGAATCCTTTTCCAGCGGCCGCCCGAGATCGCGCAGTTCGCCATCGACCCGCGCGGCGATCGCCGCCTTCGCCAGCCCCGGCCCGATCGCCGCGGCGATATCATAGGGGGTAGTGCCCGTCTTCACGTCGCGCACCGAGCCGTCGGGAAGCGTGATGTGAATTAGATCGGACATGATGAAAAAGGCATTCCTTCTAGGTTTGAAGAGCGCGGCTTATGCCCGCGAACGGGGCGATCGGGCAAGGGCGGTGTCATATGGACTCGGCCCGTCCAATTTCCCTTGACGTTACGCTCCTCAAACGGTTCCTTGCTATCCAAGGGCAAGGGGGAAGCATGATGGACGAGACGACACCGGGCGGCAGCGCGTTCGAGTTCACCGGCACCTGGCGCGAATTCGCGCCGATCGCCTTCACCAACCTGCTGCTGACGATCGTCACGCTTGGCATCTACCGCTTCTGGGCGAAGACGCGCGAGCGACGTTATTTGTGGAGCCGGACCAACTTCATCGACGACCCTCTGGAATGGACGGGTACGGGCAAGGAGTTGCTGATCGGGTTTCTGATCGCGGTGCCGCTGTTCGGCATTCCGCTGATTGCGTTGCAGATCTTAGTGCAATCGCTGATGATCCGCGGCGAAGTCGCATTCGCCAACCTGCTGTCATTGTGCTCCACTTTGCTCCTGCTCTACGTAGTAGGGCTCGCCCGATTCAGGGCTCTACGCTACCGGCTAAGCCGCACCTATTGGCATGGTATCCGAGGCGGCAGCGATGAGCGGGGCTATGTCTACGGTTGGTCATTTCTCTGGCGCACAATGGTCGGCGGCGCCGTGTTCGGGCTGCTGCTGCCATGGGCAATGACCGAAAACTGGAACATGCGCTGGAATAGCATGACCTTCGGCCCGCAGAATTTCACGTCGGGCGCAGAGGCAGGGCCGGTGCTCAGGCGTCTCCTGCTTTGCTACGGGATTGGTATCGGCGGCATGATCCTGTTGGCGATCGTGGGCAGCTCGATCAGTCGTGAGATGCAGCCGCTCTTCGGCATACCGGCGCTGATCGTCGTGTTCGGCACGCTCGCCGTTCTGGTCATCTCATATTATGCTGCCTTCATGCGGCAAGCGATCGGCAACATGACGCTCAATCGGATCGAGTTCCATTTTTCCGCTCGGACATGGGATGTGTTCAAGCTACTGCTGGGCGACCTCGGCCTGTTGATCGTGACACTGGGGCTGGGCTTCGTTTTCATTGGTTACCGGCACTGGTCCTTTCTTGCGTACCACCTTGAAGCGTCGGGCGAAGTGACGTTGTCTGAGCTCACCCAATCGACAACCGACTCACCCAAACAAGGTGAAGGATTGCTGGATGCCTTCGACGTCGGCGCCTTCTGACGACGGCGTTGCAGGCTGGCTCCATGACGGCCAGACCGCGCTGAGGCACGACGTTCGCGTAGCTATCGAAGACGACATGCTCGTCATCATTGGCCTGCCACCCATTCCGATCGGCTTGATCGAGCGGGCGGACCCTTTGCGTGCCGAGTTCACCCGTCGCGACCTACCGGGCTGGCGTCTTGGCTTTGAAAAACTGCCCGGTGCGTTGCCCGGACTGCCGGAGGCAGCGCCCTTCGGCGGTTTCATCGACAGGTTGGGACTTTGGCGGGCCGCGCTCGTCTGCCTGGCCCTGTCCGCGATCGGACTTACGGCCTTAACCCAAGGTCTTTCGATCGTCGCCCGGTTGGTACCCTATAGCTGGGAGCAGCGGCTCGGCAACACGATGACCGGGGACTTCGGTGAGGCGGCGTGCGTTGCGCCCGCCGGGCAACAGGCACTTAATAGCCTGGCGCGCCGCCTGTCCCCCAACGCAAGGCCCGTCCGCGTCCGCGTCATCAAAATGTCCGACGCCAACGCTGTGGCGTTACCGGGCGGACAGATACTGATATTCGACAAGCTCATCGAGGAAGCACAATCGCCCGACGAGATCGCGGGGGTGCTGGCGCACGAGATCGGCCATGTCGAGCATCGTCATGTGATGACAATGCTGTTGCGCCGCTTCGGTCTTGGCATGCTGCTCGGTTCGGCGGACTATTCGAGCCAATACGCCCAGGCGCTGCTCGATCTTCAATATAGCAGGTCGGCCGAGCACGAAGCCGACGACTACTCGCTGAAGCGCCTGGCATCCGCGCATATCAGCGCCGCCGCCACGGCTGCGTTATTCGACCGCTTTGCCGCGCGCGAAAAGGGCGATCCCGCATTCATGTCCTATCTCGGAAGCCATCCTCCCTCCGCCGAACGCCGGGCGCAGTTCATCGCGGCAGCCCGCCATTCGCGTGGAAACCGCCCGTCCCTCGATACGGCGGAATGGCGAGCCATAAGATCGATCTGTGCGGTACGGCGACCTGGTGAATAGAGGATGTTCGCGCTCTGGCCGCTGGGGTAAAAGCCCCTCATGACCGCCTTTCTCGTCCGCCCTGACAAGCCCGCCATCGCCTATAAATATCGCCCCGGACGGGGCCCGACGATCGTGTTCCTGCCCGGCTACCGATCCGACATGGAGGGCGGGAAGGCGGTCGCGCTCGATGCCTGGGCGGGGCGCGAGGGGCGGGCGATGCTGCGGCTCGACTATAGCGGCTGCGGCGCGAGCGAGGGTTGTTTCGAAGACGGCACGCTGGCGATGTGGCGCGACGACGTACTCGATCTGATCGATGCCTTCGTGCCGTCGGGGCCAATCATCATCGTCGGATCGTCGATGGGCGGCTGGCTCGCGCTGCTCGTGGCGCTGCGGCTGGGTGCGCGGGTGCAAGCGCTGGTCGGCATCGCCGCCGCGCCCGACTTCACCGACTGGGACTCCTCCGAGGCCAAGATCGAGGCGCTGCGCCGCGACGGCCGCTTCGAGGAGCCGAGCGACTATGGCGACGAACCCGATGTCCTCACGCTCGGCTTCTGGGAATCGGGGCAGGCCCATCTGCTGCTGGGCGGTGAGATCGCCTATGATGGCCCCGTGCGCCTTTTGCAGGGGCAACAGGACAGCGTCGTTCCGGTCTCAATCGCGCTGCGCCTCAGCCGTGCGCTTCGTTCAGCCGATGTGCAGACGATCCTCGTCAAGGACGGCGACCATCGATTGTCGCGTGAGCAGGACATCGCCCTGCTGATCGCGACGATCGCACCCTTGGTGGACCAGTAATGCTCTTTCTGCTTGCTCTCCTTGCCGCCGGACCGGCGCCATTCCCCGACGATCCGACGCTCGGGCCGAGGGCGCGTGCGCCGAAATATGTGGCGCCTGCCCCCGCCCCCGCCGCCCCGCCACCGATCAGCACTCCACAAGCCTGCACCGCATTGGTGAAGAGCGACCCGGCGAAGGCGGAGGAGACCGCCACCGCATGGCGCAACGCCGGCGGCGGCATAGCCGCGCGCGCCTGTCTTGGCGTCGCGCAGTTCGCGCAGGACAAGGCGGCGCTTGCCGCGACGACGTTCGAACTGGCGGCGCGCGATGCGCAGATCGCCGATAATCGCGAGGCGCTGATCCTGTGGATGCAGGCGGGCAATGCCGCGCTTGCCGCCGATGAGCCGGTGCGCGCGCGAACCGCGCTCGACCGCGCGCTCGCCATGCCCGGCCTGTCGGACGAGATGAAGGGCGAGGTCTATCTCGATCGCGCGCGCGCCAATGTCGCCGCCAACGATGCCGCCGCCGCGCGCGGCGACCTCGAAC
>Ga0307412_10000875_pt1 | contig 17326 bp, 15 predicted proteins | sample DK1Cmetagenome_3_FD_203823 | JGI IMG/M metagenome (GOLD analysis project Ga0307412, IMG submission 203823) | Maize rhizosphere microbial communities from greenhouse at UC Davis, California, United States - DK15-C-1 | ecosystem: Host-associated > Plants > Roots > Rhizosphere > Soil | place: USA...
CATCATAGTAACAGAAAAATCCTTCACTTTAGTATAACGCTAAGGGACTCCTGTGGCTTTTTAAAGACTACTATCCGAAGTTTGCGGTTATACTGAATTTATAAATTGATACAATAACTTGCGGCTGTAAAAATACCTGTCCGCTTAGAGAAGATTGTTTTGTCTGTTAACGGATTCCACAAAAAAATAAATGAGTGTAGGAATAGTTGTGCTCAAAAATGAATAAAGTGCTCTCACTCATTTCATTTTTTTGCGTGAAAGATTTGGATTTCAACATAGAAGGAGTCCCCTGGACGAGGAGAGGGGAAAACAAAACGCTTATTTTTAGATGCTAGTAAATTGGGTGTATTGAACTCTGGCCCTGCCTTCAAAGTGTTGAAAAGTGAAATATGCCTTTCTGTTTTTCCTATTATCTTTGCCGAGGCATACATTCTAAATCATTCTGCCAGTCCAAAGCGGAACTAATACGTATTTTTTAACATGAGCAGCTTCCTGTATGGGGTAGATTTTGGAACCACAAATTCTGTATTATCGATTTATGATGAAAACAGAAAGGAAATCATTCACACCATACGAGTGCCTTCGCTTATTTATTTCCCCGAAAACTCAGGCAGTAAATCCCATGTAATAGGAGAGCAGGCTATTGCAGCCTACCTTGAGGACGGAATGCATGGAAGATTTATAAAATCTGTCAAACAGATTTTGTCAAGATCCAGCTTTATCGAAACAAGAATACAAGGAAAAAGATATAACGCATCAGACCTGGTGGCTCTTATCATTAAAGCCCTGAAAGCTAAAGCCGATGAGATTACAGGGGTTGATTGTACAAAAGCTGTTATTGGCCGGCCGGTATTTTTTGATGATGAGAATGCATCGAAGGATACACTGGCACAAACACGGCTTAGCACGGCGGTTCAAAAGGCTGGCTTTACTGATGTACGGTTTCAGTTCGAACCCGTAGGAGCCGCATTTGCCTACGAAAGAACCATGTGTAAGCGGGAAAGAGTATTGGTGGCAGATTTGGGCGGCGGGACTACAGACTTCACTTACCTTGAGCTTGACCCTGAGAGAGCCAGCGCCAAAGATCGCAAAAGCGACATGATTGCCAGTGGAGGTATTTACATTGGAGGCGACAGCTTTGATTCTGCTTTTATGTGGAATAAAGGCACGCCCTACTTTGGCAAAGATACCTTATATGAGGCGACGCCAGGAAAGGTACTGAAAGTGCCGATGTCGCTTTTCGAAAATATCTGCTCATGGGACAAGATGAACTTCTTCAACAGCCTTAGGATAAAGAGGAATATGGAGGAATATTATCATTACTCCAAAAACGATCGCAAATTCAAGAATCTCCTTACACTGATTGATAATAATTTAGGCTACTCGGTATTTCAAGCAATTGAAAAAACAAAGATCGGCCTGTCACAGCTGGATGTTTGCAGCTTTCAATATTCTAACATGGAAATTGAGATTGATGAAGAAATATCGATTGATGCCTATAATGATGTAATTCTCAAGGATATTCATAAAATTTCAGCTTATTTGGATAAGTTTCTGGCTAGCAATAACATTCAGGTTGTGGATATTGATAGTATTTTTCTTACAGGTGGATCTTCAATGGTTAGGGCCATAAAGGATCTTTTTCAAAAGAAATTCCCTTATAGTAAAATAAATACCGGAGAAAACTTTACCAGTGTGGCTCAGGGGCTAGCCTATAGCGGTTATTTATTCGAGTAGTTTTTTTCCTCTGAGCAAACGCTTCATTCTTACATATAACTCGCCTTTCCTCGTACTTCTAACTTATTCTTGCGAGTAAAATCTATGCTTTTCTGCCTGGATTATTATTGTTGCCCGACATTGTAATCTTTGTCGTTTAATGTAATTCTGGTGGACATTCGAAATGTTATAGCAAGTTATTTTTAAATATTTTACTAATCAGTTTAATATTTTAATTTTGGCAAAGGCGTTCTTTTAGCCAATAATAGCACAACCTAAAATCAGTAATGAAACGAATTATCACTTGCAGTGACGGTACCTGGAACAAACCCGGAACCAAAGATAGGGGACAAGAAGTATGTACCAACGTTGAGAAAATGTTCAATAGTATTTGCCCCCTTGGTCTTGATAGAAGCACAGGGCAGGAAATCATCCAGGTAAAAGCCTATGATGAGGGTGTCGGTACGGGTTACAGTACATTCGACCGCCTTACGGGCGGTATTACCGGTGCAGGAATTGATAAAAATATTAAAGATATGTATGCCTTCATCTGCCTTAACTATAAGCCAGGGGATGAAATATATCTTTATGGTTTCTCAAGGGGGGCATACACAGCACGAAGTATTGCCGGCTTTATCAGAAATTGCGGACTACTGGCTCCTCAATATATTCATCTTGTTGATAAAGCCTATAATCTTTATCGTGACCGCAATGATTACAGCAGCCCCGAATCTGATATGATGTCCTCCTGGAGGAGAAACTACTGCGTAGAGGAAAATACTTCTATTCATTTTATAGGAGTATGGGATACCGTAGGCAGTTTAGGCTTACCATTGCCTTTTTACAAGAGCCTGAATAATTTGAAGTACAGATTTCATGATCACAGGCTAAGCAGTTTAGTTCGTCACGCTTACCACGCACTTGCTCTTGATGAGCGCCGGAAGCTTTTCAGCCCCACGCTCTGGGAAAAAAGTAAAACAGTTTTGGATGATAAGAACCATCCTCAAAAGATGGAACAGAGATGGTTTGTAGGTGCACACTCCAATATCGGCGGCGGTTATATCGATTGCGGCTTGAGTGATATTGCACTAAACTGGCTAATAAAAAAGGCGGAAGATGCCGGCCTTTGTTTTCATAATCCATTGAAGATAGAAATACAGGAAGACTACAAGGGAGAGTTGCGTAATTCCTATACGTCGAGGTATTGGCTATGGCGCCCCGTATGGAGAAATGTGGATATAAATAACCCGGTTTATAATCAGACGATTGATGAGAGTGTAGGAAAACGTTACAGGGAATTTAAGGATTACCGGCCTGGCAATCTGAATGGGCTATCGGATTTTATTTAAGGCGACCCATTCACTCATTATTCATTTACTCATTTATTCATTCTCATTCATAACTTCAAACAATCATGATTAAACAACATTATCTCAAGGAGATCAACATCGCCGGCCCACAGCAAAAAAACGGAGCCAACAACAAAAAAGAAGTAATCAAAATTCAATCCTGGCTTAACCTTTTTGCCGTAATTCAGCCAGGAGGTGGCACAGCCACAGGAATTGATGGAGATTTTGGGCCTTCGACGGAAGCCGCTGTAAAGAATTTTCAGAAGGCCAAAGGATTAGCTCCAACAGGAATTGTAGACGCTGCACTTTTCGCCCAACTGGTTCAGCCGCTGACTCAGGCATTTTCAACAACATCGTCCTCAAATAATTTGCGTCAACTTGTGGTAGAAACGGCCACCAGGCATTTAAATGCTCATGCGTTTGAACTCGTAATCAATAAGCAGGCAAATAGTGGACCCTGGGTTAGGAGCTACATGGATGGTAATGAAGGAGATGAATGGTATTGGTGCATGGGATTTGTGCAGACCATTATTGACCAGGCCGCTTCGACCTTGTCTAAGAATTTTAAAACCTTGATGCCGCCTACTTATAGTTGCGATATTGTAGCTACAGCAGGCATACAGAAAAAATTGCTCATAAAGAATTCAGCTATCAGATTAAACCCATCGCAGGTAAAACCCGGAGATGTTTTTTTACTACAAAAGTCTGCAAACGACTGGTATCATACTGGCATTGTAACTGCGGTTGCGGGAGATGTGTTCGAGACCATTGAAGGAAATACTAATACAGATGGCTCTCATAACGGAAACGGCGTATATAAACGGACCCGAAATTTCAGGAAGCAACTGATTGATGTTTTCTCCATACAACCATTAGTATAATGGGTAATGATGTTTTTTATTTTATAACGGTGGTCTTTTAACTAAGAAAAAGTTATTGCATTAATTAATAGTATCGTTTTAAAATAAGAAAACCCTGTTGCTTTATACAATCAGGGTTTTCTTATTTGTGAGGCTCGGTAATTTATTTGCTTACCAGAGCAATTGAAGCGGATTCAAGTCCCTTTGATTCCGCTTTTAGTTTAATGGTTCCTGCCTGGCCGGATTTTCCACGAATAATAACCAGACACAATCCGTTGAAGGCATCGCGTTCAGGAGATGCAAATGACACAAGATTAGTGGCGTCGCCATTGTCTGTTGCTACAATTTCGCCCGGGCCTTCTAACGAAAACTTGATCGGATTTTTAGCCTGAGGAATGATTTTGCCGTTTTTGTCGGTTATCCGCAGAGTAACAAATGAAAGGTCTTTTCCATCAGCTTCAAACACCTGCCGATCCGCAGAAAGCTCCAGTTTTTCAGGCTCTTCCGTAGTTCTTACAACATCTTCCGCCCATTTTTTGCCACCTTTATAAGCCACAACCTTAAGTTCTCCGGGGGTGTATTTCACATCGTCCCAACGTAAACGATATTCATAAGCGCCTTTTTTCTTACGTCCTAATGATTTACCATTAAGGAAAAGCTCAGCTTCATCGCCTGAAGTAAATACATGTACCGGCGTAACCTGCCCAAGGCGGCCAGGCCAGTTCCAATGCGGAAGAATGTGCGCCATGGGCTGTTCAGGGCGCCAGTACGACTGGTATAAATAGAAGCGGTCTTTTTTGAAGCCAGCTAAATCGATCACCCCGAAATAAGAACTACGCGACAAGTAATAAGGAGTAGGTTCTCCGAGATAGTCCCAGCCACTCCAAACAAACCCTCCAGCCACATAGGGATGTTGAGCCAGCGTGGCAAAAACCTTATCCGCAGATGAACCAAAATCTACCGAATGAAGTTCATAAGCACTTACCTGTTGTGTTTTAGAGTCTCCACCAACTCCCTCTTTTACAGGCCCGCTATTTTCGCTGATTACAGGGAACATGTACTCTCCACGGCTACTTATTGCGGCTGCATTTTCGCTACTCAAAATCATTTTTTGAGGGAATTTGCTTTGAAATTTTGGAAATAGGGGAGGGGTAGTAATACCTTTCAGCCCGGCGTAAGCTTCCCCATGCCGAATTCCTTCGCCTTGATAGTTAAGGCTGATTACATCCACAACTCCTGGCAATGGCATATCGGGCTTTGCATAATTCATTGCAACCGTAGTGGGGCGTGTAGGGTCTTCATTTTTTGTAATATCATGCAGTTTTTTTGCTAGTGCAGCACCTTCCTCGCCGGTATATTGCTCACCAACTTCATTACCGAAACTCCATATAATTACCGAAGGGTGGTTGCGGTCTCTGCGAATCAATGCACGCAAGTCTTGTTCGTACCAATCATTAAAAACGAGGTGGAAATCATGAGGGCTTTTCTTCAATTGCCATGAGTCGTAAATTTCATTTATCACTAAAAAGCCCATTCGGTCTGTCAGCTCAAGCAACTCGGGTGCCGGAGGGTTGTGCGACATGCGGATGGCATTGCAACCCATTTCGCGCAGCAATTCAAGCTGGCGTTCTGCCGCCCGAACGTTAAATGCAGCGCCCAAAGCACCTAAGTCATGATGCTGATTTGCACCTTTGATATGGATGTGTTCTCCGTTAACAATTAGTCCCTTGTTTTCATCAAAACGAACATCGCGAATGCCAAATACTGTTTCATAGCTATCCAGAAGCTGCCCATTGGAGGAAACTGTGGTAACCGCCACATAGCGGTTAGGGTTCTGGCTCGGGGCCGGCCCCCATAATTGAGGATTGGCAATTGTGGCCGAGCCAGTTAGCGTATCACTCGCCCCCGCTTTTATTGCAGATTTTATAGCGTTGATTTTTGCGGCTGGTTTGCCCGCTTTCTTCCCCTTTGAATCCAAAATATAGATTTCTGTAGTAACATCGTAGCTGCCAGAACTATTGGAATTATTTTCAATAGCCACCTGTAAAACAACTTTTGCACTTGCTTTAGACACATTCTCTGTTTTTACAAAAGTGCCCCATTGACTAACGTGTACAGGATCCGTTTTCGTTAACCAGATATTGCGATAAATTCCTCCTCCGGGGTACCATCTGGAAGAGCTGAGTGGATTGTCAACCCTAATTGCCAGCTGATTTTTTCCGCCGCGAATTATATAAGGGCTTAAGTCAACCCTCCATGAAGTATAGCCATAGGGCCAGCCACCCACTAATTTTCCATTAAGCCAAACCATTGCATAGGACATCGCACCCTCCACATCAAGGAAAATATTTTTACCAGCATCAGATTGAGGGATATTTAATGTTTTTCGGTACCATGCTACACCCTGGCTAGGCAGCCTTCCCATCCCTCCACCAATTTCTGTATTCCAGCCCGCGTAGAAAGGCCCTTTAATCGCCCAATCGTGCGGAAGCGTTATATTCTCCCAGGAGCTATCGTCAAAGCCCGGCTGAACAAATGGGAAAGTATTTCCAGGATTGCCTTCAGGGCGTTTGTGCCTTTTTGCAGGGTCTTTAATAAAGGAATTGCCTGTTGGTAAAATCCAATGTTTTAAAACAGTACGGTTTGCCATTATTTTAACTGCTTCTGTAGGCTTTGCGTCTGCCGGCTTATCATCTCTGGTGTCCTTAATTTCAGGCCTTACATCATAAATAAGAGTATCCGCACTGGCAATGGTTTTATACTTGTAAAATTTCCACCCTTCGTTTATGGATATGCGCTGGCGAGGTTGATCCTGTCCCTGGGATTGTAGCGCAATTAAGAGGGTAACGCTTATGAGTATGTGCCGTTTCTGAAGGCTTGTAGATAAGTAATTAAAAGCGGTTTTTATCATAAATGTGTGTATGGGTTAGAAGTCTGGTCGTATACTAATTGTCTGTTGAGGATAACAGTTGGGCGTAAAGATGAACTGATCTCAAAGAAAAAAGTAGCAGAAACTATTCAATTGTATAATACAAATGTTTAATTTCTACTGTATGCCGGAGTTTTGTACATTTATTTAGTTAACCATTGTCGGGTTCTATACTGGCACTGCTGTCTTGCTCATTTTGCCATGCGTGCGCTAGCAAAACGCATTCAAAGATTACATTTTGTGTTAATGATATTAAGTGATTAAGGAAACTAAAGAATCTTACTAATTCATTTTTTTAGAAGCCGCATCTGGTTGGCGCTAACTACAATCTTCTTTCTTAAAACTTTGTTCCTTATAGTTTTTTGCAATGATTAATATTATTTCGTGTAAAAATAAACAACTTTCGTCATGTAAATCCTTTAGTTGGTGTAAATAATTTGGCATTAGACACTTATCTCCGTAAATTTATAGAATGTACAATAATTTCATGTTCATGACCCGACCTTTATTCTTATTACTTGTAATTGTGTCTTTCGCATTTTCCTGCAAGAAGAATGCTGTAGATCCTGATGCTTCTTTTTCATGCCAAGTAGATGGTAAACTTTGGAATCCATATTCAAATGATTTTAAGGCTCCGGAGATTAGATGTGAAATTGGTAAGAATTATAGCGATCTTTTTATAAATGCCCGTAATACTTCTTCAGGAGAAAGTATTAATCTAATTGTTTCACCTCCGGATTCCACCTTCCGCGTAGGGAAATATGAGCTTAATAGTGATAGATACATGGTTGGTAGCATGTGGAAAGGGCAAAAAGATTTTACAACCAGTCCTGATTATACGGGGTTTGTAGAAATTTTATCAATTGATAAAGTCAATCGTAAAATCTCTGGAAAGTTTGAATTCGCCTGTTACAATAATGAAGTAAAGGAAGAAATAAAAGTAACGAACGGGGTATTCAACTTATCTCATTATACCGTCCTTTAACCTACCAATCTAAGCTTTTTTGAAACTTACACCTAAGCCAGTTGAAAGGGAGAAGTACGTCTAATCCACTCTTTAATTTAATTAAACCAATAAATTTTATGAAACAAATCATTGCCGGACTAGCGCTATGTTTAGCGCTAGCAAACAAGAGTTATGCTCAAGAGGCTGATAGTGTAAAAACGATCAGGGTGAAACAAATCTCAAAAGAGCTTAAAATAATTAAGCAAAATTAAAGCCTATTGGAGTTGTTCTTTCACCTCATGTTAAATAAGAACACATCATTACTGTTTAAAATACTATTCAATTTTCGTAATTGCCAGGCCTTATAAACCTGGCAATTTTTGTTTTTACGCATAAACAAAGTGCATTTTTGGGCTGGCCTTCTTTTTGCTTATAACTAATGGATGCTCTGCGATACATGCTATAGCATGCCAAACCCAAATTATAAGCTAAAATGAAGACACTGCCATTTGTTAGCCAGATAATCAAACCCATGATATTTGCTTTGGCTTTTTCAATCAGCATTGGAGCATGCAAGAAGGACAAAGCTGATGAGCCGGAGCCAGAGGAGGAGACACCGGTGACGCCAGCTAATGGCACAAGAGCCCAGCTCACAAAAGATTCAATATTTTTATATGCCAAAGAAGTTTACTTATGGAATGATGCTCTTCCTACTTACCAGGCGTTTAATCCCAGAAAGTTTACCCAATACTCAGAAGAGGTAGATAATTACAACGCCGAACTGTTTGCTATTTCCCAATTCAAAATCAATCCGGCAACCGGAAAACCCTACGAGTTTGTTTCGGCGACTGCGAACTATCCTAAATATTCTTATATAACTGATAAGACATCTAATAATCCCTCAACATCATCAGGTTTTCCATCTGTAAGCCAGGTTACCTTGGAGGGTGTGGGTAGCGACTTTGGGATTGCCTTAACCGCTGTTGGCTCGACTTCCGCTTATCAAATTTATATTCGTTATGTTAGCCCCGGATCACCGGCGGATAAAAACTTTCTGAATAGGGGGGATGTGCTAACCCAGGTAAATGGCACAACCCTGGGCGGGAATTTTGCCAGCGACCAAAACACTATAAATAATGCATTTGACCAGCCAAGCATCCGTTTAACGGGCAGGAAGGCAAATGGCTCTGCGTTCAATCGAACACTGACCAAAATGACCTATAACAGCAGTCCGGTATACAAGGATACGGTAATTACAGTAAGTGGTAAGAAAATTGGATATGTGGCTTTAGCAAGATTTTCTAACCCCGCTAATGCGCTCGCTCCTTTAAATGCCTCATTTGCAAAATTTGCAAGCAATGGTGTAACTCACCTTGTTGTTGATTTAAGATATAACGGAGGCGGTTACGTTTCTACTGCTGAATATTTGGCGAATTTAATTGCGCCACCTTCTGTTAATGGAAACGTGATGTTTACCGAGTACTATAACTCTACCATGCAGAATGGAAATGCAACAATCCTAAAGAACCAACCATTGCTGAGTTCAAGTGGAAACCTGCAATATTCTAACGGGAAGCTAATTACGTATTTCGACGTAGACTATTCCGTGGCAGAAAATACATATCGGTTTCAGAAACGTGGTTCTTTAAGTACGGTAACACATGTGGCTTTTATTGTGACTGGAAGCACTGCTTCTGCCAGTGAACTCACTATTAATGTGCTCAAACCTTATTTAAATGTTAAATTGGTGGGCTCTACTACTTATGGAAAGCCGGTGGGCTTCTTTCCAATTACTATTGATAAGTACGATGTTTACTATTCAATGTTTGAAAGTAAAAACTCAAGGGGAGAAGGCGGCTACTATCAGGGAATTGCCCCCGATTCCCAGGCTTCAGATGATGTTACCCGCGATTTTGGGAATCCTTCAGAGGCATCCTTTGCGGCTGCTATTAATTATCTGGTAAGTGGTAGTTTAATAGCAAGCACAAAGTCCACAGTTAAAATATTAGGTAAATCGGTTACTTTATCTAGCTCCGTAATTAATGATATAGGGAAGGATGATTCTTTTAAAGGAATGATTGAAACTGCTGAAAGGCTTAAGCTGAAAAAATAGTGGGTTAATTCATTATCACTTTTTCTCGAAAGCTTTTGTGTATTGCCATGCCTTTATCAATTTCGATTACAGCTTTTAAAATCACATCTACGCAGTTCTCAAACTTTATTTTATTGATGCGTTCAAAATCATCACTAGCTTTGTGGTAGTCTTTATGACTCTCTACTCCGAAATAGATAAATGGAATTCCTTTTTTGTGAAACGAAAAATGGTCGCTTTGGTTGGTCCAATCTTCCTTGCCATTTTTAGGTGAATCATGGCCCGCCACAAGTTTAATTTGTTTGTTAGAGCTTATAATATATTTCTTTAACTCGGGGTAATGGTAGGAGCCAGCCGCAAATAATTTGCCATTATCAGCCCGGCTTACCATGTCCAGGTTTACATTCAATTTTATCCGGCTCAGATCGAATGGAGGAGTCTCCATAAAAGCTTTCGAGCCGAGTAATCCTTGTTCTTCTGCATCAAAGGCAACAAACATTAAGGTTTGTTGTGGCGGATTACTCTTAAAGTATTTGGCAAGATCCAACAGCGCTGCAACGCCCGAAGCATTATCATCCGCTCCGTTGTAAACTTTGCCATCGACAATTCCTACATGGTCATAATGTGCAGAAATTACGATAATATCATCGTTCTTTCCCTTGATCAGCCCTGTCAGGTTTATTCCGCTAATTAGTTTTCCTGATTGGTTTTTAATAGAAAAAGGAAGTCTGAAATTCTCCTTAACTGGCTTCAGCCCAACTTCTTCAAATCGCTTAACGATATAATCTGCAGCCATCTTATTACCATTGGTCCCAGTTTTCCTCCCCTGATATTTATCAGATGATAGCTCCTTTACATCAGCAAGTAATTGCTGAGGCTTAACTAATTTAGAACAACCTGAGAGAAGAAACAGCAGGCTTAGGTGTAAGAAGATGGTTTTCATAGGTTTTTACAATTAAACTGAGATTTTAATTATTTGTTGCCTCAGCAGGAAAGCAAATCTAAAATCCCAGTTTAAATATAATGAGTAGTTACGCCACTTCGCGAAGGTCTACAGCTACAACTCTCGAAATTCCCTGTTCAACCATAGTAACACCATAAATAATATCCGTACTTGCTATAGTACGTTTATTGTGCGATACAATGATGAACTGAGATTCATTGGAGAATTTGCGGATGATGTTATTGAATTTATCAATATTCGTATCATCCAGTGGTGCATCCACCTCGTCGAAAATACAGAAAGGTGCAGGCTTTAACAGATATAATGAAAATAGTAAAGCTGTGGCCGTCAGTGTTTTTTCACCTCCAGAAAGCTGGTTAATGGATAGTGGGCGCTTGCCTTTAGGGCGTGCAATGATGTCAATATCTGATTCTAAAGGATTGGTTGGGTCCTCCAGTACAAGGTCGCAACTGTCTTCTTCATTAAAGAGGGAACGGAATACCCGGATGAAGTTCTCGCGAACCTGGGTGAAAGCAGCCATGAATTTCCCTTTTGCATTATCATCAATTTCTTTGATCGTGCTTAACAGGGAGGCCTTAGCTTCAAGAAGGTCTTTTTTCTGGTTTTGGATGAAGGTGTACCTTTCGTTCATTTCGCGGTAAGCTTCCATCGCAGTAGAGTTGATTGCACCAAACTCATCCAGCTGCTTTTTGAGCTTCTCGGTTTTATCCCTTAAGCCGCTTTCTGTCTCATCCTCCGGAATTTCAGCGTCAAAAAGGTCGGCAATATCAATGGAGAATTCCACCGACAGCCTTTCTTTCAATGCGTTTAATTCCAGCTTAAGGTTTGTTTTTTTATCCTTAATCTCATTTGAGAGCTGTTCTGCATTTTCTTTATTTCGCCTTAAAGTGGCAATATTAGTTTCAGTATCATTGATTAAGCCCCTCGAAGCATAATATTCTTGTTCAACTTCGCGAACTCCTTTTTCAAGTTCTTCTTTCTGGACATACATCTCGTTTAAACCTTCATCATTTTGCCCAACATGCTGAAGCGTATCTATCATTTCTGCCTTAACTTTTTCCAGTTCGGCACTATTCGTTGCAATCCGGCTATCTAAGCTGGTTTGTAAGGTTTCCCGGTAATCGAGATCTTTTTCAATGCCAGAAACTTTACTTTGCTGTTGATGGAATCGGATATTTTCCTGGTTAAACATCGTCGATTTTTCATTAACCAGTTCGACAAGTTCGTTGTATGACTGCTGTTTATAAACCAACTCATTGCTGGTGTCTTGCTTTTGAGCTTTTAGTTCATTCAGTTTTGGCTCTAATAGTGCAAGTTCATCATTAAGCGCCTGGATTTTAGCCTCTATATCCTGCTTTCTGTTTAAGCTGTTGGTTATAAATGCCAGGTATTGTTCCTGACGTGTTTTTAAGGAAATCAGTTCGTTACCCAAGCGGTTTGCCTCTTGCTGTAAAACAATTATTTCCTGCTTTTTCGATGAGTTTTTAAGTGCCGCAACTTTTAAACCTTCCTGCTCTATCGAGACTTTTAGAGTATTAATAGAGGCTTCCAGTGATTTGATTTCCTTGGCAAGATTTTCCAGGTTTTTAGCCCGTCCAATACGTTTTCCTTCAAATAAGCCCACTGAACCACCAGCCATACTAATGCGGCTTTTAGAGAACTTTCCCTTTCCGCTTAAGATGACGATATTCGACTCCGGCATGATATTACCCAATTCTTCCTCGTCGCCAGCTGTTAAAATGTAAACATTATTAAGTAACTGCCTGCATAAACGGCCGTACTTTTCATCTACATCAACAATACTTAACGCAGGTATCAGGTGAGGGTTTTGAACCTCGGGCTTTGCTGATTCTGGAATATTCTGAAGGGCTTCGAGGACAAAGAAATTGGCACGGCCTTTAGAAGAATCACTCAAAAGCCGGATTGCCTGTATAGCTTCTGCCTGCGTTTGAACAACGTAATGATTCATTACAGGTTCCAGGTAGTTCTCAATAGCAATGCGGTATTCTTCCTTACAGAATAGTACATCAGAAAATAAAGGTGCCTGTTTAGCCCAGGTTGTATTTTTCTTTAAGAATTTGATAGACTCTGGAAAGCCTTCCAGATTGTCGACCAAAGATTTGGTAAGGTTATATTCGTTTTGCTTGGCATCGAGCTTACGGCTTTCTGCAGACAGCTGCTCTTTTTGTTGGTTTATAAGCTCTTCTGCACTCGTGATTTGCTGAAATAGATTTTCCTCATATCGCTGCAAATCTTCCAGTTGCGATTTTTTGATACCTGCATTAGCCTCAAACTCCGCAATGGCTCTGTTAAATTCGTTGAGCTCGGTTTCTTTTGACTCAGCATCGGCAATATTTCGGCTACTTTCCTGTACCAAAGCATCACGCTGGATATTTAAAACCGTGATGTCCTTTTCTGCCTTATAGAGTAAGTTCTGAAGATCGGTATTCTGCTTTAAAAAGTTATCAAGCGCCGCTTTTGATGATAGTTGCTGAGCTTTAAGTTCATCCAGCTCTTCCTTTCTATCATTGAGGCTGTTTTTAACTTCCTCAAATAATTGGCTTTCCTGAACCTGCTCTTCGTTAAGCCTTTTAATATTGTATAGAACGTGATTTAACTGCCCCCTGTCTTTTTCAAGCTCCTCGCTAAGGCGTTTTTCTTTATCCTGTAAAAAACGAAGCTGCTCGTTTTTAATTTTCTTTTCGCTTTCGTAAGCCCTTATTTTGGAAGAAAACTCATTGGCTGCCTTTTGTTGTGCCGACAAGTTTTTCTCCTTGGTAATGTTTTCAGTTTTATAAACCTGAAGAGCAGCCTCAAGTTTCTCTATTTCATTGGTAACAGTTTGTTTAGAAGTGTTATGGCGATCCTCCTGCTCCTCAAGTTTTTCCAGAGATTCCCTGAAATTGATTATCCGAAAGGAGGCAAGCATTACACTTAAAGCTTTGTATTGCTCCTTTAGTTTATAATAACGTTCCGCCTTTTTTGCCTGATTTTCTAAGGTTTTGAGGTTTTTTTCAATCTCAAACAAAAGGTCTTCAACCCGGCTTAAGTCAGATTCTGTTTCCTTTAATCGGCTCAGTGTCTGCTTTTTGCGTAACTTATATTTGGAAATACCTGAAGCCTCCTCGAATAAAGCTCGTCTTGACCCTTCTTTGTTGGCAATAATCTCATCAATCATCTTTAATTCGATAATCGAATACGAATCGGGGCCGATACCCGTATCCAAAAACAAGTCAGTTATATCTTTCAAGCGGCATTGAACATCATTCAGGCGATATTCACTGTCTCCATTCCTATATAACTTACGGGTAATGGTTACCTGTGAGAAATCGGTAGGAAGAATGTTTTTTGTGTTATCAAAGGTTAACGAAACTTCAGCTAATTGCGAAGGCTTACGCGTTTTGGTACCGTTGAAAATGATGTTTTCCATCTTTTCAGAGCGCAACATTCGCGTGCTTTGCTCTCCCAATACCCATCGAATGGCGTCAACTACGTTCGATTTTCCGCAGCCATTGGGGCCAACTATCGCCGTTACGCCTTCGTTAAAGTTTATAGTAATCTTATCGCCAAAGCTCTTAAAGCCCTTAATTTCCAGTCGGTTTAATTGCATCTTTCACGTTTGGGGGCTATAACCCCGGCTCATCTTTAAAATAATCAGCAAGTTATATAATTCATCCCATTTCATTCCTAACAATTTTGCTTTAAATATCCACAGGGCTTCTATATCCGGGATCCAACCTTTTAAGATGTCTCATGTGATAAGTAAAGGTTTTTCTATACTTTTGTAGGAGCATGGAAGATTTGCTCCCTTTTGTGATTGGCTTGGCCGCTTTTGCTTATAAAATTTACAGCAATTTTAAAAGCGAACAGGAAAAGGCACGTAAGCGTGATACCTCAATGCCTGCAGAGCCAATTGATGATTTGTACGTCCCTGAAAAGCCTGCCGAATCGCGGCAAAAGCCAGTAAAGGAACCAGCGCCATTTTTACTTGAAGAAGTTGTAGATCCTGCCCGTCCTTTTGAGCCTAAGTATAAGCACATTTACAAAGAAGCCAAAGTTGCCGCGCCTGTAAAAGAAAAGAGCAGCACGGAACTAAGCCAATATGGTTTAGCGGTCGAAATCCCTGCTGAAGAAGTAGTGCAAAGCAGGAAAATCCATGAACCCCACCGCCATAAGTTGCTGAAAGTAAACCACGATGAAGAGTTGCCACAAGAGTTCGATATGAGGGACGCTATTATCAAACAGGCAATTTTAAACCGCCCTGATTATTTATAATGTTTTGTAAGTTTTTTTTCCGGAGTATAGTTTTTGGTGCTCTTTTATGCCTTGGTTCTTTAACCGTTTTTGCTCAAAAGAAAGTTGAAAGAGACGTTGAGTTTTGGCCGCAGTATTATATTGCTATATCTGTTGATTCTACAAAATGGTCTGTAGCAGCTGATTACTCAGACCGGTACAGTGATTTTGATAAAAGAGTGCAGTGGATTGGAAGGGTAGGACTGAATTATGAATTAAACAAGTTGTTTACCATATCTGCCGGCTATGCATATTCGGAATACTTTTCCGGAAGTTCTGTCCGAAGGGAAAACCGTCCATGGCAGCAGATACAGGCAATCCATCCTTTTCAGTGTTTAAAGCTTAACCACCGCTTGCGCTTGGAAGAGCGTTTCCAAAAAGACCAAAAAGGCGATAAATTTAATTACCGCCTTCGTTATCAGTTTATGGCGCAGCTTCCGCTGATGCCTAAGCAAAAAATGTATTTCTTTATTTCCGACGAGCCGATGATCAATTTCGGCGGTCAGGTAAAGGGGAATATTTTTGACCAAAACCGCTTACAAGCCGGAGTGCAGATAAAAGTGATTGACCATTTTTATATAACTCCAGCTCTTCAGAATACCTACCAAATACAATCAAATAAAGTGGACTATAAAAGTTTAACTATTTGGAGGACTGGGATAACCTATAAATGGTGAGATGTGGTTAATGTTTTTTCCTTCTCCCATTCTGTCGAGTATCAAATACGTTTAATATAACTAGTTTATTTGCAGTAATTCTATAAAAAATACGGTTGTGTTTTGTCAGTAAAAATCCTCTGATATTTCGTTTCTTTTCTTCAAGAGTACCTAAAGTAGGGTGTATAGCCAAAAGTTCTATTATTTCATAGGTACGCTTTATAAAGGCAATAGTAACATCTTCACTCCAATCTTCTTCTAAATATTTTACAACGCTATCAAAGTTTTTAAGAGCTCTAGATGTCCAAACTATTTGTTTAGCCATTTATTGTATCTCTGTTTAACTGATTCATGGCTAATGAGGTTGTTTGCATCAAAACTCTCTTCGTAAGATAAGAGAAGTTCTTGTTTTTCATCATTACTTAAATTATTCCAAAGCTTTCCTTCAACATTATTATTTAACATCTGGATTAGATTAAAATATCCAGTTAAGGCTTTCTCGTCCTCTATTTTATCAATAAGCGCATGGAATTGATCTCGGGTCCTCATAACTTAAAGTTAGCCAATTAAATTTTCCTATACAAAAATCTCGCCTTTTAAATAAGTAACAGCTTTGCCAGCCATAAGCACCCTATCGCCTTGTAGCTCGCACCACAGCTCGCCCCGGCGTTCGGATATCTGGTAAGCATGTAGCTTGGTTTTGCCAAGTTTCTCCGCCCAGTAAGGAATTAAGTTACAGTGCGCCGAACCGGTTACAGGGTCTTCGTTAATGCCTGCAGCAGGGGCAAACATTCTCGACACAAAATCGCTGTTATTGCCTTTAGCCGTAACGATGGTTCCCATCGTGTCAATTTTGCTGAGCGCAGAGAAATCGGGTTTTATAGAAGCAATATCCTCTTCCGTTTCGTATACTAAAAAGTAATCTCTTGATTTTAAAACCTCTTTCGGTTCTTTACCGCCTAATGCAGATATAAGTTCAGGCGGCGCAACATTGTGTTCCGGTATCCGGGAAGGGAAATTTAATACATAAAGGTCTCCGTCGCGTGATACAGTAAGGGTTCCTGCTTTAAGAGTATGGAAGCTAATGCTATCTTCCCCGTATCCCAATTCCGTAAATAATATGTGGGCAGAAGCCAGGGTTGCATGTCCACATAAGTCAATTTCATGTGCTGGTGTAAACCATCTAATCTTATAACCAGAGCCTTCAGGTGCGAAAAAAGCAGTTTCCGCCAGATTATTTTCGGCAGCAATTTTTTGCATTACCGGCTCATGCAGCCAGTCCTTTAAAGGGCAGATTGCAGCAGGGTTTCCGCTAAATAATTTATCAGCAAAGGCATCAACCTGATATATGGGTAGTTTCATAAGTAATCTGGTATGTAATTGTAGTGTACTAAGTCTGATTCGTTTTTAATTGTATAGACAGCGCTATTATGCAATAATACAATTCTGTTGCTAATTTCCAACAAAGGGCGATATAGATGGTCGGTGAGGATGATACCCCTGGTTTTCGAGATATCTCTT
>Ga0307412_10000877_pt1 | contig 17297 bp, 10 predicted proteins | sample DK1Cmetagenome_3_FD_203823 | JGI IMG/M metagenome (GOLD analysis project Ga0307412, IMG submission 203823) | Maize rhizosphere microbial communities from greenhouse at UC Davis, California, United States - DK15-C-1 | ecosystem: Host-associated > Plants > Roots > Rhizosphere > Soil | place: USA...
ATCACCATTGACTTTATCCGTTAAAACTATCGATTCATTTTTTTCATTATAAGCCGTTACAATATCTAATTTTATGGTCTTTAAATTTTTCTGTTTTTCATCTTTCAGGACAATTTTTTCTGCTAATTTTTCACCTGATGAAATAGTATAAGTCTGAACGATCATTTTTGTGGCAGCATCCTGTTCATCAACTTGCGGACCGCCGATTGGCCAACCGGTTCCGACCGCCATATCAACGCCCATATTCAGGGTTTTTGCTTTATTGGTGGTGAACTGCAGTATTTTCATCCATTCCGGAGAAAGATAATTGATGTATTGTTTTTCAAAACCTTTTGCCCCGTAAATTGGAACGATTTCTACGCCTCCAAAACCTGCTTTGTTTAAGATTGTCAGTTGTTTATCCAATCCTTTTTCATCAACCGCATTTCCCATCCACCACCAGCGCGTCCATGGTTTTGCCGTTTCGGTGGTTTTTGGCCACGGATTTTGTGCAGAAAGATTTCCGAAGGCAAAACAGATTAGACTAAGATTGACTATATTTTTAATTTTCATTTTTAACTTTTAAATTTAACCACAAAAGTCACAAAAGATTTTAAACACATTAGTTACTTTAAGTGTGTGATTCTGCTTTTGAGAAGAACACATTAGTTTTAAAAATCGTAGATTTTTAATTAATTTCCGTCGGGTTTTAAAGATTCCATAAAGATGCTTTCCGGCCAATGGAATTTTTCAACTTCATCAGGTTTATTTAAATCAAAACCTTTATAATTTTTTGAAACAAACTTACCCAAAGGTAACTTTTGATCAACAATACTTTTTACTATGCATTTTGCCAATTCATAGGCACCATATGTGTTAAAATGGGTATCATCAGCCAAAGCTGTCGGTTGATTGGGGTAAGAATTTGCAGGATAATACACAAATGCTTTTTTAGAATTTTCTGGTCCCATCGCTTCAAACAACGTTTTGCTCATCGCATTCAAATCAATCAAAATTACATTTTCTTCCTTTGCTATTTTACGCATCGCGTCAGGAAAATCATCCAAAGTATTCACGATTTTGTTGTTTCCATCAAAAGCTCTTCGGTTCATAGACGTCACCAAAACAGGAATTACTCCCAATTGCTTAGCTTTTTGAATCCATTCTTTTAATCTTTTCCTATATCCGGATTTCGTACTATTCCCAGATTTCTGATCATTGTGTCCAAATTGGATAAACAAATAATCTCCGGGCTTTATTTTATTCCAAATTTTATCAATTCGGTGGCGGTCTTCAAAGGCTTTTAATGTTTCTCCGCTTTCGGCATAATTGGCAATCACAACTTCTTTCGGTACAAAAAAATACGGTAGTATTTGTCCCCACGATGCCCAAGGTTCGTAGAGCGTATCAACCACAGTAGAATCTCCTGTCAGAAAAATTGTTTTCGCTGTTTTGTTGGGTTGAATGGTTATTGCACAAACTTTTGGAGCTTTATCATTAAATTCAATCGTTAATAAATTATCCCAATGTAAATATTTTCTTTCTCTAGGTTTTAATTTTACAATCCCGATTTCGACTCCGTTTTGGTTACGAATGATGCTGTCTTTTACGTGAACGGTTATTGTTTTTTCGACAACTTCACCTTCTTTTGTTTTCACATCATCCAGCATCAGACGGCGGTTTTCTACACGAACTGTTGTTTCACAAGTCCCTTTGGAATTGCCTAAATTTAACTTAATATCATAATTACCTTCAGGAATTACTACCGAAAAATAAAAAGGTTTGTCACTGGTGATATAATCTCCCGTCAAAGCATTCCCCCCATTATCAACAGATTTCAAGCCGGAAACATCCATAAATCCGTAGCCAATTTTCTTATCGAATTTTGAAGTCGAAGTGATAGGAATAAAACCATTTTCCGTTCTGTTTCCACCAAAATCAAATTTGAAAGAAGTTTGTTGAGCAAACATCAACGAACACATAAAAAGCATCAAAAATCTTATCCCGTTTTTCATAATTAATCCGTTAAAATATTGACTTCAGGCATTGTAAATTGTTTTTTTTCATCGCCCAAATCCGGCAAACCGAAATAGAAATAAAGCGTTCTTTTAAAATTCCCATTAAGATGATTCAGTTCACTTTCCTTTCCTAAAGATTCGGTTTTATCGTTAATGTTAAACGCCAAAACAGTTCCCAACGGCGGAATTGCATCTAAAAATGAAATATTTCCCGTTGGTAATTTCGGATAACCTTCCGTACCATAAATTCCGTAAAAATCGAAGAGCCTTACAAACATTTTCTCTTCCTTCGTTCCGATGGTAATTTTTCCTTCTGCAGTATTTAATTGTAACCACGAAACATCATCAAAATAGCCTTTAAATTCAGGGTAAATCCAAGGTGAAAAACCGGTTCGGGTTGAATTTTTTAGATTTTGCCAGACGTTATAAGTTTGTCCTTGTAAACGGTTTTTCCAGACATGATACGGACCTTTTCCAAGCCATTTTGCACTGATAACGTAATTTTCGGGATAATCGAAGCTTACACCTGCAAACTGATAATCGCCTGAAAGCGAATATTCATAATTGAGTTCTAAAATTCCATTGGGATTCAATTTCCAGACAACTTTTTTCCCGTCTTTGTATGAAACTTCTAGGATTTGATTTCGACCTTCCGTAAAAGATTTTATGGCTGATAATTCTATTTTTCCTGTCACGAAAACCGGTCCGTTTTTAAAGGTCATTTTTTTACCTTTTTTATCTAAAATAACTGACTTTAATAATCCATCTTTTTTACCGATTGAAAATTCTTTTTCGTCTGATTTTAAAACAAATAATGAATCATTTTCAGCTACAGAGACCGGAAATTCTTTGAGTAATGATTTTGAAAACTGTTTTGAAATTTCATCATTAGACTTAATTTTCCAAGTCCACGTGTAGATTTCTTTACCGAATTTGTCTATTGCTGTTAATAATAAACCTTCACTTTCTTTCCAATTTTGAGGAAGATTTAGATCAATATTTCCCTTTTCAGTTGGTTTAATATTCGGAGATTCTGCTTTTCCTTTTTGAATTACATCAAATCCTGATTCAGAAGAAAAAGGTGTTTTGAATTTCACCAATTTCCATTCAAACTGACATTCATTTAAATTAGTAAAATGATAACGATTTTCTACAGAAATGATTCCGTTAAAATCATTTGAAATTGTTTTAATATTAATTTTTACCGGACTGTAAATTTCACGAATGGCAAAAAAACTTCCTTCTTTTTCACGATGCGGACCAACAACTCCATCCGGAGCATTAATGGCATTCACATCGATTTGATTATTGAAATCGGTTCTTACTAAACCCTCATCCGCAAACGCCCAAAGGAAACCGCCCGCTCCTTTTTTGGAATTCCAGTGAAGCTCCCAATAATCGGCTAGAGAAGTTCCGCCACCGCCGTCATCCTGCGCGTGCAAAAATTCGGTTGGCATATAAATATTTTCACCTTCAAGGATTTTTTGGGTGCTGTAATAATCTTCGTAATGATTGCAATCAATCCCGTTGAAAGCATTTCCCGGCTTGTGATGCGCGTGAATTACGGGACGATTTGACAAGTCATATTTCGCAAATTCCGTATCTAAATGAAAATTATGTCCGCCTTCATTTCCATTGCTCCAAAAAATGATTGAAGGATGATTGACATCTCTTGTAACCATTTCCCTGACAAGCTTTTTTCCAATTTCCGTGCTGTATTTTTTTTGCCAGCCCGCTAATTCATCCAAAACATATAAACCTAACGAATCACAAATTTGTAAAAACGATTTATTCGGTGGATAATGCGAACATCGAACAGCATTCATATTCATTTCTTTGATGAGCTGAACATCCATCAAATCGATATTTTTGTTGACAGCTCTACCCGTTTCGGGCCACCAAACGTGGCGATTGATGCCTTTCATTTTGATTTTGGTTCCATTGATATAAATTCCGTCACCTTTTTTGATTTCGATGGTTCTGAAACCGAATTTTTCATCAGTTTGAAAAATATTTTTCCTGTTTTTATTTAAACTGAATTTCGCCTTGTATAAATTGGGAGTTTCTGCTGTCCAAAGTTTTGGATTTTTAACGGAGAGCTGAATTTGTTTTAAAGTGTCTCCTTTTTCAATATTAATTTGAGATTCACCAACGAGAATATTTTTAGAATCGAAGATTTCAACTTTTAAATTGTTGACCGAATTGATTCCTTTTAAATAAATATTTGAACGAAAAGTTCCGTCTGCTTTCGCATCAATTGATGTTAATGAAATATTTTCTTTCGGATTGGCTTCAAGATAAACAGGACGAAAAATTCCTCCCAAAACCCAATAATCGGCGAGACGTTCTGCATTGTTTACAGATTTATCAGCTGACATTTTGGAAACTTTAACTTCAAGGATATTTTCTTTTCCGAAATTTACTTTATCTGAAATATCATATTTAAATTCATAAAAAGCACCTTGATGAATTTCGCCGGCTAGTTTTCCGTTGATTTTCACTTCGGTATCGGTCATCGAACCTTCGAAAACGATGTTGATGACTTTCCCTTTCCAGGAGTTTGGAACCGAAAATTTATGTTTATACAGCCCTATTTCATCATTAAATTTAAAATTTTTGCCATACGTTACATAATCTCTTCCGTAATTGTAGGAGCCAAATCCCTGCTGTTCCCATTGTGAAGGAACCTGAATTTTGCTCCAGCTTCCGGATTTCCGTCCTCCGTTTATCCAAAAATCCCATTCTTTGGTACGCTCAGAATCTTTCCCGCTCAGGAATTGGATTTCCTTAGATTGAGAATGCAATAATTGAGAGCATAAACATACCAGAACGAATATTTTGGAAAAACAACTCATTTTGCGGCAATATCTGAATCGTCCTTTTTATCGTAAGATTGAGTGAGAGAAGCAACTTGCGTAACATTAATATTTTTTTGTTTTAAATTTTGAATATTATTCAGATTCTGCATCTCAGGTTTTAAAGCCTTTATTTTGAAGTTTTCAAATGTAAAATCTTTCAGTTCGAACAAATCCGATTTCTCAATAGAGAATGCTGTTTCGCAACTGAGGTCAATATTTTTTATCAGGATATTGTTTGCCAATCCTTTTCTCGGCCTTGCTTCTCCTTTTAGATCAAAAAACTGGTTCCAGCCTTTTACATATAAGAAGGTTTTTACGTTTCCTGTAATATTTTCAACCGTAAGAAATTCGTAATGTTGGGGCGTATCTGGACGCATTTTAAGATGTAAAAGTCTCGAAGCATCCTTCACTTTTGAGTTACGAAGGATCACATTATAATTGTGAATAGATTCACTTCCGCAAGTCAGAACGCTGTGACAAAATCCAAAGCTGTTGTCTTCAATGATGATATTTCTGTTTTCGCCATTTTCGGGGGCTTTATCGGCTTTCGGACCTTTTCCGCCTTTCAATGCAATCGCATCATCATTAACGGACATATAGCAATTTTTAATTAAGAAATTCGTGCAGGCATCAATATCAACGGCATCTGAACTTGGCGCTTTTACCGGTTCTTTTGGGGCTAAAATCGTTAGATTTAACAGTTTTACAAACTCGCTTTTATAATAATGTGTGCTCCAGAAAGGTGAATTTTTCACCGTAATATCTTCAATTTGAACATTTTTTGAATTTGAAACATAGATAATTCTAGGCCTCATTTCATCCATATTAGTACATTTAGGATTCCATTGGCGTCTTTTCCAGAATGATTTCCAGAAGCGCAATCCGTTTCCGTCAAGCGTTCCTTTTCCCGAAATGGTAAATCCATCCAGTCCGTCTGCGTTGATTAATGCAGGAAAATATTTCACAGTTTGCCCCTCCATTCTCGTTTCTACCACCGGAAAATCGCTGATATCATCACTTCCTTTCAATTTTGCACCTTTCTCCAAATGCAAATGCGTTCCCTGTTTAAAGAAAACAGAGCTGATCAGGAATGTTCCTTTTGGTACAATGATGACACCGCCACCATTCTTAGCCGCCAAGTCAATAACTGCCTGAAACTGCTTTGTCTGAAGAACCGTGCTGTCATTCTTTACTCCATTATCCGTAAGAATATATTTTTTTCCTAATTTATTAATATCTGTAGGCTTATTTTCTTTAAACCATTTTGGAATTTTGGTTCCGTCCGGGAACTTATCCTGGCTTTTTACTCCTGATGAAAACAATAAGAGTACGAATAGAGCTAATAAGAAGTTTGATGTATTTTGAGATTTCATAATTTATTTTTTACTGTAAATCCTGATTTTTTATTAATAAAATTTAGTACTCAAAAAGAATGACAAAATAAAGGAATATCATTTAAATAAAACTTATTCCGTTTTTTACAAAAAATCAGCAAATAATTTCCAATTGTATAAAGAAAATTATTCTTTCATTTCATTTTCATAAAAATATACATTTTGGGAACGTACACTATCCTGCTCTTTCATGTTGAAAATTAGTAAATTTTGAAATTTTGCGCAATCGATTGCTCAAATTTTGATTGTTAGCGTATTTTTTAGTGATAAATATGTAATGATTTTGATATTATTATGATTAAAACTTAAGAATTCAATTAAAGCAAATTATAAAAAACTGAAGAACAACCATTTAAAAGCTTAAAACCAACAACAATTCACAAATTGATAAAAATTATCCGCATAACAGAGAAAATTATTACATTTAGTGTTTTACAATTATGAATAATCAATGAAATTTATAGGTTATGATGTAGGAAGCTCATCGATAAAGGCTTCCATCGTGGATGATCAGGGTAAATTAATTGCTCATGCAAAATATCCGGAACATGAGATGTCTATTGATTCTCCAAAAGCCGGCTGGGCAGAGCAAAACCCCGATGAATGGTGGCAAAATCTCCGGATTCTCACTCAAAAAATAATTGCTGAGAGCAATATTCACAAAAATGAGATCAAAGGAATCGGGATATCCTATCAGATGCACGGATTAGTACTGATCGGGAAAGACAAGCAGGTTCTTTGTCCGTCAATTATATGGTGTGACAGCCGGGCTGTTGAAGTTGGAGACCGAGCTTTCAATGAGATTGGAGAAGAAAAGTGCATGAAAGAACTGCTGAATTCTCCAGGAAATTTCACCGCATCCAAGCTAAAATGGGTACAGGAAAATACGCCCGAAATCTATGAAAAGATCTGGAAATTTATGCTTCCTGGAGATTTCATCGCATTTAAGCTAAGCAATGAGGCAACAACTTCTGTTACAGGACTTTCAGAAGGTGTACTTTGGGATTTCGAGAATAATGAAGTTTCAAAAACGATGCTGCAACACTTAGGAATTGATGAATCCCTAGTTTCTGATATTGTGAAAAATTTCAGTGAACAATGCTATGTTTCGAAGCAAGGAGCAGAAGAAAGTGGTCTTCCTGAGGGAATTCCGATTTATTACCGAGCTGGAGATCAACCTAATAATGCATTATCCCTAAATGTCATGAATCCGGGAGAAATTGCCGCAACAGGAGGAACATCCGGTGTTGTGTACGGTGTTACGAATAATATTAAGTCTAAGGAATCCGTAAGAATTAACAATTTCGCACACATCAATCACACAAAAAAACAACCGAGAATCGGGAAAATGCTTTGCCTGAATGGCGCGGGAATTCAATACAGCTGGCTGCGACACCAAGTTGATCAGAAAAGACACAGCTATCACGAAATTAATGACTTAGCTTCAAAAATACCAATCGGTTCTGATGGAGTTATTGTCCTTCCCTTCGGAAATGGTGCGGAAAGAGTGTTGCATAATAAGGATATTGGCTCTTCTGTTTTTAACCTGAATTTTAACCGTCATAAAAGTGAGCATCTTTTCCGGGCGGGGCTGGAAGGTATCGCCTATTCTTTTGTGTACGGGACTGATATTTTAATGTCCGACGGGCTTGAGAAAGGTATTATAAAAGCAGGTGGCGATAATTTATTTCGCTCATCTTTATTCACGCAGACCATCACTACTCTTTTGGATACTGAAATAAGAATTATAGATTCCACAGGTTCTACAGGTGCCGCGAGAGCTGCAGCCATGGGAGCCGGAGCATTTGAATCTCAAAACGAAATCCTTACTGATAAAGACATTCTAAAAAGCTATTATCCTGATACTGAAAATTATGACCAATACAAGGACAGCTATGAAAAATGGAAATTAAAATTATTGCAAAATCTAAATAATTAAGAAATTTTTTAACGAAATAATGCAATCGATTGCATTAAATTGATTTATTTAACTAAAATTAAAACTAAAATATAATGGCAATTACAATTGGTAACAAAGAGTATTTTAAAGGAATTGAGAAAATTAAATTTGAAGGAAAAGAATCTGATAATCCTCTGGCTTTTAAATTTTATGACGAAAATAAAGTCGTTCGGGGAAAAACCATGAAAGAATATTTCAAATTTGCTACCGCTTACTGGCATACATTCTGTGCAACAGGCGGAGATCCTTTCGGAGTGGGAACGCAGCATTTTGAGTGGTTAACTTCAACAGATATTAAGCAAAAAGCAACAGAAAAAATGGATGCCGCCTTCGAATTCTTCACAAAATTAGGTGTTCCTTACTACTGTTTTCACGATTATGATTTAATTGATGAAGCGGATAATTTTAAGGAATCAACAAAAAGAATAGAATTTATTACCGATTATGTTAAAGAAAAGCAGGCGGCTTCAGGTGTTAAGCTACTTTGGGGAACTTCAAACTGTTTCTCCAACCCAAGATTTATGAATGGTGCAGCCACAAATCCATCGTTCGATGTGTTAGCTTATGCAGGAGGACAGGTTAAAAATGCTTTGGATGCAACCATTAAGTTAAGCGGAGAAAATTACGTTTTCTGGGGTGGCCGTGAAGGATATATGTCTTTGCTGAATACCAACATGAAACGCGAACTGGAACATATGGCGAAATTTTTACACATGGCTAAAGATTATGCACGTTCACAAGGTTTTAAAGGAACTTTCTTCATTGAACCAAAACCGATGGAGCCTACAAAACATCAATATGATTTTGATGCGGCAACCTGCTTAAACTTTCTTCGTCAATACGATTTACTGGATGATTTTAAGCTTAATATTGAGGTTAACCACGCAACGTTGGCTCAACATACTTTTGAACATGAATTACAAGTTGCAGCCGACAACAACGTTTTAGGAAGTATCGACGCCAATCGCGGAGACTATCAAAATGGTTGGGATACAGACCAATTCCCTGTTGATTTATATGAAATGACACAAGCAATGTTAGTGATTATCCAAGCCGGAGGTTTTCAGGGTGGAGGTGTAAATTTTGATGCTAAAATCAGAAGAAATTCAACGGATCTGGAAGATATTTTTATCGCTCACATCAGCGGAATGGACAATTTTGCAAGGGCTTTCATGGCTGCAGATGCTATTTTAGAAAAATCAAAATATTCTGAGATCAGAGTGAACAGATATTCTTCTTTTGATTCAGGAAAAGGAAAAGATTTTGAAACCGGTAAACTGTCTCTTATCGACTTGGCTGTTCATGCGGAAGACCTTGGAGAAGTAGGTAGAGAAAGCGGTAAGCAGGAATATCTGGAAAGTTTGATTAATCAATATTTATAATTTTAACCACAAATAACACTAATAAATTTCAATCATCATTAAATATAAAAATATGCAAATAATAGATTCGGGACCGAAGCATTCCCCAGGAACAAAGGCAGAAATCAATATGGTATATGTCACCGTTCTTACATTGGTTGCCACATTAGGCGGGCTTTTGTTCGGATATGACACGGCTGTAATTTCGGGAGCAGAAAAATCCATCCAGGAATATCTAATCATTCCGTTGGGACTGAGCTCTTTGGCTCATGGAGCGACCATTTCAAGTGCTCTGATCGGATGCATCATTGGAGGTGCTGTTTCCGGATATTTTTCAACCAGATTAGGCAGGAAAAAATCCTTAATGGTAGCTGCATTTTTGTTTTTCATCAGTGCTTTGGGTGCTGCTTATCCTGAATTTTTATTTTTTAAGCAGGGCGAACATTCAATGGGAGTTTTGTTGGCTTTTAATTTTTACAGAATTATCGGAGGTATCGGTGTTGGCCTTGCTTCAGCGGTTTGCCCGATGTATATTGGAGAAATTGCGCCTGCGGAAGTTCGTGGAAGATTGGTTTCTTTAAATCAGTTTGCCATAATTTTCGGAATGCTGGTTGTTTATTTTGTCAATTGGGGAATTGCGGACGGAAAATCGGTAGAATGGATCAACGATATTGGTTGGCGTTACATGTTTTTATCATTGACGATTCCAGCTGCTTTATTCGGGATTTTGTTGTTTTTCGTCCCGGAAACTCCACGATATTTAACCTTGGTTAAAAAAGATGATGAAGCGCTTAAAATTTTAACCAAAATTAATGGTCAACTTCGGGGACATGAGATTTTCCAGGAAATAAAAGGTACTGTTGCCCAGCATAAAAGTGAGATTTTTGCATTCGGAAAAACAGTCATCGTAATTGGAATTTTGCTTTCTGTTTTTCAGCAATTTGTGGGAATTAATGTAGCTTTATACTACGCTCCGAGGATTTTTGAGAGTATGGGAGTTCACAAAGACGCTTCCATGTTGCAGACGGTGGTTATGGGATTGGTTAACGTCGTTTTTACCGTAGTTGCTATTTTCACGGTTGATAAATGGGGAAGAAAACCCTTGCTGATCGTCGGTTCCATTGGAATGGCAATTGGGATGTTTGCTATTGCAATTTTCTCTTATTTACATATAATCGGGATTGCAACTTTAGTTTTTATTATCATCTATACGGCATCTTTTATGATGTCTTGGGGACCAATCTGCTGGGTTTTGATCTCGGAACTTTTTCCTAATAAAATCAGGGGTGCCGCGATTGCAGTTGCGGTTGCCGCGCAATGGGCCGCCAATTATCTGATCTCATCCACCTACCCTTTTATGATGGAATTCAGTGGAGCTTTTACATATGGTTTTTACGGAGTGATGAGTGTTTTATCACTGTTTTTTGTATGGAAAATGGTTCCTGAAACCAAAGGAAAATCTTTGGAAGAAATTGAAAAGCTTTGGGAAAAATAGTTATTTTCTAAATTCAATAGTTAGTATGAGGACATCGGTTTTCGGTGTCCTTTTTGGGTTAAATTAACCAATTATTTATTTTAATTTAATCAAGTTCTATTGTTAATGAGATTGATTTCCAATGATTCTGCTTTTTATTTTAATCAAAATTTAACTTTACATTTAAAAAAATTAAGCAATTCAATATATTTTAAGTTTAATATGATTTTAATCACTCATAATCTTGTATAAAATAACAATATTTCCTTTTTGATAGACATAATTTGATTAAATTTACGTCAATAATGTAATGTCATTCCAGACATACCGAAAACTTCAGAAAAAGCATGTATGAATAAAAAAAGTGCCACAATATATGACATCTCGAAAAAGCTCAGCGTAAGTGTGGCAACTGTTTCCAGAGCATTGAACGATCATCCGAGAATAAGCCAGGCAACGAAAGATTTGGTGAAGAAAACCGCCAAAGAAATGAACTACAAGCAAAATAACCTTGCCAAAGCTCTGAAAAGCGGGGAAACAAAAAACGTAGGAATTATCGTGCCTTACATTAATACCAATTTCTTTTCATCCGTGATCCGGGGAATTGAGGAAGAGCTTTCTCCGCATGGTTATCATGTGATTATCTGCCAGAGTCATGAGGATGTAAATATCGAGAAAAGGCACTTAAATACGTTGCTTAACGCTCAGGTTGACGGAATTTTCATGTCGGTTTCCAAGACAACTCTTGATACCGATCATATCCAAAGTATTTTGGACACAACCAACACTCCCATTATATTTTTTGACCGTAAAAAAGACATTTCAGGAATCAGTACGGTGACCATCGACGATTATCGTGGCGGTTACATGGCGACGGAACACCTGATTAACGAAGGTTATAAAAATATCTGTCATTTTTCAGGAGATTTAAATCTTGAAATTTATCAAAACCGTCTGAATGGCTATAAACAGGCCTTAATTGACCATAATTTAAGCATAAAAGAAGAAAATATCATCACAACCGGTAGTTCGATTGATGAAGGAATTGATGCGGTTAAAAAACTTTGGAACGGAAAATCGATTCCGGATGCCATCTTTTCATCAAGTGATTTTGCTGCGTTGGGTGCTTGTCAGGAATTGAAAAAACGTAAGATTAAAATTCCTCAGGAAGTGGCTATTATCGGGTTTTCCAATGAACCTTTTACTCAATTTATGGAACTTCCAATGAGTTCTGTCGATCAAACTCCTGTGACAATGGGGAAAATGGCGGGACAGGTTTTTATTGATAGTGTGAAGGAAAACGGTTCCGGAGTTTCTATTGAGAAGAAAGTTGTGTTGGCGCCGCAGCTTTATATTAGGAAGTCGTCTAAAAGGAAGTGATTTTTAATTTTCTTAACGCTCCATTTCTATGTCATTATGACAATTCAACAACTTGTTGTCATCTAAGTTAAGCTTTGTTGTTTAAGTTTTGGCTAAAGCCAATTGATTTTAATTATCTTGAAAACGGGCTAAAGCCCGCTCCTATGGATATTGACGATTAATAAATTACTATTTCTGTAAGTCCCTTTTCTTATAATTCGTAAGATAAATACCTTTCTGTGAATTTTTTGAAAAATTAGTTCCAAACTCCCAAAATTCACGGGCATTAGTTCTGGCTTTTTCATTGGTGAAATTTTCGTATTCAATTCTGTAAATAGAACTGAACAGACGGGAACGCCCAACACCGTGATGACAATGGATAAGAACAGGATAATTTTGGGGATCATCCATAATTTTCAAAAATTTCTGCACCGTGCTGTCTTGAGGAATCTGATCGGTTGGTAAATTAAAATAATGAATTCCTGCAATTTTATCTGCTGCAAACTCTTCAGCATTTACTTGCTTTTTTGTTTCCGGATTTAGTTTTGTCTGCACAAGGCCATCACGCAGATCAACGATGGTTTTTATCTTGTGATCGCTGACAAAATTTGCCAGTTTTTCCGGTGGAACTGCTCCTGAATTATAGACTTTATTTTCTGAAATCGTTACCAGATTATAACGTACTTTTTTCTGATAAAACACAAATGCCAGAACCAGGGCAGCAACAATAACCAGTGAAATCAACATTCTTTTTACTATATTATTTTTAAAATTTAGTTTCATAAAATTCTATGATAAATTTTGAATACTGCGAAGCTACAATCTTTTTTTAGAGAAAGAAATAAAATTTGTTGGATTTTCAATGATAAAAAGATTAATAATTTTAATTTATAATCCCGTTATCGTGTAAAATTTATATTTAATACTTCAAAAGAAAATGCTCTCCACAAAATGTAGAAAGCATTTTCAACCCTAATATTATATAATTTAAACAATTATAAAGATACTCCCCGTCTCCAGGGAATAAAATCATTCTGATTAAGCAGGTCGGCCTTGGTTTTTACCTCGCCACTTGCTACTTTTATGATGAACTCCAGCAATTCGTCCGCAGCTTCCGGTATTGTTTTTTCTCCGCTGATCACCGTACCAGCATTAAAATCTATAATATCCGACATCCTTTCCGCCAAAACTGTGTTGGAAGAAATCTTCACTACCGGTGCAATAGGATTTCCCATCGGGGTTCCAAGACCTGTTGTAAAAAGGACTACTGTCGCCCCCGAACCCACTAAAGCTGTTGTACATTCGGCATCATTTCCTGGAGTACAAAGAAGGTTTAGTCCGGGTTTTGTGGCATATTCTGTAAAATCCAACACTTCTACAATCGGCGCGGCACCACCTTTTTTGGCAGCTCCTGCAGATTTCATAGCATCAGTAATTAAACCGTCCTTGATATTTCCGGGAGAAGGATTCATATCAAAACCTGATCCTGCCGCTACTACAGATTTTTCAAAATCTTTCATTAATTGAAGAAATTTCACTCCGTCTTCATCATTGATGCAACGGTTTACCAATTCCTGCTCAACACCACACAACTCTGGGAATTCAGCAAGCATGGTTATTCCGCCTACTGCCGCCATAATGTCGGAAACTTCGCCCAAAACGGGATTTGCAGAAATTCCTGAAAAACCATCCGAACCACCACATTCCAAACCGATATTCAGTTTTGTGATGGGTGCCGGTTTTCTTTCAATCTCATTGGCTTTTTTAATTCCTTCATATGAATCTTTGATAACGCCCGTCAGCATTTCATCAATAGTCCCCGATTTTTGCTGTTCGTAAACAACAATCGGTTTTTTGTTATCCGGAGCCATTGCGTGAAGTGCATCCATAAAAATCTGCACCTGAAGATTCTGACAGCCTAAACTGAGAACCGTAGCTCCCGCAACATTCGGGTTGTTGACATATCCTGCAAACAATCTTCCCAATGCTTCAGCATCCTGACGAATTCCACCGCAACCGCCCTGGTGCGTGATGAATCTTACATCTATATTTTTAAAAATTCTTGTATCCGGTTCTTCCTCTTCCACCGCAATATCAGAATCTGTACTGCCATTTAATAATGATCTTAGTAACAGTTGATGTTTGCTGGCTTTTTCGTGAAGCAGTTCCTTTTCAAAAATATCTTTCAGAGTTTCGATATTCTTATTTTCACAGAATACCAGAGGAAAAAAAAGCCATACGTTTTCTGTTCCCACCTGCCCGTCTTCACGGTGATAGCCCATGAAAGTGCGGTCTTTCCATTTATCTACATTCGGTGGAGTCCAGCTTAATGTAGCGGTTTTCCCTTCTACTTTTGCGCTTTGATGCTTTACGTTTTCCGTGGTAATAACTTCGCCTTTTTTGATGGATTGGTTCGCTTTCCCAACGATTACGCCATACATGATGATATGATCGCCATCCTCAAAATCTACGGCAGCGAATTTATGTTTTGCTTTTATATCTTTCAGAATCGTGTAATCTGCACCGTCAAGATGTACCGATTCGCCGGCAGGTAAATCCAACAACGCTACGATAACGTTGTCTTTGGGATTCACTTTCAGTACTTTCTTTTGCATAATTTCTTAAGAATAAAATTGTATAAAGTTGTGATATGCAGTTTCGGTATCATTCTGGTCAATTTCCCATAATGCCTTTGCTACTGTAGATTTCAAGCCGTCAACCTTGGTAAGGTCTGTGTCCCAGAAAGTGGTTTCGCTTAACGCCAATTCTGCGACTTTTTCATAATCTTCGTTTGTCCAGATTTCCTTAAACCTGTTTACTATTGCTTCTTCATCATTTATCGGAAGAGATTTCTCACCAAATTTCCCCTGATAAAATCTGATTAAACTGGCCAGTGAGAAGGTTAAATTAAGCGGTAATTTTTGGTTAATTTCAAGATATTTTAACAGGCTCGGAAGAATTCTCACTTTAAATTTAGATACAAAATATAACGCGATACTTGCTTGATAATGTTTGATAAAAGGATTTCTGAATCGGTCGAAAACTTCTTCAGCAAAATCTTTCAATTCATTTTCATCTAATCCTAAGGTAGGATTTACTTCATTGAAAATCGTTTCACTTAAAAATTTACCTAAAAACTGATCGTCAATAGATTCTTTTACCGTTTCCTTACCTGATAAAATGGCCGGAGCCAACATCAATGTGTGACCGCCGTTCAAAATTCTTACTTTTCTCAAACGATACGGCTGAATATCATCAACAACCAAAATCTGCTCGTCGATTCTATCGAAAGGAATTCTTTCTTTTAAATTTGCCGCATCCTGAATCACAAAAAGCAGAAACACTTCCGAAACCACCATCATTTGATCTTCATAATCCAACTGATCTTCATAGGTTTCAGCATCATCTTTCGGATAACCCGGAACAATCCTGTCTACCAATGTGTTATGAAAATAATTGCTATGTTCAATCCATTGCACAAAGTTAGAATCTAAATTCCAAAGCTGGGTATATTTTAAGATTATTTCTTTTAAAGCAAATGCATTATCTTCAATTAATTCACAAGGAATAATTCTCAAACCTTTGTCTTTTGCTCCATTGAAATGTTTAAATCTTTCGTGTAATAAAACCGTTACTTTCGCAGGAAAATTCTTGTGCGGACCCGCATAATCATTTTCTGATTCATCATAAGCAATTCCTGTTTCTGTTGTATTAGAGAAGATAAATTCTAATTCTTCTTCTTTTGCCAATGCTAGGAATTCATCGTAATTTGTATAAGGATTAATCGATTTTTGAATCGCTGAAATCACCTGTTTTGTATCAATGATCTCTCCTTTTTTAATTCCTCTTGAGAAAAGCGTGTACAAATTATCCTGCTCTTCCAATTTATGAACCGACCCGCCCGGAGTTGGCTGAACGTTTACAATTCCTGCATTAAATCCTACTTCTTTATTTAATTTATCAATCACATAATCTGTGAATCCTCTCATGAAATTTCCTCCTCCAAATTGTACAATTTTAATGGGAAGCTTTTCCTGAGAATCAATTAATTCACGATTTAATTTCTGTTTTATCTGATTTTCCATCTTTCTATTGATGATTTTATTTTTAACGCAAAGTCCGCAAAGATTTTTTTGCCTGAAATGCTGTTTTATTTTTCGTTCGCAAAGGCGTTTCACTCAGCTAAGGGCGTTACAACACTTGCTTCTTTATCTATTTATTTACTGATCACTTTATATTTTGGAACCAATGCTTTCATTACGGTCCATGCAATTAAATAGGCCACTGCACAGATCGAAAAAATAATCATGTAACCTTTATCGATTCCGTCTGAAACTACGGCTCCTGATTTTTCTAATTGTTCGAAAAACCCTTCCGGCAAACGTTCGTTGATGTATTGCGGATATTTTTCCAATAGTGGAGTTCCATCAACGGTCGTCCATGCCTTATGAGCATGATCAAACAATACGCCAGACGATTTATTGATGATAAAAGATCCGATTCCGCCTGCCATTCCGCCAATTCCTGTGATGGTTGCAATCGCTTTTTTAGGAAACATATCGCCAACCGTCGAGAAAATATTTGCCGACCAAGCCTGGTGAGCTGCTCCTGCAATTCCGATAATCAATACCGGAATCCAATAGGTAATTGTTCCTAAAGGCTGTGCTAAAAGTGCCAGTAAAGGGAAAAATGCAAAAATTAACATAGCTTTCATTCTTCCTGTATAGGCGTTCATTCCTCTTTTTTCAACGAAATATTTTGGAAGCCAGCCGCCAATGATCGACAATAAAGTGATCATATAAAGTACGAATAATGGTAATGCACTTTGCGTAGAATCCATTTTGTAACCTGAGCTTAAATAGGCAGGTGTCCAGAATAAAAAGAACCACCAAAT